>ERZ827108.3430-NODE-3430-length-13445-cov-6.420687_pt1 | contig 13445 bp, 8 predicted proteins | sample MGYA00519921_ERZ827108 | MGnify/ENA primary metagenome ERZ827108 (study PRJEB31778, sample SAMEA3449258) | human gut metagenome | biome: human gut; feature: human-associated habitat; material: faeces | place: United Kingdom | collected 2010/2012 ... | reverse complement strand
TTGAGCGTGGGCAGCAGCGTGTATTTGCGTTCGCGCGACTGGTAGAAGAGGTCGTTCGACTCTTTGACCATGTCGCGCAGCACCTTGCGGTTCTCCTTGAATACGGCGATCAGCGTACGGTCGTAGATTTTTGTCGCCGATTCCATCGTGCGGCACACCTCGTCGCGCAGGTTGACGATGATGTCTTCGGAGGACAGGGGTTTCACCCCGGCTGCGGCAGGGGCGGCGGAGGCTTTGCTTTTCTTGATGAAATTGCTGTGGATGAGCATGTAGCCGCAGAGTACCGTGACGATGATGAAGGCGATCGTGCCGCCGTAGATCAGGGCGAGCCCGACGGCGAAGGCGATCAGGAACCCGCCCAATGCCGTGATGAACCACCCGGCGATGACGGTCATGACGCCCGAGATGCGGTATACGGCGCTTTCGCGGCCCCAAGCGCGGTCTGCGAGCGACGAGCCCATGGCCACCATGAAGCAGACGTAAGTGGTCGACAGGGGGAGTTTGAGCGAAGTGGCTATGGCGATCAGCATGGCCGAGGTCGTGAGGTTGACCGTGGCGCGGATCATGTCGTAGGGGGCACCGCTATGTTCGATGTCCTCGTATTCGAACCGGCGTGAGACGGCGGCTCGTACGCGCGGGGGGATGACCCGTTCGATGCCGGCGTTGATGTTGAGCGCTGCGCGGACGATCGTGCGCGACATGACCGACGAGCCGTACTGTTCGGGGCCTTCGTCTCCCTGTGCCGCTGAGAGCGACAACTCTGTCTCGGAGACGTGCATGGCCTTTTTCGAAGTCCAGAGCGTGAGTATCATGATGGCGCCCGCGGCCAGCAGGATCAGGAAATTGGCCGGGACGTTCTCGCTCAGGGCTCCCATCATCATCTGCGGATCGCCCGAATGTTTGGCGATCGAGAAGGCGTCGAACCCGGCGACGGGCACGCCGATGAAGTTCACCAGGTCATTGCCCGCAAAGGCCAGTGCCAGTGCGAACGTACCCGACAGGATCGTGATGCGCAGGATGTTGATTTTGAACCGCTGGATGAAGAACAGCAGCACGGAACATGCCACCCAGCAGATGAAAAGCGACAGCAGCAGGTGCCGGTCGACCATTTCGATGAAGGCATGGTCGGCGAGCAGCGACTTGAGCCCCTTGAAGACGGCGAAATAGATGATCGCCGTGAGCGATGCGCCGCACCACAGCGACCCGAAGCGGCGGAAGACCACCGTGTAGCGGAACGAGAAGATCGTACGCGAAACATACATGACGATCGTACCGCAGGTGAAGGCGATTACCACCGACAGCAGGATTGCCGAAACGATGCCCATGGCGCGGGAGGTGTTGATGAAATGCCCGAGCGAACCGACGCCCAGCGCGGGGTCGTTCGAGATCTTGTAGATCGACACGGCGATGGCCGAGCCCAGCAGGCAGAAGATCAGCGAGACGGTGGTCGAGGTGGGCAGTCCCCACGAGTTGTAGAGATCCAGCAGGATGATGTTGGCGAACATCACGCCCAGGTATAACATCATGACCTCGTGGAATGTGAACAGTCCGGGATTGAACATGCCGCTTCGGGCCACCTCCATCATGCCGCTCGACGTGACTACGCCGACGATAATGCCGACCGAGGCGACGGTGAGGATGACCCGCATCGAAGCGGCCTTGGAGCCGATGGCAGAGTTGAGGAAGTTGACTGCGTCGTTCGTGACGCCGACGAAAAGACCTGAAATGGCGAGGATTCCCAGAATAACTACGATTACGGTGTAGATTTCGCTCATGTTAGGGTTTAGTGCAAATTGTGAACAAATTTACGCCATTTTTTCCGATGAAACGGTTTTGGCACCGATTGTTAACATTAACTTAACATGAGGCGGCTCTGTTCGTTGCGGCCGCGCGGGATATGCCGGGATGCCGGGCGGATTGGGGCATACGCCATACCGCAGGGCGTGCGGAGCGCTGGTGGGCGGAGGCGGGGACTGCCGGTTCCCGGCGGCGAAAAAGGGCGGGCAATCGTGCCCGCCCCTGTCCGGAAGGGGGAATACTCCCCCTGTATTGCCCCATTGCCGGGGATTACTCCTCGTCGGTGTCGGTGTAAGCCTTCAGCAGCTTGTCCTGCACGTCGGCCGGAACCTGCTCGTAGGACGAGAATTTCATCGTATAGGTGGCCGAACCCGACGTCAGCGACGAGAGTGTCGTCGAGTAGCGGTACAGCTCAGCCAGCGGAACCATGGCGTTCAGACGGTCGAAGCCCTTGTCGGACTCCATTCCGGCTATCATCGCGCGGCGGTTCTGCAAGTCGGACATCACGGCGCCCATGTAGTCGCTCGGGACGAGTATCTCGACATTGTAGATCGGCTCCATGATCTTGGGGCCCGCGTTGCGGAAAGCCTCCTTGAAGGCGTTGCGCGCCGCCAGTTTGAACGAAATCTCGTTCGAATCCACCGGGTGCATCTTTCCGTCGTAGACCACCACGCGGATGTCGCGGGCGTAAGAACCCGTCAGCGGGCCTTCGTCCATCTTCTCCATGATACCCTTCAGGATGGCGGGCATGAAGCGTGCGTCGATGGCGCCGCCCACGATCGCCGAGTAGAATTGCAGCTTGCCGCCCCATGCCAGGTCGTACTCCTCCTTGGTCTTGGGGTTCACGACCATGTCGCCCTTGCCGGGAACCTTGTAGTTCTTGGGTTCGGGCATGTTGTCGTAGTAGGGCTCGATGATCATGTGCACCTCACCGAACTGTCCGGCGCCGCCCGACTGTTTCTTGTGGCGGTAATCGGCCTGCGCAACTTTGGTGATGGTTTCACGGTAGGGGATCTTCGGTGCGATATAGTCATAGGAGAGTTTGTTCTCCTTTTCGATGCGCGTGCGCAGGATGTTCAGGTGATGTTCCCCCTGGCCTTGTATGATGGTCTGTTTCAACTCTTTGGAGTATTCAACCAGGATCGTCGGGTCTTCGAACTTGGCATCGTTCAAGACCTTGCCCAGTTTCTCCTCGTCGCCCTGCTCCTTGGCCTTCACGGCGGCACGGTAGCGCGGTTCGGGGAAGACGATGGGTTCGATGCTGACCGGTGCCGAAGGAGCCGAGAGCGTGTCGTTGGTGCGCGTGCCTTTGAGCTTCACCGTGCAGCCGATATCGCCGGCCGACAGCTCCGTGACCTTGATGCGGTTCTTGCCCGCAACGGCGAACAACTGCGAAATCTTCTCCTTGTTGCCCGTGCGGGTATTTACCAGCTCGGTACCTTCGGCGATCCTGCCGCGGATGACGCGGAAATAGGTGATCTCCCCGATATGCTGTTCGACCTGACTCTTGAAGACGAACGCCACGGCGGGTGCCGTCTCGTCGGCGGCGATCTCCTCGCCCTCGGTCGAGAGGAAACACGGAGCCTTCAGCGGGCCGGGTGCCACGTTGATGATGAACTCCATCAGGCGCTTGGTGCCGATGTCGCGCTTGCCGCTGGTGCAGAAAATCGGCATCAGTTCACGCTTGGCCAAGCCGATCTTCAGTCCGGCGCGGATGTCGTCCTGCGTGAGCGTACCCTTGTCGAAATAGAGCTCCATGAGCGCTTCGTCGTGTTCGGCGGCCATCTCGACCAGCTCCTTGTTCAGTTCCTGCGCCTTGTCCATCTCGTCGGCGGGAATCTCCAGCTCCTCGCGGTGGCCGTCGTTGTCCTTGAAACGGTACATCTTCATCAGCAGTACGTCGATGAAGGCGTTGAACTCAGGCCCCTGGTTGACGGGGTACTGTACGATGACGGGCTTCACGCGCGATGCGGCCCTGATCGACTCGATCGTGGCTTCGAAATTGGCTTTCTCGGCATCGAGCTGGTTCACCACGCCGATGACGGGCTTTTTCAGCAGGCGTGCATAGCGGGCCTGGATCTCGCTGCCGACTTCCCAGCCGTTCTGTGCGTTGAACAGGAATACGCCCACGTCGCCTACCTTGAATGCCGAGAAGAGGCTTCCGCAGAAGTCGTCCGAGCCCGGGCAGTCGATGATGTTCAGCTTGCGATCCATGAATTCGGTGAAGAGGATCGTCGAATAGATCGAGCGTTTGTATTCGTGCTCGATATCCGTGTTGTCCGAGAGCGTGTTGTTCGCCTCGATACTACCCCTGCGGTCGATGACCTTACCCTCAAAGGCCATCGCTTCGGCAAGGGTAGTTTTTCCCGTGCCGGGCGCGCCGATGAGTACGATGTTTTTAATTTCTTTTGCTGAATAGTTTTTCATATTCCCGTATGGTTTTAAGGTTTTGCGGTGGTGCGGGGCATCGTCGGGAGTACTTCGCGGAGCCGGGTGCCCGGAACGGAAAGTCGTGCTGCGGAGCATTTTCCGATTAGCCGACTATAAATATACAAAAAAATCGGGATAACCAAACGGCGACACGAAAAAATCGCCCTCAGGAGGCGATTTTACGGTCGAAAAGCGGGAGGTCGATCCATGTGAGCTTTTTCCACACCCATTCGACGGGGCCGTGCGTATGGCGCCGTAGCCAGAGGCGGCAGAAGAGATACTGTACCAGGATGATCCCCACGCCCGCCAGCGTGCCGTAGATCACGTCCACGTGGCGGTAAAGCCCCAGCCCCCAGTTGTAGAAGAGCGCCGTGCCGAGCAGCGATTGCAGCAGGTAGTTGGTCAGGCTCATGCGCCCGAAGAAGGTCATGCCGTGCAGCGCCCGGCGGAACCCCGGCCAGCCGTACCACAGCAGGACGACCGTCGAAACGATCGCCGTGGCCGTCATCAGGTTGCGCATCGCCTCGAACGGTACGAGCCACGTGCCCGCGATGCCCACGGCCAGCAGCCCGCCCCAGATGCGTCTGTGCTGCCCTTCGTCGTAGAAGAGCCGGTAGCGGCCGGCCAGCATGCCCAATACGAACATCAGCAGCGTCTGCGTGCCGCGTCCGTGTTCCAGTCCCCAGCCGAACGAACTGAGCGGGCCGTAGAGCAGGCTCACGCGGGCGCTCTCGGCGAAGGTGCCCGTGGCGAGGGTGGGATAGAGGGTCTCCATGCCTTCGATGCCGCGGATCGAGAGCGTATGTCCGCTGAAATACTGCCAGAGTTCGAGCGGCTGGATGAAAAGCAGGGCCGCGATGACCCACACCCATCGGTTGGGGAGCTTGCCGATGGGAATCATCAGCAGCCCGAAAAGGGCGTAGTAGGTCAGTACGTCGCCGTTGTAGATCGCCGCGTTGACCAGCCCGATGCCGAACAGCAGCACCATGCGCCATGCGAAGCGCAGCGAAAAGTCGTTGCCCCGCTGTGCCTGGTTGTCGCTCTGGATGAAGAAGCTCAGCCCGAACAGCAATGCGAAGATGGCGTACATCTTGCCCGAAAGCAGGAATCCCAGCATATCGGCCACGGGCTGTTCCCAGCTGCCGAATCCGGCGCGGGGCAGGTCGAGGGCGCTCCAGTAGAGGTTGAAATGCTCGCGGGCGTGAAACAGGATGATTCCTGCCACGGCGATGCCGCGCAGTGCGTCGGCCACTTCGATACGGGTGTTGGGTCGGTTTGTCGTGCGGTACATGGGATATTGCGGGGTTTGGGGTTGCTTCGTAATAGTTCGTTGTCGCCGTAGGCTGTATGTTCCGGGTTGCCGGGGCGTTTCCTAATATATGTCGTTGCCGGGTATTTCCATTCCGGTCAGCCGGAAGAGCCGCAGGTGCAGTTCCCGGATACCGCGTCCGCACCATCGGTCGACGGGGTGGCATTGTCCGTTCAGATTTACTCCCGGGAGCCTTTGCGAGCCGTCGAAACCCATCAGGCCTTTGTCTGTCGTATCCATCTGCCTGCAGCCAGCCTTTTGCAACCGGGACATGCACTCCAGCCATGCCTGCCTGCCGAGGGTTTTGCTCTCGTCCGCCGCGATTTTTCCGGGCTCGTAACCGCCTGCCCCGCCGGCTGTTTTCCTGCGGAGGGTGGTTTCCTTGCCGTTCTTCTCCATCCCCACGACGACGGGATTGTCGAATGTCCGCAGCCCGAGGAAGCGTACCCGGCTCCCGTTGGCGGCCTGCCGCAGGGGCGTCTCGCCTGTTGCGCGAACCGCGGCGATCAGGAGCGGAAACAATAATAAAACGGACTTCATAACGGAACGTATTGGAGGTGGCCGGCGGTTGCTCAGGGGATCACTCCCGTCAGCGCCTCGACGGCACGGCGGCCTTCGTCGCCCAGCGAGAGCGAGTACCCGTTCACGAAGAGCGCGATATGTGCGTCGATCACCTTGTCATCCAGCTCCTGTGCGTGCTGTTTTATATAGGTGCGCGAAGCTTCGGGATGGGTGAAGGCGTATTCGATGCTCGTGCGCAGCAGGCGTTCGGCCTCGTGCCGCACCTCGTCCGGCAGGCTGCGCCGGGCTGCGATCCCGCCCAGCGGCAGCGGCAGCGCCGTCCGCTGCTCCCACAACTGCCCGAGGTCGGCGACCAGTTCCAGTTCCCGTTCACGGTAGACGAAGCGGCCCTCATGGATAAGTACCCCGGCGTCGAAATCGCCCCGCTCGACGGCAGCCGCGATTCGGGAGAAGAGCAGCGGTGTACGCTCTTCGATTTCGGGGAAGAGTTTGCCCATCAGGGCATTGGCCGTGGTGTGCAGCCCCGGGACGGCCACGCGGCGTATCGGCCGCGTATCGCCTGCGCGGCGTACCAGCAACGGCCCGTTGCCGCGTCCGAGTGCCGCACCGCTGTCGAGCAGCGCGTAGTGTTCCGCAATGGCGGGCAGCACGGCGCAACTTATCTTGCTGATGTCGGCACGTCCCAGCCCGGCACCGCGGTTCAGCTCCTCGATGTCGTGGTATTCGACCTCGAAGCGCAGGCTGCCCGTGTCGATGCGGCCGTTAACGAGCGCGTCGAACATGAAAGTGTCGTTCGGGCAGGGTGAGATGTGCAGTTTCAGCCTCACTGTTTCTGCGCCTCGGTGATGTTGCGGGCGTTTTTCTCGTTGTCGCTGCGGTTGCGTTTACCCCCGAAACGGCCCAGCAGCCATCCGGCGGCAAAAGTCAGCACGAGGACGATGATGTCGATAAATACGTTGGCCAGCCACCGCTGGATGGCGGGGGCGAATTGCCAGACCAGGATGAAGACGACCAGTATCAGGATCAGTCCCGCCCAGAGCATCCAATTTTTATTCATTGCTTTCGAATATTTGGTTTAACTTTTCCGTCAGGTTCCCGACGGCCTCCTCCACAGCCCACTGGCCGAAGGGTTCGCCGACGTAGTTCGACACGGCGCGTATCTGGCAGCACGCGACGCCCAGCGCGTCGCATACGGCGAAAAAGGCTGCGCCTTCCATGTTCTCTACTTCCGGCAGGTACTCTTGCGGCATATCCTCCGGGCTTCCTTCCGGTTTTTGCGGCAGGTTGCCGGCATTGTCCGGTATTCCGGGTTGCGTGGCAAGCGCCGTGCGTTCCGTATCGTCCGGCGTTTCGAACCCGATGGGTGCCGCCATGTTCCCCGGCTGGTTTCGGGCATTGCCCGGCGTCTGGAGTTGGGTGCCTTCCGCTGCGTGCTCTGCTCCGCCTCTTGCCGTAAATCCGGGGTGCGGCTCCGCGAACCCGGCATCCCCTGCCGCGTACCCGGCGTCTTCCGCCGCGCTTTTCGGCCCGCCCGTTGCCGCGGCTCCGTCGCCCGAGCGGTTGACGGTGACCCCGGCCGCAAGGGGCAGCCCCAGGTCGGGGCCCGAGGTTTCGTATTCGCGGGCGTAACGCTCGGGAATGCCCGCTATGCGTTCGCAGACCACTTCGACCACCTCGCCGCGCCGCAATGTCCGGTCACAGGCGCCGGCAATGCCGGCCAGCACCACCAACTGCGGCTTTTTGGCTTTCACGGCGCGCAGGGTCGCCGCTGCGATTTCGGCCATGCCCACCCCGCCGACGAATACCGGGTCACGGGGCTCGGTGAGGATGAACGCCTTGGCCTCCTCGATGGTCGGGAAAATGAAAATCCGTTTCACGTTACCGGCCTACGACTGCTTCGAGCTCCTCGACCGTGACGGGTATCTTCTTGTCGCCCAGCATACGGCTCCCGCTCTCCGTCACAAGGATGTCGTCCTCGATGCGGATGCCGCCGAAGTCGCGGTAGCCTTCCAGGGCGTCGTAATCGACGATCCCCTTGTAAAGGCCCTCGGCCCGGCATTTGTCGATCAGCGCCGGGATGAAGTAGAGCCCCGGTTCGTCGGTCATTACCGTCCCCGGTTCGAGGCGCCACGCCGCACGGTAAATGCAGGTCGCGGACTTGGCGGCACGTTGGGCGATCGAGGAGAAGTCGAAGCTCCGCTCGCCCATCGCCTCGCAGTCGTGCACGTCCATGCCCAGCCCGTGTCCCAGCCCGTGGGGCATGAACATCGTCATGGCACCCGCGGCCACGGCGTCGGCCGCCGATCCCTTGATCAGCCCTATTCCGGCAAGCCCTTCGGCCAGCGTCGTGTAGGCGGCGTTGTGTATCTCGGAGTACATCATGTGCGGTTTGACGATGTTGGCCACATGGTCGTGTGCCGCCAGCACGATGTTGTAGACATCCTTCTGTTTCTGCGTGAATTTCCCGCTTACGGGGTAGGTGCGGGTGTGGTCGGAGCAGTAGTTGTCGACCGTTTCGCCGCCCGCGTCGCACAGCAGCAAACGTCCCTCTTCCAGTACGCCGTCGGCGTTGAGGTTATGCAGCGTTTCGCCGTGCTGCGAGACGATCGACGGGAACGACACGCCCGAACCGTAGGATTTGGCGACGCCTTCGATGGCGCCCGCGATTTCGCGCTCGACGACGCCCGGGCGGCACATCTTCATGGCCAGCGTGTGCATCTTGTAGCCGATTTGGAATGCGCGTTCCATCTCTTCGACCTCCTCGGCGCTCTTTTTCTCGCGCATTTCGGCCACGGCGAACATCAGGTCTACCGACTTGTAGTCGTGCAGCAGTGCGGGTTTGATACCCAGCAGCGACGACAGCCAAAGCTTTGTCTCTCCGCGGTAAGGGGGCAGGAAATGGATTTTGCGCCCCAGCGAAATGGCTTTGCGGAGCCGTTTCTCGAGTTCGGAGAGGGGATATGTCGCTGCGATGCCGACCTTTGCGCCCAGCTCGCGCAACGTGGGCTGCGGGCCTGTCCAGATGATGTCCTCGACCGTGAAATCGTCGCCGTAGAGTGCCTCTTCGCCCGTGTCGGCGTCGATCAGGCCCGCCAGCGAGGGGACGTTCAGCCCGAAATAGTAAAGGAACGACGAATCCTGCCGGAAGTAGTAGGCGTTGTTCGGGTAATTATTGGGTGACAGGGGGTTGCCCGGGAACAGGACGATGCCCGATCCGATTTTGGTGCGCAGCATGTTGCGGCGCGCGGCGTAGGTTTTTGCTGAGAACATATGCGTAGTGTTTTAGATTTCCGATAATCCGTATTTCGTTTCTGGGGACGGTTTCCCGCGCCTTTCGCAGGGCTACATATCCCTCCTTTTACAAAAATAGTAAAAATATGGCAAGCCCGTTCCCCGGCGGGTTTATTTTTTGCGGAGGGCGATGGCCCGGAGCGTACGGCTTTTGCGGAGCGGGACGTCTGCCGTCGTTCGGGGCGGGCGGTGTATCCGCCGGCAAGCGGCAGAAAGGCTGGTTTTACGACCGTGCGGCAGAGGGACGGGACTGGTTTGCGGCGGTGCCGGGGGCGGAAGGCTTTCGCCGCTCCGCCGCAGCCCGGCGGCTTTGCCCGGGGCGGTTGCCCCGCCGCCCTGCTGTCCGGGCGGAGCCGGGCCGTTCCGCTGCACCCCGCTTCCTTCGTCAGAATTCGATGGCGGCACCCGTTTCGCCCACCGTGACGGTAACTTCGCGCCCCATGTAGAGCGCCACATTGGGGTCTTCGTGCCCCGCGGGCAGGCCGAAGACGACCGGGATTCCCAGCGGCCGCACGTATTGCGCAACGATGTCGTAGGGGTCGGTGATGCCGAAATGTTTTTGTCCGGCCATGTCGGAAAAATGCCCGACGAGGATGGCTTTGCATTTGGCGAGCTTTCCGCTCCGGGCGAGTTGCTGCATCATGCGGTCGAGGCGGTACATGTGTTCGCCGACCTCCTCGATGAAGAGCACCGTGGGGGCGTCGAAGTCGGGTTCCTCGGGTGTGCCGAGCGACGAGCAGACGATCGCCAGGTTGCCGCCCGTGAGGCGTCCGCGGGCCGTGCCCGGGCTGTTGAGCGGGTGAGGGTCGGTGTCGATACGCTGCCGCAGTCCCAGCAGTGCACTGCGCAGCGCTTCGTCGGAGACGATCGCTTCGGGGGTCTCGTCGCGGCCGAAGCGGAACTTGCCCGGCATGGTGGCATGGAGGCTCTCAACGCCCAGCCGTCCCAGTGCCAGGTGGAGCATTGTCACGTCGCTGAACCCGACGATCCATTTTGGCTGCTCGCGCAGGCGGTCGAGGTCGATGAGCGGCAGCAGCCGTACCGAGCCGTAACCGCCTTGGAAGCTGACGACGGCTTTCACGCCGGGATCGTCGATCATCGCCTGCAGGTCGGCGGCGCGCTGGGCATCGGTGCCTGCGAAATAGGGTTGCTCGCGGTCGGCGGTATGCGGCCCGAACTTAACCTTCAGGCCCCACGATTCGAAGCGCTCGCGCACCTTCGCCGTGTCGGCCTTTTCCGACAGTTTCCGTGCCGGGGTGACGATGCCCACCGTGTCGCCGGGCCGCAGGTAGGGCGGGCGGATGAATTGCGTCCGGGCGGGTGGTTGTACGGTGTCGGGGTGCAGTGTAGGGGGTGTCTCCGCGCCGGTTGCGTGCGGGGTGCGGGGTGTTGCATGGTCGGCTTGCAAAGGGGCCGTTGCCCGTTGTGCCGTATCGGAGGGTGAAGGCGGGGTTTGTCGTGCGGACGCCGTTCCGGTGCAGGAGAGCAGGACGGCGAGGAGAAAGGGGTATTTCATGCCGGATCAATGTTGTGGTATGTCTGTTGTCTGTGCGGTGTTTGGGGCGTTTGTTTTCTCTGTTTACCGTGCGTGCCGTGCCGGGTTGCACGGACGGTGGCGGATACCTGCCGGAGCGTCCGCCGTTCTGCCTGCCAGGGGTTATTTCTTCTGCCGGGCCAACCCTTCGGGCAGCGGTAGCCGGATGCGGGTAAGGCTGACGACGGCTCCTGTGAGTGCGAACCCGCCGGCGAGCAGGAGTGCCGTGTGGGTGCTGTCGTCGGGGACGATGTGGAACAGCAGCGCCATCAGGGCCGCGCCCGTGGTCTGGCCTATGAGACGCGCCGTGGCGAGCATGCCGCTGGCGCTTCCGCTCCTCTCGGGCGGAGCCGAGGCGATCAGGATGCTGTTGTTGGGCGACTGGAAAAGCCCGAAGCCGGCACCGCAGAGCACCAGCCGCCATACGATGTCGCCCGGTACGGGGTGTTCGGGCAGGAATGCCAGCAGGAACAGTCCCGCGGCCATGGCCGTCAGCCCCGTCCCGCCGAGCAGTCCGGCGTGGATGCGCTCGACGAGCATTCCGGCCACGGGAGCCACGACCATGATCACGGCCGGCCATGCGGTCATCAGTAGCCCTGTCGCCACTTCGTCGTAGCCGAATTCGTGTTGCAGGTAGAACGGCAGCGCTACCATGGCCAGCATTTGCCCCAGGAACGAGCAGATCGACGTGACGACCGAAACCGAAAAGATCGGGATGCGCAGCAGGTCGAACGGCAGGATCGGATAGGGCTCGCGCAGCTGGCTGCGGATGAAGAAGAACCCGACGATGAGCAGCGCTGCGATGCCCAGGGTGAGCAGGCGCGGGTCGAGCCCGTGCGAGAATCCTTCGACCGAAGCCATCAGCAGGCCGAAGGTCAGGGCATTCATCACGGCATCGCGCCAGTCGAAACGGCGTGCGCTCACCCGCACGGGATTGTCCGGCAGGAAGCGGCGGCTCAGCCACAGCGCCACCAGCCCGATGGGGATGTTCACGGCGAAGAGCCACGGCCACTGAGCGACGGAGAGGATGCCCGCAGCCAGCGTAGGCCCGGCGACCGACGACACGGCGACGACCGTGGCGTTGATTCCCATGCCGCGTCCCAGTTGCGCCTTGGGGTAGATGATGCGGATAAGCGTGGTGTTGACTGATGTGACGGCAGCGGCGCCGAACCCCTGCATCACGCGCGCCAGCACCAGTGTCGGGAGCGATGTCGAGAGGGCGCAGCCCACCGAGGCCACGGTGAAGAGCATCAGGCCGCCGATATAGACTTTGCGGTAACCCACCACGTCGCCCAATGCCGAAAACGACAGCAGCGAGACCATGATGGCCAGCTGGTAGGCGTTGACGATCCAGATCGAGTCGGCCGCCGATATACCCAGTTCCAGTCCGATGGTGGGCAGGGCGACGTTGGCGATGGCGCTGTCGATCACCGACAGCGAGACGCCGAACGCTACGGCCAGGATGGCCCACAGGCGGCGGGGCATCGGAAGCCCGTCGTAAGGTCGAATTATATGGGATGCAGCGTTCATTGCAGGGACAAAGATAATCTAATCGCGGCTCAATTCAAATTCGGGTCGGCCCGCAGGCTGGTTGCAGCCGGATCGGCCGGGTTGCGGGAAACGGCTCGCCGCCGGTTTCGGGGATGTTACTGACCGCACGTAGCGTGTCTGCCGCCGGATGCTGCCGCCTGCCGCCTCTCTCCGAGGTCTGCGTTTTGGCGGCACCCACGCCTCCGGCTGCTGCGGTGCGGGTTCCGGATGCCGCGGCAGTCGTCGGTGGCGGCCGTCTGCACTCCTCCCTTTTGTGTTTTTTGCCCTGTCCGTGCGGTTTCTGCCGCCCTCCCGTGCTGTAAAAAACGGAAGCCCGGGATTATCCGGGCCTCCGTCACACAACTATGAAATTTGAACTTTTTATTTTAAAAAATGAGGCTGTGTTCGTTTTAGGGATTGTCTGTATTGGGACTACCGGCGGCTGCTTTCGGGGACGATTTCGCCCTCGGGTTCGATGCCCTTGAGGTATTTGCCGAGGAATTTCTCCATCGCGCGATAGAAATCGAAGCGGTTCTCCTCGTTGTGGAAGCCATGTCCCTCGTTGTCCTTGACCATGTAGTCGACATGCACGCCGCGTTTGCGCAGGGCGTCGACCATCTGGTTGCTCTCGTTGATGTTCACACGGGGGTCGTTGGCGCCCTGTACCACCAGCAGCGGGGTTTTGATCCGTTCGGCGTTGAGTGCCGGGGAGTTTTCGCGCAGCATTTGAGCGTCCTTTTCGGGATTGCCGACCATCTCGTACATCATGTCGAGCATCGGTTTCCAGTAGGGAGGGATGGTTTGCAGGAACGAGAAGAGGTTCGATACGCCCACGTAGTCCACGGCGCAGGCATAGAGGTCGGGATCCTTGACGATACCCTGCAACGTGGCGTAACCGCCGTAGCTGCCGCCGTAGATGGCGATCTTCGAAGGATCGGCGATGCCCTTTTCGATCAGCCAGTTCACGCCGTCCGTAATGTCGTCCTGCATGGTCTGGCCCCATTTGCCGTAGGCGATTTCGGTGAATTTGCG
>ERZ827108.3423-NODE-3423-length-13471-cov-12.574761_pt1 | contig 13471 bp, 9 predicted proteins | sample MGYA00519921_ERZ827108 | MGnify/ENA primary metagenome ERZ827108 (study PRJEB31778, sample SAMEA3449258) | human gut metagenome | biome: human gut; feature: human-associated habitat; material: faeces | place: United Kingdom | collected 2010/2012 ... | reverse complement strand
TTGAATGGAATTCAGAAAAGAAGGAAAGTTTTAAAAATACATTTGAATGGTGTGCATCAGGAATTGAACCACAGATACAGAATCTGCAGGGAATTCTGTGCTGGTAATCAGATGTGTCAGTAATCGGGTAAAGAATAACAGAGGTATAGCAGAATGAAAAAGGATAGCGGACTGTATAAAAAGATAAAAATATATTGTTATATTGTAGGATTGATTGCTTTTCTGACAGCATTCTTTATTAGCGTTTTTCTGCTCCATAATCTGGAAAAAAATGAAAAGGCAACTGGAAAATATATGGCGCAGATTACGGAGAAAAGAGTTAGGGCAAGACTGGATCAGTATATTATTCTCTCTAATCTTTTGGGAAATTATATCAGTGCCGGAGAAAATCTGGATGAGAATACGTTTTCTGAACTGGCAGAAAAGATTCCAAATGAAGATGGTGTGATAAAGGCATTTGAGCTGGCACCTGAGGGTATTGTTACAGACATTTATCCGAAACAGGAAAATGAGGGAGCCTTTGGACTGGATATGCTACAGGAGCATGAGCGAAAAAAGGATGCAGTTGTGGCAAGGGATAGCGGAAAATATACGATTGGGGGACCATACCAGTTAAAGCAGGGAGGAACAGGAGCACTGCTTTTTAATCCAGTTTATCAGGATAATAATTCAGACAAAGGGGAGTTCTGGGGATTTGTGATTCTGGTGATTGACTGGAATCGTTTCATTGATGAAATAAATCTTGATTATTTAAGTGATGCAGATTTCTGCTACAGAATCTGGAGCTATGACAGAGACGGCAACGATAGGATTATTCTGGCAGAAAGTCAGGATGATATGCCGGACAACATTCTGACAGTAGAATGCACAGTTCCCAATAACACATGGTATTTTGACATTATACCCTCAGAAGGATGGATTCCACGTTCTTACTGGATTATGTGTATTGTCGTTTCTTATGTATACTCATTATTGGTTGCTACAGTATTTTATTTGATATTCAGCAAAAAACACAGGGAAAGACAATATGAAGCGGAGCTGAAAAAATCTGCTGAACAGGCAAAAAACGCCAGCGAGGCAAAAACAAGATTTTTATTCAATATGAGCCATGATATCCGAACTCCGATGAATGCAATTGTGGGTTTTTCCGGTTTGTTAGAGAAGAATCTGCAGAATGAAAAAAAGGCAAAAGAATATCTGGGAAAGATACAGTCTTCCAGTAATCTTCTGCTGATGATTATCAATCAGATTTTGGAAATGGCCCGGATTGAAAGCGGTACAGCGGTATTACAATTAAAAGCTGAGGATATGGATGCATTATTTCACAGGGTACATACAGTGTTTGAAGAGGATATCAGAAAGAAGAATCTGCAGTATTATGCCGATTTAGATATAAGACATCATTATGTTGTCTGTGATCAGACAAAGTTACAGGAGATTATGCTGAATATTATCAGCAATGCTATAAAGTATACCCCGGAGGGACATTCAATCTATGTAGAAATACATGAGGCCGCATCAGAGAATCCTTCAAAGATACATTATATTTTTTCATGTGAAGATACGGGCATTGGTATGAGTGAAGAATATCTTCCGCATGTCTATGAAGAATTTTCCAGAGAACATACCACTACTGAAAATAAGGTGCAGGGAACAGGGCTGGGACTTTCTATTATCAAATCCATGATAGAACTGATGGATGGAAGTATTCAGGTAGAAAGCAGACAGGGCATTGGAACAAAATTTACGGTAGATCTTTCTTTTGACATAGCATCGAAAGAAGAGGTATATGGAAATCAGAATGCCATGAAGCCACTCGCAATTCACACGATAAAAGGAACAAGAATTCTCCTTGTAGAGGATAATGAGCTGAATGCGGAAATAGCGAAGACAGTTCTCGAAGATGTCGGAGCGTTGATTACCCGAGTGGAAGATGGACAGCAGGCAGTGAAATTATTTAAAGAGAAACCGGCAGGAACATTTGATGCAATTCTGATGGATCTGATGATGCCTGTTATGGATGGATATACAGCTACGAAGAAGATCAGGTCATTAGAACATTCAGATGCAAAAACAATACCAATTATAGCTATGACAGCGAATGCATTTCAGGAAGATGCTGAAAAGTGCATTGCCGTAGGGATGAATGCTCATCTGGCAAAACCTTTAAATATAGAAAAAATGATGACAACAATCTGTCATTTAGTAAAAAAGAAAAATGAATGAAATATACATTTTTGCTTATTATTTTATGCTTAATCTGGCAGCTATACATGGCATCATCCTTGGTGTTGGGGTTTTAAATACGCTCTATTTTTGTAGAGAGACAAATTTTTTATATTTTTTCTGATAAATTATCTATTAAAAAAATAAAGGTGGAAATTAACAAATGTTGATTTCCACCTTTCGCAACTTACAATAAAATCCCTTCGCCCGAAGTTTCTTTTTGGAACTGTAGTAGAGTAGGGAAATAGAAATAGAAACAGAAGTGAAAGAACCTTCGGGAGAAAAGAAATTCAGGATAACTCTTCCTGAAAATGTTGAATAATCAAATCTGCACAGGAGATGCCATGCAAAAATCTGATTAGGAACATACAATTATAAATACATATTCTTATGTGAAAACATAGGAATCACATAACATATGCCGGAGTATTAACATCTTTAAATACCCACTTGTTGCAGTATAACAGGATTTTAATATTAAGTCAATAAAAAATGCAAATATTTTTATGTTTATATTTTCACATATATTTTTTTGCAAATATTTTCACTTTTTATTCTGTACAGATTGACACAGTGTCGTTGATACTTTATAATAAATTGATAAATACGGCATGGCTGTGGGGGAAAAGTATGAAAAATGATAAAATAATTAAAATAATTCGAGTAGCTAAAAAGTATTATGAATCGCATATGGATCAGAAGGTTATCGCACAGGAAGAGGGAATGTCTGTATCAACTGTCAGTAGAATGTTAAAGAAAGCAGAAGAGATGGGATATATCAAAATTACTGTGGAATATCCTGTGTTATCTAACGAGGAACTATCTGCTTCTTTAAAGAAAAAGTATAATTTAGAGAAAGTATTTCTCGTTCCAAAGCTTTCAGATGCGCCTGTTGCAGTACAGGAAGATGTCTGTAGAGCAGCAGCAAAAGATTTATCTTCCTATTTAAATGACGGAAGTATTATCGGAACTGCCTGGGGGCGTACCATGAAAAGCTTTGCAAATTATGTTTCTGATTTGGGCGTGCATAACGTGAAAGTGGTGCAGATTAATGGAAAAACGAATGAGACATCTGTTCCTGTCGGTGCAGATGATTTGTCACAGGCAATTGCCAGAGCAGGACACGGGGAAGCTTATGTCATTCCAGCACCAGTCGCAGTAGATTCTGCCGAGATTGCAGAGATGCTAAAAAAAGAAAGAAATATCTCTGCCGCACTCACATTAGCACGAGAATGCCAGATTGCTCTCTTTGGAGTAGGTAATCTGAGTCGGAATACCATTCTATATCGTTCCGGTTCTTTAAAAGAAGAAGACTTTATTGAACTAGAAGAAAAAGGAGCGGTAGGAGATGTCTGCACCTGCTTCTTTGATGCACGGGGAGAAGCGGTAAGCAGTTCTTTTGCAAAAAGACGTATTAGCATTACATTAGAAGAACTGAAAAAAATTCCATGTAAAATTGGAGTTGCTTCTGGACTTGAGAAAAAAGAAGCACTTCATGCTGCATTACTGGGCGAATACATAAATATACTCTATGCCGATGAAGAATTAGGAAAAGAGTTAATTGCTATTTAATTCATTAGATACACTACAGACGAAGCCACTGCTCCCAATAAGGCATATTTGTGGTCTCGGAGCAAGGTTTAGATGCGAGCGCATAAAGCGAGCATTTAAACCGCTGCGACTAAAGTCACAAATATAGGGTATCGGTTCTCTTCCCGGGCGTCTGTCTCTTAATGAATTAAATAGTAAATTACTGATGATAGTGATTTAAGAAGTCTGCCATACTATCTGTTGCCTTTTTTAATACCTCAATTCGCGGTAAATATACCACACGGAAGTGGTCGGGCTGCTGCCAGTTAAATCCACCACCGTGAATGAGAAGGACTTTCTTTTCACGAAGGAGATCTAATACGAATTGTTCATCGTTCACGATGTTGAACTTTTTCGTATCAATTTTGGGGAAAATGTAAAAGGCTGCCTTTGGTTTTACGGCACTGATTCCTGGGATGTCTGTCAGCGCTTTGTAAATAAATTCACGTTGTTCATAAATTCTTCCACCTGGCATAATATAATCTTCTACGCTCTGGTGACCGCCAAGTGCCGTCTGTACGATGGACTGGCCTGGAACATTGGAGCAGAGACGCATATTAGAGAGCATGTTTAATCCCTCAATATAGTCTTTTGCCATAGCCTTATTTCCACTTAAAATCATCCAGCCGACACGGAAACCGGCAATCATATGTGATTTGGATAATCCGCTGAATGTTACACAGAATAAATCCGGTGCGAGAGAAGCGATGGAAATATGTTTTTCACCATCCATAACAAGACGGTCATAGATTTCATCAGAAAAAATGATTAACTGATGTTCTCTTGCTACCTGTACAATCTGCTCTAATACCTCCTTTGGGTATAGCGCACCTGTTGGGTTGTTTGGATTGATGATAACAATGGCCTTTGTGCGGTCATTGATTTTTTTGCGGATATCATCAATGTCTGGATACCATTCGGATTCTTCATCACAAATATAGTGAACAGGTTTTCCGCCAGCTAATGTAGCACAAGCAGTCCATAATGGGTAATCTGGAGAAGGAATCAGGATTTCGTCTCCATTATCAAGAAGTGCGGACATACAAAGATTAATCAGTTCACTAACTCCATTTCCGGTGTAGATATCGTTAATATTTACATTTGGGATATGTTTTAGCTGTGCGTACTGCATGATTGCTTTTCTGGCTGAAAAGAGTCCCATTGCATTGGAATATCCTTCACAATCTGTTAACTGTTGACGCATATCATAGATGACTTCATCTGGTGTACGGAAACCAAATGGAGCAGGATTACCAATATTTAATTTTAAAACATGAGTTCCGGCTTCTTCCATACGGGTGGCTTCATCAACAACCGGTCCTCTCACATCATATAAAACATTGTCTAATTTGGATGATTTCTTAAATTCACGCATTTTTTTCCCCTCTTTATTGCTAATATTCCTGCTAATAGTTGCTGCAGAAGTTGTTTGTATATTCTTATTGATATCACTTATAATTTCTGCTTCGAAAATTGAACTTTTCTGTCTTTTAGCAGACATTGTAAGTGCTTCTGAATTTTCTTTGTTACTATTTCCTAATATGGTTTTGTTTGTATCTAATATATTTCTATTAGAGGCAGAGATTTCTGTATCAGATTCCACATTAGATACTCCAATTAACCATTCTTCCTCTACTTGTAATGTTTTCGCCAGAAACAGTAAAATATCCGTTCGTGGAACTGTTTTACCGCTTACATACTGGCTTACATGACTTTTTCCAAGTTTAATTCCCTGTACCTGTGCCGCTCGTACAAGGTCAATCTGCTTTAGGTTCTGCTTCTTCATGGCAGCTTTTAATCGTTCTGAGAAGACTTCTTTTTGAATCATGTAGCTGCTCCTTTCTATTTTTTGTAATTGAATCACAAGTTCAATTTACTTTATTCTTTTCGTAAAAGTTAGGTAGAGTATAGCATAAAGAAAAATAAAGTTCAATACAAAATAAATATTCTTGAACTTTTTTGTATTGAACTTTTATACAACTACACATAAATATTTTGATATGATGAGACCTGTTTGTAGGCAGCCTGAAATTATTCATTTAATAATTAAAGGGGAACGAAAGTATAGTTCTTTTATTGTGTAAAATAAAAAGGGGGAAAAAGAAGAGAATCGTAAAATATGGCTAGGAAAAGCTTGATATGATATACTTTTAAAGTATTAGAATAAATTCAATTACGAATACGCAATTGAAAATTTACAAGATAAGAAAGGCAGGTCTTAGAAATTGAAAATGATACATAGTTTAATAATTCTAGCAGGTACAGTTTTTTTCATATGGTTCAGCATTCCATTATTCACTCACCGAATTTTAAATATTGGGAATCTTACAGGGTTAGTGGTCAGTGGTATTTTACTGATTGGAGGCATTTTTTATAAGAATTTTCAGCAAGGAATATTTTATTTGCAAAAATACTTTTTGGGAAAATGTGTGATTGGTATTATGGCAATTGCTATTGGCATTGTAGTTATAACTGCTGTTATCGAAACCGTTCTTATCGTAAAGGCATCAGCAAAAAAGCCGCAGGAGAATGCAACACTTATTGTACTTGGATGTAAAGTATACGGCGAACATGCCAGCCGCTCTTTGCGTGAAAGGTTAGATGCCGCCCTCATTTATTTAGAGGAAAATCCCAATTCACAATGTATTGTATCTGGTGGAATGGGCGAGGGAGAAAAAATCAGTGAAGCGGAGTGTATGTACCGATACCTAACAAAGAAGGGAATTAATTCTTCAAGAATCATAAAAGAAGATAAATCAACTTCTACGAGGGAAAATCTGCGATTTTCTAAAAAGATAATGGAAGAAAAAGGATTGGGGAACAATATAGCGATTGCAACGAGTGAATATCATCAGTATCGTGCTTCACAGATAGCAAAATCACTTGGTTTTTCTGTTGGAGCAGTATCAGGACATACTGCCTGGTGGTTATTTCCAACATTTTATATGAGGGAGTTATATGGGATTTTATATCAGGCATTATAGGTAAAAAGAGATTGTTATTTGTATAATAAAAAAATAGTCGAAAATATTAAAGAAGGTGTTTATTTATCGTAAGGAATGATTTTTCAAACACGCTCTAAAAAGGGGGAAAACATGTATGAAGGTTCTTATAATACCAGATGTTCATTTGAAACCATTTATGTTTAAACAGGCAGCAGAATTAATGGAGAGGGGAATTGCGAAAAGAGCTGTTTGTCTGATGGATATTCCTGATGACTGGGACAAGCAGTTTGACATCTCACTTTATGAGGAAACTTATGATGCAGCTATCAGTTTTGCAAAAAAATATCCCGATACCGCCTGGTGCTACGGAAATCATGATTTAAGTTATGTCTGGCATAAGTTGGAAACGGGATATAGCCCTATGGCCGCTTATACTGTACAAAAGAAATTGATTGATTTAAAGGAAGTATTGCCAGAGGGTAATCTAATAAAGTATGTGCATCGAATTGATAATGTTTTGTTTTCTCATGCAGGGATGTCGAAAGACTTTGTTAATCTGCATGTTCCTAAATCAAAATATGATGATGTAGATGATGTTTTAGATTATGTTAATCATCTTGGAGAAATGAAGATGTGGTATGATGGATCCCCAATCTGGCTCAGACCACAGTATACAGATGTGAAGATGTATAAATCACAACAATTCCTGCAGGTAGTCGGGCATACTCCGATGGAAACTATTACAAAAAAGAAAAATGTGATATCATGCGATGTATTTTCCACATATCGGGATGGCAAACCAATAGGAACAGAAGAATTCCTTTTATTAGATACTATTACATGGGATTATAGTATGGTTAATTATGGAAATTATTAAATCATTTTATCAAGAGAATACTACGTGTATTTATAAATATAAATATATGAAACCAATACAATCAGCTTTGAACAAGAACCAGCAAATATTGATGATATAATGGAAACTATTAATCATTTTCAATGTTTTGATTATATGATTGATTCTGCAAATGATATATTAGACGAGGATTTTATTAAAAATACTCATAAAATATTAAAGACAAATACATCTGATAGTAGAATTTCATGGTTTAACGTGGGCGAATATAAATCAAGGAAAAATATGGTGGGAGATTTGATTACCACACCACCTGAAAAAGTAAAAAGTACAATAGAAAAATTGCTTAACGAATACAATAAAAAACAGACGGTATCATTTGACGATATTTTAGATTTTCATGTAAAGTTCGAAAGAATACATCCGTTTCAAGATGGAAACGGTCGCGTTGGAAGAATTATTATGTTCAAAGAATGTCTGAAATATAACATTGTTCCTTTCATTATTGAGGATAATTTAAAAATGTATTATTACCGTGGTTTAAAAGAATGGGATAATGAAAAGGGGTATCTGAGAGATACTTGCCTGACAGCACAGGATAGATATAAACAGTATCTGGATTATTTTGAAATAAAATATTGAAAATTTTTGAATTTAAAGGATTTATCACTACAAAGGATAGGTCCTTTTTTATTCTAACTTGTAATAATAATTTTTTTAAATAATACTTGCAAAATACCCTCATAGGGTATATAATCCTACTTATCTGATAGAGAATAAAATTTACAGAAAGGAAAATGCTATGGGAGAGTGTTGTAATAATAAAGAAGATATTTCTTTATCTTGTCACTGTGGAGCGAATGATAGTTTTAAAAGCAATTCTTCTCAACTGAAGTGCCAAAATTGCAGTGTAAAGAAGAAAGTTCGCTCAGAAAAAGAATTTAAAGCATTACTTAATCGTTTAAGCCGTATTGAAGGACAGGTTCGAGGGGTTCGTTCTATGTTAGAGAATGATGCGTACTGTATTGATATTCTTACACAGGTATCTGCAATTAATGCAGCATTGAATAGCTTTAATAAAGTATTGATTGCAAATCATATCCGTACCTGTGTAAAAGAAAATATTCAGGCGGGAAATGATGAGGTTGTGGAAGAATTAGTATCCACATTACAGAAGCTTATGAAGTAACAATTTTCAGTAATTTAATCATTCAGAAGAAAGTATCGTTTTTAGGTATATCGGATGTGAGATGATTCCCACCTCGCATGACGCGCATCTCGCAGCAAGAATACCGGGGCATTCTTGAATTCATGATATAAAGATACATTTTAAAAACATAATAATAAATTTGACAGGAGGATAAAAACAGATGGAGCAGTATAACGTAACCGGAATGACTTGTGCCGCATGTCAGGCGCGTGTAGAGAAAGTGGTCTCTAAAGTTCCTGGTGTTACAAGTGTTTCGGTGAGTCTTTTAACGAATTCTATGGGAGTAGAGGGAACAGCTCTTTCAACAGATATTGTTGCTGCAGTAGAAAAGGCCGGTTACCATGCTTCTGTAAAAGGAGCCGAGAAAGAGAATAGTCAGGGAGCGGAAGCTCTGGCAGATACAGAAACACCAAAGCTATTAAAGAGATTAATTATTTCTCTTATCTTTTTAATGCCACTTATGTACCTTTCCATGGGACATATGATGTGGAACTGGCCATTGCCGGGATTTTTAAATAATAATCATGTAGGCATGGGGCTTGCACAGCTTTTATTTACCGTAATTATTATGGTAATCAATCAGCGTTTCTTTATCAGTGGATTTACAAGCCTTATTCACAGGGCACCAAATATGGATACCCTGGTTGCGATGGGGGCAACGGCAGCATTTAGCTATAGTACGTATGCCTTGTTCGCAATGACGGCAGCACAGACTGCAGGTAATAATAAGCTTGTTATGAGCTATATGCATGAATTCTATTTTGAATCTGCTGCCATGATTCTTACACTGATTACTCTTGGTAAAACATTAGAGGCATATTCAAAAGGAAAGACAACAGATGCATTAAAAAGTCTTATGAATCTTGCTCCGAAGATGGCTACCGTTGTTCGTAATGGTCAGGAACAGATCATTTCCGCAGAACAAGTGAAAAAGGGCGATATTTTTCTTGTAAAACCGGGCGAGAGTATACCGGTAGATGGTATTGTTCTTGAAGGAAACAGTGCAATTGATGAGGCAGCTCTTACTGGAGAGAGTATTCCAGTAGATAAGGCAGAAGGAGACAATGTTTCTGCAGCAACAATTAACCAATCTGGATTTTTAAAATGTGAGGCTACAAGAGTAGGAGAGGATACAACCCTTTCCCAGATTATTAAGATGGTAAGTGATGCAGCAGCAACAAAAGCGCCTATCGCCAAGATTGCTGATAAAGTGTCTGGTATTTTTGTACCGGCAGTTATTACGATTGCGGTTATCACGATTATTGGCTGGCTTCTTGCCGGACAGACAGTTGGATTTGCCCTTGCAAGAGGTATTTCTGTTCTTGTGATCAGTTGTCCCTGTGCGTTAGGTCTTGCGACACCAGTAGCGATTATGGTTGGTAATGGCGTTGGTGCAAAGAATGGTATTTTATTTAAGACGGCGGTATCTTTAGAAGAAGCAGGCAAAGTCGATATTGTTGCCTTAGATAAGACCGGAACGATTACAACTGGCCAACCGAAAGTAACGGATATTTTTCCGGCAGATGGCATCAGTGAAAAAGAACTTTTAGAAGCAGCTTTTGCTCTTGAAAAGAAGAGTGAGCATCCGTTAGCAAAGGCAATTGTAGAATATGGCAATGAGAAAAAATTCACCGTTCCTGTTGTAGAAGATTTTCAGGCTGTTCCTGGTAATGGACTTACTGGAACATTAAATAATAAAACACTTATAGGCGGTAACTTACTTTTTATAGAAAAGAGTTTATCTATCTCTGAAAAAATAAAACATGGCGCAGAACAATTAGCGTCTGCTGGAAAAACTCCTCTTTTCTTTGCAAAAGAGAATCGTCTTCTCGGAATGATTGCCGTAGCTGACGTAATTAAAGAAGATAGCCCACAGGCAATTAAAGAACTGAAAGCAATGGGAATCCACGTTGTAATGCTCACCGGAGATAATGAACGTACCGCAAAAGCAATAGGAGAACAGGCAGGTGTAGATAATGTAATCGCAGGCGTTCTTCCAGATGGAAAGGAAAGCGTTATTCGTGCATTAGGCGAAAAAGGAAAAGTTGCTATGGTTGGGGACGGAATCAATGATGCGCCAGCATTAACTCGTGCCGATGTAGGTATTGCAATCGGAGCAGGTACCGATGTTGCAATGGATGCGGCCGATATTGTATTAATGAAGAGTAAACTTGCCGATGTTCCAGCTGCAATCCGCTTAAGCCGGGGTGTATTAAGAAATATTCATGAAAACTTATTCTGGGCATTTTTCTATAACACAATTGGAATTCCTCTGGCAGCTGGTCTGTTAATCCCAGTATTAGGATGGAAATTAAATCCAATGTTTGGAGCGGCAGCAATGAGTTTATCCAGTTTCTGTGTTGTTACAAACGCATTACGTTTAAACCTGTTAAATATTCGAAGTACAAAAAAAGATAAAAAGAAGCAAAAAGCGATAGATGTTAGTTTAATTAACATAAATAATAATGAAAAGAAAGAGGTAAATGAAATGACAAAGACAATGAATATCAAAGGAATGATGTGCGGACACTGTGAAGCAGCGGTAAAGAAAGCATTAGAAGCACTTCCAGAGGTAGCTTCAGCAGAAGTAAGCCATGAGAAAGGAACGGCTGTAGTTACTTTAGAAAAAGAGATTGCAGATGATGTCTTAAAGAAAACAGTTGAAGATAAAGATTACGAAGTTGTTGAGATTAAGTAATAATTTGTCAGGCTAAGCAGCTATAAAAAAGCATTCTTAAATTCCTTAGAGGAATAGGATGCTTTTTTTATTTTCAAGAATAGATTGGAAAAGTATTGAATAAAATAAAAATATTTCTATTAGATATGGGCGTCAGTTTTGCCATAGCTGAATCAAATCAGAAGAGTTCTCTAACTATTCGCGAAATCCAACTTTAACGAATAGTTGTAAAGAAAAGAGTATCTGTAACCGCTTTATATATCTACTATTTACTATTTACTATTTACTATTTACGTTCTAGGTTTTCAACTTTATAATTTAGAAATATTTTAAATGAAAAAAGGCCAGAATTTTCTGACCTTTTTTCGCTGGTAATCTTCTAACTATTTTACTTTCAGCCCTTTAAAAATCTTCTTATAAATCTTTTTTACCTTCTTAGGTACCCGAATAACAAGCTTTTTGTGAGCATTTTTAAAAGCTTTTTTATTTGCAGTTTTTCTTGTTAAGTACACAGATTTTATGGTGACTGTTTTTAGATTCTTACAGTTAAAGAATGCATTTCTATTGATTTTTACAATATTTGTTCCTATCGTTACTTTTGTAAGATTTTTATTATTGTTAAAGGCCTTCGCTCCAATGGAAGTTACTTTGTAGGTTATTCCCTGTGCATAAATTTGTGCAGGAACGGTAACATTTTTTGTAGTTTTACTTGTTTTAACAAGAATTACCTCTGCTCCTGGTTTTGATACTTTATACTCGTTTCCAGAAATAGTATATGATGTACCTACCTTTGGATAAGCTAGTTTTTCTATGGAAATTATCCTTTTCGCTGCACACTTCCTACAGCGGTATGTAAGTTCTCCTGCTGTCTCATAAGTAGCTCTTTTTGTGACGGTACCATCATTCCACTGATGTTCTAACTTTGGAAGAATCTTTCCTTCTTCTAAAAGGGTCTTACAAGTGCGGCAATAGGTATCTCCAGTATATCCTTCCGCCTTGCAGGTTGCAGTTGCTTTATTTCTAATTCCTTTGGAATGACCCTTTGCAACAATTTCTTCTTTTTTCTTATCATTACAGACCTGACAAACAGAAATCGAATATCCATTTTCTGTGCAGGTTGCATTCTTGTGTTGTTCTTCTCTGTAATCGTGTTTTGTTTTTTTAGTGCTAACTGTTTCTGTCTCACCACAGTTTTCACATGTGTAGGTTACGCTTCCTTCTTCCTTACAGGTTGCCTTTTTTGTAACAGTACCACTATTCCAGTCATGGTCAAATTTCTTGGTTGGCTTTCCAGATGAAAGTAGTGTTCCGCAATCTTTACAATAGGTGTCTCCAGTATATCCTTCATATTTACAAGTTGGCTTTTTATAATTTCTAGTTTCTTTGTTTTTATGACCGGTTGCCTTTAAAGATTCTGTTTTTTTATAAGGACAGTTTGTATAAGCGCAACAATATTTTTTTTCTCCCGTTGTTGTACAAGTTGGTGCTACTGTTGTTGTTCCTGAATCTAAATCATGAGTATGATTCTTTCCACAACCTTCTCGGCCACATGTTGCGGTTCCATCTCCATTGTCTGTCCAATCATGTCCTAATGCTGGATTTTTGGCATCTTGCTTAGTGATCGTTTTTGAACAGCGGCTACATTTACCGTAAAGAACGCCATCACTTTCACAAGTTGGTGCATCTCTTTTTGTTAGAATATACTTATGCCCAAGTTTTTTTACAGCTTCTGTTTTTGTAGCTTTACAAATTCCATTTTCTTCATAGGTACAATGATATGTTTTTTCTCCAGGTGCTGTACATGTTGGCTCTGTAGTTATTGTTCCGGAATCCCATTCGTGAGTATGCTTTTTCCCACATCCGTTACGAGTACAGGTAGCAGTTTCGTCTCCATTATCTTTCCAGTTATGACCTAGAGCGTGTTTGAAAAACATTTTAAGTTGTTCATTTTAACCAAATTAATATTG
>ERZ827108.3418-NODE-3418-length-13498-cov-5.007960_pt1 | contig 13498 bp, 11 predicted proteins | sample MGYA00519921_ERZ827108 | MGnify/ENA primary metagenome ERZ827108 (study PRJEB31778, sample SAMEA3449258) | human gut metagenome | biome: human gut; feature: human-associated habitat; material: faeces | place: United Kingdom | collected 2010/2012 ... | reverse complement strand
CATTTTCCACACGCTCTTCGGATGTCAGATAGCGGAAGTTCTCCACCTTTTCTTCAGATGATTTTCCCGCATCTGCAATAATATCCAGATCCGTGATTCCAAAATAATGGAACGGACACAACAGCTCCTCCTCCATCTTAAATAGTATCAGCATCTTACAATATTACAATTTCCAAGAACACTTTTCAAACTGTAATATTGTATGCTAAAATACAATTATATCATTAATACTATGCCTAATTTATTACTATCATCAGATACTGTAGAAGGAAAATTAAAATGAAATGTACCATTTTTTATTCTTGGCAATCAGATTTACCCAATAAAGATAATCGTTCTTTTATTGAAAATTGCATTAAAAAAGCAATCAAAAAACTCAAAGTTGGATTTGAACCTACTTTAGCATTAACTATTGATAGAGATACTCAAGAAACTATTGGAACTCCGGATATAGCCGGAACAATTTTTGACAAAATTGCCAAGGCCGATATTTTTATTTGCGATATTTCTATCATAAACAACAATTCTCAAAGTCGCAAGTGTCCGAACCCTAATGTATTGCTAGAATTAGGCTATGCAATTAAAACATTGGGTTGGGATCGAATTATTTGTTTTTATAATGTGAACTATGGCACTATAACTGACATTCCATTTGACTTAAGGCATCGACGTATATTTTGCTATAATTCAAATAATAAAAACGAAAAAGAAGAAATATCAAAAGCATTATCCAACGGAATAAAAGATATGTTATCTAAAGGACTGATCTGGAATCCTTTACGTGACCATATGAAGAGTAAAATTGATTATTGTATATTAGAAATTTTAAAGCAAATAAATTGCATTTTATTTAATACAATAACAATGTCCGATGCCTTAGAAAAAGTTACAAGCATTTTAGCCCTTACACAAGAAGAAATTTCTACTATTCTATCTGAAAATCATAAAGTATTAGGTTTTTTTGCTAGTAATGATTTAGATAACGTACGAAAAAAGGCAGAATCTATTTTTTCGACAATCACTACCTCTAATATATATCAAGTTGAATGGGCTATTATAATTTTGGAATTAATTGATTGGATAAGACAATATCAATATATTATATCTGATAGAGCAAAAAACATATCTTATATAACAACATTAGAACCCGTTCCATACTTAAATATAGTTGCCGGAAAAGAATTAAATTCCAACAACCCTGATAATTCTTTCTTACTTTTAAAAAATATAGGTATTAATTCTGGAAAAGTATTATATTCTGGAACAATGAAAAAAATTGACAAAAAATATTTATTGTCCCCTTGGCTAATAAATAGTGCTGCAGTGGAAACTATGACAAAATGCTTTAATGATGCCATAAATTTAGCTAACAAGTGGTTAAATAATACAGAAGACGAATTTATTTTAGATCCTGATTATTATGAATTTTCTAACATTTAATACCATTCCAACACAAATAAATTAATTTTGACTTTTTAATATTAATAGTGTAAAATTAAATGATTTGTTAGACTTAATGAAAGGAGGATTAATATGGCATTTAATGACATTAACCTTGATGCGATTGACTTATTTTGTGGAGCTGGAGGTTTATCTCGAGGACTTGAAGATAGCGGAATTACCGTACGACTAGGCATCGAACTCAATCCCATTGCTGCTACTACATATAAAAACAATTTACAAGGCAATGTAATTATTGATGATATCCGCAATATATCATCCGAATCCATTATGCATATGCTAAATATCAATGTAGGTGAATTATTTCTTGTTGCTGGTTGTCCCCCTTGCCAAACATTCTCATCTCTTCAAAAAAATAATACCAATAAAGATGAACGTAATAATTTGATCATGGAATATGTTCGTATCGTTCTGGAATTGCAACCTTTATTTATTCAATTAGAAAATGTTCCTGGATTAAAAAGAGGACGTGGGAAAAAAATATTCAAAAAAGCGACAGATCAATTATCTGCATTATACGAAATAAATTCTGATATTTTAAATTGTGCAGATTATGGAATTCCACAAAAAAGGAAAAGATTAGTTCTTCATGGAATACGACGAGACGCTTTTCAATTACTAAAAAAATCTATTCCAGATTTTACTGTAGCTTTGCCACAAGCGACACATTCGGAGACTCCTAATAACCAACACAATAATACTCTACACCCATGGGTACCCGCACGTGTTGCATTTAATAACCTTCCTGCTGTTATAGCTGGACAAAACGCTCCCTTAGGTTTTCCTAACCACGAAACAAACGGACTATCTCCCATTAATATCGAACGTATTCAATATATACAAACACATGGTGGCAGCCGCAATTGTCTACCTGAACGACTTCAATTGCCATGCCATCAAAAAAATAATGTTGGATATACTGGAGTTTATGGAGTAATTGATCCTAACCAGCCGGCTCCTACTATGACTGGTGGCTGTATTACTTACAGCAAAGGACGTTATGGTCATCCCACCCAGGCTCGTGCAATAACTGTACGTGAAGCTGCCAGACTACAATCTTTTACTGATGATTATATTTTTTCTGGAACACGTGGGCAAGCTGCACTTCAAGTTGGTAATGCTGTTCCTCCATTATTAGCACAAGCCAGTGGTACTTATTTTCTTAATATTTTAAAACAACTTCAAGAAATCCCTGTATAATTGATGTACTGGGATTTCTATTTTTTTATATTCGCTATATCCTTTGCCCACGCAGTTACGTTTCTATCAGGAACGCCTGGCCTGCATGACGTTTGCATGTAATTCCAAATAATCTGCTCCCTAAATGGACTATCAACCGAACATATTCTTAAATATGTATTGTTCTCTTTCAATTCTTTTATATCCATAATCACTTTACTCAATGGAATTATTTCCAGCTTTTTCATATCTACAGTCAATGAGGGACATATATTTTTATATGCTGGCAATGCAACCCACTGTTTGTTAACACCACTGTTTAATAAGCTTTCAATTTTACCCGCCTTCCTAACATCTCCACTAAACACTTCTTTATCAAAACACTTAGCACATAAAACCTCTTCCACTTTAGCATTGCGTATTCCCTCATTAACCAAATCACAAGATGGTGTTAATACAAGTAAATACTCATCCGGTTCTCCTATTTTTGATAAATCAGTTGACATACTTACTTTTCGTAAAATATCACATGTACTTAAACTATTATTCAGAATTGGAGGATATAAATACATCCCCCATGGCGGCAAAGTAATATCTTTTCGTTCCAAATCAAAATAATTTACTGTTCGCTTAGCTAACAAATACTTAATAATATCATTGTTCATATCTGCTTCTTTGTTTTCTTTGATTGTTCCAATTCCATCAAACGCTTGTACCAATGCTTTTCCCATTTCATCTCTATACTCAGATAATACACAAAAATATTCTTGATATTCATCCAAAAAATTATTTACTGGCTGCTCATCACCTTTAGGATATTTTTTTATTAATTCATTATTTTCATACTCATCCTTTAATTCTACAATATCACTATTTCCCGAAAAAATAACTATAGGTCTATACCCATTCATCCATATACTATCCAACACAGGCATTCCAGAACTATCTCCAGGCTCATCACACCAATCTAAAATCACAACATCTGGATTCCATCTCATAATTTCCCTATAGCTTTCATCAAAATCCGCAATTACACATTCCCACCCAGCATCTTCACAGTGATCTCTTATCCCCTTAACGCTAGTTTCATCATCGTCTATTATTAAAATCTTCATTTGAATATATCTCCTTTATTCCATTGGTACCTCAAAGGCAAATGTTGCTCCGCCATATTCTCCCGGTGTTTCTAATCTTATTTTACAATTATGATTATTTAATAATTCTGTAACTATGACAAGTCCCATTCCAATTCCTTGAGGTTTCGCTGTAACTCCTGGTTGAAATATCTTTTGCTTTTCTTCTTCTATTATTCCCGGGCCATTATCACTAACAACTATTTCCATATTTTTATTATTCGATGACAATTTTGCAGATATCTTTATTTTTTTATTTTTGGCATTCCTTAACCAGTAGCATGCATTATCCAATAAATTAATTAAAATTGTTTGAAATTCACCAATATGCATTGTACATACATCATTCTCATCAATATCAATAATAAAATCAATTTTTTTAGCTTCTTTTTTAGCCTTTATAAGTCTTACACTACTTTCAACAGCCTCTAAAATTTTTGTTTTGTGTTTTTCTTTATAAATATTTTTTCTATATAGGGATGCAAAACTATTAGCGACTTCCAAAAGTCTTTGATGGCTTGTTTCTGCATCTTCAAAATATTCTTTTGTTCTAGGATCTGTAATTACAAACATTTCTCTCATTCTATTTAAAAATCTTTTTATTACAGTCATCCCAGAACGTATCTCATGCATAATAACTGCAGAAACAGATCCCAGAGATGCTGTTTGTGCATAATATATTAATCGATCATTTAATTCACTTAAATTTTTTTCTGTATTCGCACTATATTCATGTATTACATCCAATATCTCTTCAGATGATCCTCCTCCTTGTATCATTAATTCTACTTTAGATTCTAATGCAGATGGTTCTAATGGCGAAAGCAAATCTGTTAATGTCGGATTTTTTACAGTGTTATTTGTTTTTTTATCCATATTCCTTAAGTTTTCCAATGTAAGAATAATACTTTCTGTAATTTTACAAAATTGCTTATATTGCTTAGTATCCACAAGTTTTTCTCTATCTGTCGTATCTTTCAGTTCAGGATTTCTTTCTGATGTGATAGATAATATTCCAACCATCTGGCTTGTACTCAAACGCTTACCAAGAGCACTAACCCTTCGAATATCTATTCCCAGCCAATCTTTTGTTGCCTCGGATTTAGGTAAAACAAGAATGTTATCTCTATATACCGAAATCCCTTTATAGCGCGCTATTGTTTGCCTTATTTCTCTCTTTTTTATATTAAATGTCTCATGTATATCTGCAACACTTTCTGTATCCAAATCCCATGCTCTAATTTCAAACGAAAATCCTCCACAGCAGTATTTTTCTTCTTTATAATCTGAGACAAGTATGTCATCTGTACTCCCACGATCAAACCCTTGTAATGCTGTACTCCATTCAATAGTATCCGATTTTTGTTTAATAATTTTACCTTTAGGTGCATATTTATATGTCCATTTAATATTTCCTAAATCATCTACCTCTCCGCAAATACTATAAACCGGATTCTTGATAAATGAATGTGGTTCGATTTTAATTATCTGTCCTGTTTGCCCCAAACATAATATAATCGAAAAATCTTCAACACCGTCAAACGGAGAAACTAACCTCGCCAGTGATGATTTTAACGAATTAATTTTATTAATATTACTCCAATCATCATTTAAATCACATATTTTTATAATTGTTCCTGTCTTACTTGTTGTTTTTACTTTTTCTGTGATTTTTTTTAACAACTTTTTCTTTATTTGTCTTTTCTAATCTTTCTTTTATATCATTAATACTTATTTTAGAAGTTTTTTCAAATAAATAATCATTATATTCATCCATTATTTTTTCTGTATCAAGTCCTAAATACTTAGAATAACTTTCAATTGTGTCTTTTATTTCCAAAATATCTTTAAACACTTTAGCATTTCCCTCTTCTAAGTTTTCAAGTAATACTTCTTTTATTCCTAAATCTTTAGAAACCTCTTCTAAAGTAATTCCTATTTCTTCTCGTTTTTCTTTAAACGATTCTCCAATATCTTTCAAAATAACACCTCTATTTATTTTAATAATAACATTTAATAAGCCATGTTCTGTACCTTAAAGGTGGCAAACATTTATCTATCTTTCGATCTCTAAATCAGTTTTTATTCCTTATTAGAGTTCCCCTACCATAATTTGGGTTTCTCGCTTGTGGGGTTTACTTCGTTCCACTTTTATTATTTCTAATAAATTCGTCACTATAGCACTTTATAAAAAAGACACCATATCAAAAGACTTAGGTTTCTTTTTAAGCCGTTAGAATACTCTACCTTAAGTTATTTATTCCTTAAGCACAAACACTAAAAGCATTTCAGCTTTTGCGAGCATGGACTTTCCTCTATATAATAATTATACAGCGTTTGCCTAAAATATTATTACTCTTTATCTTCTTTTTCACTACCATATATAACTTTTTCTAAGTTAGATAATCTTTTTAATACATCTAAATTATTTGTGTTTCCTGGACTAGCTTTAGCTATTTCTGTTTGAATAGATGCATCTCTTAAATCTTGTTTTAATTTAAGTATTTCATCATTTAATTTTTGATTTTCTTTAGATAGTTGCTCAATTATTTTAATAAATGTTTCGTAATCTTGAATAATTAAATCAAGATATTGATCAACTTCTTTTAATCTATAACCTCTAGTATCTATTTTAAATTCTTTTTCAAGTATTTCATTAGCAGTTAAATTCAAATTATTTTGAAACATACACTTCACCAATCCTTACATACTATATTTTAAGAAAAAAAAAGAAATTTGTCAATTATAATATAACTTATTTCTTTTTTATTTCATTTAAATGATAAGTATTTAATTTTAATTTACTGTATCTTGTCCTACTTAATAAATCATTTAATACTAAACTTACATAATCATTATTCATAAAATTCCTCTTTTCATTCTTTCTATAATTAATATACTACAAAATGTAAATATTTCATTATATTCGACAAAAGATATCAAATTATGTTAAATATAATAAAAAAGAATAGAAATTTAATCACTTTTATAGTATAATTTTAATATGAACAAGAAGGGAAATAATATGAACATAAAATATCCTGTTGGGACAAATAAAGATAAAAAGATAAATAAAGTTAAAACCTTTGGTAATCGTGGGATGACCTTGGAAGATGATTTAAACTTAACAAATTATTATTACTTAGAAAAAAATATTGCTGTAATTCATAAGAAGCCTACACCAATTCAAGTAATTAAAACATCTTTAAATAAAATAACACTTGCTTATTTTAAAGAACCATCTACAACTGATTATAATGGCCTTTATAAAGGAAAATATATTGATTTTGAAGCTAAAGAAACAACTTCTAAAACAAGTTTTCCTTTAGAAAATATACATAAACATCAAATAAAACATATAAGAAAAATTGATGAACATAATGGCATATGTTTTATTATAGTTAGATTTAATAATTTAAATATAACATATCTTTTATTTGCTAAAGATTTCTTGAATTTTATTGATAATAATACAAGAAAATCTATTCCCATTTCTTATTTTGAAGATAAAGGATATAAAATAAAATTTAATTTAAATCCTAGATTAGATTATTTAAAAATAGTTGATGAACATGGAGGTATTTATGAAAAATAATACTGATAAAGTTAAAAAAGAGAAAAAAACTGATAATAATGAAATGAAAAAAATAAGGTTAAATATTGATTTTAAAAAAGTATTAAATAAACTGAAACCTAAAAAAGAAGAAGTTAAAGAGAATAAAAATATTAATATTAATGATATAAAACAAGAAAACATTGAAAATATTGATAATTTAGAAGGGACTGTAGCTAATATGAAAAAAGTAACAGTAAAAAAGAAAAAGAAGAAAAAAATTAAAAAAACAAATGAAAACTTTAAAGGAAGAAGAGTTGATAAATTATTTATCTTAAGCTTAATTGTTTTAACTGCTTTAGTATTTGGTATTTGTTATTTACTTTTTGGTAAATTAATTGCTCTTGGAATGACATTTTTATTTGTCGTTGTAATGGCTTTTACACAAATACTTGATAACACTGCTAGAAATAGTAAAATAAGAAAGATTATAAAAACAATTGTTATTATTGGTATAGTTTTCTGTATCGTTGGCGTTGTTGTGATGGTTGCTTTCTTTATATATATAGCGGTTAAAGCACCCGAATTTGATTTAGAAAAATTCGAGAGAAATGAAACAACCCTTATTTATGATAATAAAAATGAACTTAAAGCAACACTTGGAGAAGAAAAACGTGAAAAAGTTACATATGATGAAATACCGGAAGTATTAATTAATGCAATTATCGCTACAGAAGATTCAAGATTCTTCCAACATAATGGATTTGATGCTCCAAGATTTATAAAGGCGGCAATCGGACAAGTTTTAGGTCATGATTCTGGTGGTGCTTCTACTTTAACAATGCAAGTTTCAAAAAATAACCTTACTAACTCTGATGTTAGTATAACTCGTAAATTTACAGATATATATTTATCTATATTTAAGATAGAAAAAAATCTTTCTAAGCAACAAATAATAGAATATTATGTAAATAATCCTTATTTAGGTAATTATTCATATGGAATAGAACAAGCATCTTTATCTTATTTTAATAAACATGCTTATGAACTTAACTTAGCTGAAGCATCATTAATCGCAGGGTTATTTCAAGCACCTGGAGAATATGATCCAACTGTAAATCCAGAATATGCTTATGAAAGAAGAGAAACCGTTTTAAATTTAATGGTTAGACACGGATATATAACAAAAGAAGAAGCTGAAATTGCTAATAATATATCAATTGAATCAATTTTAAATGCTAATTCTAATTCTACTAGTATTTATCAAGGATATATTGATTACGTTGTAAAAGAAGCTATTAAGAAAACTGGACTTGATCCTTATTTCTATCCAATGGAAATATACACTAATATGGATACAAAAAAACAAGAAGGCGTTAATAATGTAATGAATGAAAAAACATATACATGGCCTAGTGGAAAACCTACTCTTCAAGCTGGAGTTGCTGCTATTGAATCAACATCTGGAAAAATCTTAGCAATAGGTTCAGCAAGAAATAGAAAAGGTGAAAGGGTTTTAAGTTATGCAACTGATATAAATAAACAAATTGGTTCTACCGCTAAACCACTATTCGATTATGGTCCTGGTATGGAATATAATAACTGGAGTACATATACAATTTTTAGGGATGAAAAATATTCTTATACAGGTGGCGGAGTTATGCAAAACTATGACTTTAGATATCTTGGCGATATAACTTTAAGATATGCTCTTAGTGACTCAAGAAACGTTCCTGCTTTAAAAGCTTTCCAACAAGTTGATAATAAAAAGATTTATGAATTTGTAACATCTCTTGGAATTGTACCAGAAACAACTGAAGGAAGCACATACTTACATGAGGCTCATTCAATTGGATCATTTAATGGCTCTAACCCACTTACTATGGCAGGAGCTTATCAAGCATTCTCTAATGGTGGATATTTCTATGAACCATATTCTATAAATAAAATTGTATTAAGAGATACTGGTGAAACATTTAACTATTCATCAGACAAAACAAAAGTAATGAGTGATTCTACTGCTTATATGATTACTGATGTATTAAAAGCAGTTGCTGTTCAAACTGGTGTTCGTGGAGCAATTAATACTCCTATAGCTTTAAAAACTGGTACTACAAACTATGATAGTAAAACAAGACAAGAAATGGGATATCCAAGTTCTGCTGCTCCAGATGGATGGATCGTTGGATATACACCAAATATAGTTATGGCAATGTGGACCGGATTTGATACTAATACTAAGGGTGAATACTTAACAAGTAACCAAATGACCTCTCATCGTAATGCTTTATATAGAGCACTTTCTAAAGCTGTATTTGATAGAACTAGACAAGATTTTAAACGCCCTTCAAGTGTTATTTCAGTAACTATTGAAAAAGGAACAAATCCTGGACTTCTTCCAAGTGAAAACACACCAAGTAATATGAAGATTACTGAATTATTTAAAAGAGGAACAGAACCTACTGATATTTCAAATGCTTATATTCCTTTAGAAAATGTAACAGGTTTAACTTCAAGCTATGCTAATGGTGAACTAACACTTACATGGAATGCTGTAAATATGCCAACATTAAATAAAGGTGAAGACCAAAAATTTGGAAACTTTGGATATAAGGTTTATGCTGATGGTAAACTTCTTGGATTTACAAAAGATGCTACCTACTCTATTACAACTGATAATCCATATGCAACATATGTTGTTTACACAGCATTCGAAAAAGTTGATACAAATAGATCTAGTGGTGAAACGCTTACCTTATCACCTGATGTAACATTTAATTATTATGGTAATGATGTTACCCTTCACATTGGAGATACATATGTCGAAGATAATTTAAAAAATATTATTCGTGTTTATATGGAAGGTAGTGATGTTACAAGTGAAGTTACAATAACAATAAAAATGACTGATGAAACAGGTGAAGTTGTTGATACTATTGACACAACAAAACTTGGAGCATACAAAGTAGAATACTTAGTACAATATAAAAATGCAAGTAAAATATTTACAAAAAATATAACAGTTCTAGAATAAAAGTCATGACAAATGGCTTTTATTTTTTTATTTAAATATTGATGTATTAAAATAATTATTGTATAATTAATGTATATTTAATAAGGAGTGATTATTTTGGAAAATACACAAGAAAAAGACATAAAAAAAGGAAAGTTAAATAAATTTAAAAAATTAATAAATATAACAAGTATTATTATGTTTATATCATTTTTATTTCTTTCATACTCTATTCTTTTAATAAGTGGTGTTGAAACAGAATTAAGATATATAGGTATAGGTGTTTTATTAATTATAAATTTAATTGTAATATTTGTTTTAAATCAAATAATAAAAAAGAAAAAAATTGGTAGATATATTTTATATTTTATTATTTTACTTATATTAACTGTCGGTCAAGCAACTTTAGGTTATTTTGTTTATAAAACATACTCTTCAATTAATAATATAAATAAAGATAAAATAACTTACTCTACTTCATTAGTTGTAAGAACGGATAGTAAAATTGAAGAACTTAAAGATTTAAAAGATAAAAAAATAGGCATTCTTAACGATAAAAGTGATATTGATAATCATGTTTTAGGAATGCAGTTAATAAAAAATGAAAAGTTAAATGATAATAACACTATAGTTGATTATGATGATTTGAGTTCTTTAATTAGTGATTTATATAAAAAGAAAGTTGACGCTATTATTGTTTCAAGTAACTATGTAACAATGTTTAAATCAATTGAAACTTATAGTAAAATTGAAGAAGAAACTAAAGTTATAAAATCTTTAGAAAAGACATACAAAAAATCTGAAATTAGTAAAATAACTGGTGAAGATGATACAACACTAAATCAAAATTCAAGTATTAAAGAACCATTTACCCTTTTACTTATGGGGGTTGATGCTACTGGAGATAAACTAAATAAAAACGCTACAGGAAATGGTGATTCCTTAATGCTTATTACATTTAATCCTAAAACATTAAATGCCACAATATTAAGCATTCCAAGAGATAGTTATGTATATATTCCAAATATGGGAACTGAAAATAAAATAACACATGCTGCTTGGGGTGGTACTAATCATATGATTAGAACGATTGAAAGATTTACTGATGTTAAAATTAATTACTATATGAAAATCAACTTCCGTGGAGTTGTAAAACTAGTTGATGCTTTAGGTGGTGTATATATTGATGTTCCAACAGATATGTGTACCGATAATAGTTATAGATATGGAAAAATATGTTTAAAAGAAGGATACCAAAAATTAAATGGTGAACAAGCTTTATCATTTGCAAGAAATAGATATGCTTTTGCTACAGGAGACCTTCAAAGAGGAGTTAATCAACAAATTGTTGTTCAAGCTATGTTAAATGAACTAAAAAATATTAAAAGTGCTAGTCAAGCTTTAAATATTCTTGATACAGTAAGTGAAAGTATGGATACAAACTTTACAACAAAACAACTCTTATCTTTCTATGATATATTTAAAACAGTTTTAGAAACAAGTAGTAATGATGGTAACTTAATAAATGTTCAACAACTTTACCTAGCAGGATCTGGACAAAATATCTATGATGAAAGAACTGGGTGGGTTTTATATAACTATATAATTAATCAAAGTAGTTTAAATAAAGTAAAAGATGCAATGAAAAAGAATTTAAGTACATCAACAAAAACAATGACTAAAGAAATGGACTTTGACATTGAAGACAAATTTGAAATGACTACAATTGGTAAAACTGGTTTAAGCGCCACAAAATTATATACCCTACTTCCTAACTTTGAAGGAAAAAGTATTGATTATGCAAAATCTTGGTTAAACAGTAATGGTATAACTGATATAAAAATAGAATATGTAGAAAGTGATAAAGATGATGGAACTATTCTATCACAAAGCTTACATTCTTCTAAAAGAGTTGATTTAATAAAAGGTTCTATTACATTTAAAGTAGCAGAGAAAAAAGAAGAAGTAGTTGATCCTACCCCAGTAGAACCAACTGACCCTACAGACCCTACTGAACCAACTAATCCAGGTGAAGACAATACCACTACTACAGAACCAGGTGAAGATACTAAACCAGAAACTCCAAGTACAGGAGAAAATACTGAAGAAACAAATAATAATGAATAAATTAAAAGAGGATTAATATAAATTAATTCTCTTTTTTATTAATTATAATATTAAACATCATCCCTCTAAATTAGGAATATCATCTACAGATAGCATTTCATCCACTGTTATTCTTACTCTTATTGTTTCATTATTTACTTTTACACAATAACCTTTTTGAATATTTTCTACTATACCATAAAACTCCCAGAATGGTCTATTTGCGGTAGGACTTTTATAATCTATGAAAGTTGAACCTAATGAATCTTCTACAACTGGTTTTTCCTCTGTTTTTATTTTTACATTCACAAATGATATATTCTTTTCTACTTTTTTAATATACAAATATGAATTTGTTCCTGGAGCTCCAGTTGTACTTGTACTAAAGTTTTTTATATATTTCCATCTATCCTTTTCTTTTTTAAAAACAGCTATTGAACCATCTACAGTATATACCGTTTTATTACTATTTTTTACATTCTTTCTATATAAAATAATCTTCTTATCTTTATAGTCAAATTTATCCACTATTGAACTTGTTGGGTAAAAATATTTAAAACCTTGCTCTGCTGTTTTAAAGCTAAATAACTTACTTTCTATAGGTAATAAAGTTAATACAATAACTATTCCTATTAAAACAGGTGTTCTTATATATTTTTCATTTCTTTTCTTTGCTATATAAGATAACACTAAATATACTAAAACTACTTCAATTATTATAAATAATACATGATTCATAATCGCCCTCCATATAACTTCTTTATTCAAGTATAACATTAATTTTCTTAAACAATTATTATATAATTAAAACTTTAACTCATTTATTATACATTCTTCCAAAACATCAATACTAAGTTTAGCTTTATTTCGTATTTTATTAGAGTATCCCATATCATATAATAAACTTTTTCTTTTGTTAAATAATTCATAATCCTTTATTATTCCTTCTTGGAGTTTCTCAGGTAAAACAAGATCAATATTGAATTCCGTAAATGGTATGTACTCATCCTTTGGTGGTGTTAATTCAAAATTACCTAAATATTTCAAATCACT
>ERZ827108.3411-NODE-3411-length-13513-cov-12.061228_pt1 | contig 13513 bp, 6 predicted proteins | sample MGYA00519921_ERZ827108 | MGnify/ENA primary metagenome ERZ827108 (study PRJEB31778, sample SAMEA3449258) | human gut metagenome | biome: human gut; feature: human-associated habitat; material: faeces | place: United Kingdom | collected 2010/2012 ... | reverse complement strand
AAGGCCAAGGCTTCGGCCGAGGTGGGCATCCGCAATACCACGATCCGAAAGCCCGAGTCCGTTTCCGAGGCCGAACTGCTGGACATCATCACGGCCCTGAACCTCGACGACGAGGTGGACGGCATTCTGGTCCAGCTGCCCCTTCCGAAACATATCGACGAGGACAAGGTGATCGCCGCCATCGACAAACAGAAGGATGTCGACGGCTTCCATCCCCTGAACGTTGCGGCGCTGTGGCAGAAACAGCCCTGCACGCTCCCCTGCACTCCGAAAGGCATTCTCAAGATGCTGCGGGCCGCAGGCGTGGAGATCGCCGGCAAGCGCGCCGTGGTGATCGGCCGCAGCAATATCGTGGGACTTCCCGTGTCGAAACTGCTCTTGGACGCGAACGCTACGGTGACGATGGCCCACAGTCGTACGCGCAACCTCGCCGAAGTGACGCGCGGGGCGGAGATTCTGGTGGTGGCCATCGGTCGGCCGAAGTTCGTCACGGCGGAGATGGTGTCGCCGGGCGCCGTGGTGATCGACGTGGGGGTGAACCGCGACCCGGAGACGGGTAAACTGTGCGGTGACGTCGATTTCGCGGCCATCGAACCCAAGGCCTCGGTGATCACGCCCGTGCCGGGCGGCGTCGGGCCTATGACGATCTGCTGCCTGATGGAGAACACGATCGAGTGTTTCCTCCGGCGAGCGGGCCGGTAGCCGGCGGAACGGAGCGAAAACTTCGGTTTTTTTTGCGCCTCCGCTGAAAAAAATCAGCCGTTGACTCACGGGTCAACGGCTGATTTCGTTTTACAAGGTTCCTGTTATCAGAGTTTGATCGGTTCGGATATTTTGATATTGTCGAGGAACCAGCGGTTGGCTGTTCCGACTTCCCACTGCGTCTGCGTAATGGTGATCTTCGTATCCTTGTTGACCGTAATGCCCTTCAGGCTGACTTCGGCGCGAACCCATTCGAGCTTGTGACCATCCTCCCATCCCAGTTCGGGTATGTCGATCTGCACTTTGTCGCTGCCGTTCTCGAAGATGACGATCAGATTGACGGGGTCGATCTTGCCGGACCCCTGGCGCATTCCGCACCAGTCGAACGAGAGTGTCACATTGTCCTTTGCTTCGGGAACCCCGTCTATCGGAGGAAGAATGATACCTGCGTGATTGCCGGTCTTGCCGAATTTGAGGTAGTTCTGCTGGAGGTAGATGCGTTTGTTGTCGTTCTTGTCGTAGATAAACTTGTAACCGAGTTTTTCGACAGCGTCGAATGCAGTCACTCCATCGACAGTTATGGAGGTAAGCGCTGTCGCTTTTGCATCGAGGTTATCCGTCTCGACCGTTTGGCCGACACCGCTTGCTACGGACCACGGTTCGAGCCATTCGAAGTTCTCCAGGAAATAGACGATCTCGTTCAGGCCGTTGTCCTCGACATCGGTGGCCATGATGCGCTGTACAGGCTCGGCCAAACCGGCGTAGTAGCCGGTGACGGTTACGATATGGCCGGTCAGGGCGGAAAGGCCCAGACTCGACGGGGCGTCCACGACGCTGACCGAGTACTTGGCATCCTCCGAAACGGTGAGGGTGCTGCCGTTGAAAACGCCCTTGACGGTGACGTAGCCCCGTTTGGAGGAGGTGTAGTCGTCGATCTTTGCGCTGATGTCCTCCGGTTCGGGGTAGTTCACCGCTCCGCCGGACAGAACCGTCACCTCGTCGCAGTCGATTACCGTAGCGAGTTTCTGCGAGTCGGATGACTTGGTGCCCAAGAGCGAAATCTTGTCGCCGACGGCAACCGTCGTGGCGTCCGAGACGAAGATATTGTCCGTGTTTTTGTCGTCGCTGATGACGAAGCCTTTGGTCGTCACGGCCACGACGATCGCCGACGGTACGGAAATGACCGTTTCGTCCGCCAGGGCGGCGAGTTCACCTGCCGTGTACTCCTTCACATCGCGGTATTTGTCTCCGTTCTGCGTGATGAGCACCTGTGCGCGGCTTGCAAGAGTCCGTCCCTTGAAGACGAGGGTGGCCTTGCGGGGGTTGTCCTCCGCGCCGTCGCGCATGTTGTCGGTCACCGAAACCGTCACGTCCATGACGCCGGTTCCCGAGTTGGGCGTGACCGTCACCCAGTCGGGGACTTCCGTCACCCAGTCGGCGTCGGCATAGATGGTGATGATCTTTTCCGCCGCTCTTTCCGCTTCGAAATTCAAGGTGTTGGCGCTCGCCAGAACAGCTTCGGAAAGGTGGTCCTCATCCTTGTCGCAGCCCCAGAAGGAACACAGGGCCGCCATGAGGATCGGGGCTGTCATATATTTTACAAATCTCATAATCTTGTTTTTTAGGTTATTTCCGACTTAAAAATCGAGTCCGTCGCTCCATCCCGGATTCTGCGTGAGGTTCGGGTTGAGCGAACGCTCGCCGCTGGGAATCGGGTAGAGGTAATCGCGTTCCTCTTTGAACGGAGTGCGCAGATTCTCTACGGTTTTGTGATAGTAGACATAGCCTTTGTTTCCCTCGGAGAGGATGATGTCCGAACCGAGTTCGTATACCGAAACTCCTTCGCCGGCTTGGGGTTTGGTCTCTCCTGCCTTATAGAGAATCAGATCGGCCGTTTCTTTGCCCGCAAGCTTGTATTCGCCGGGACCCGGGAAATACATGCCGGAAATGGCCTGGTCGATGCAATAGCCGGCTTTCCAGCGATACAGATCCTGAAGGCGGAAACCCTCCTGGATCAGCTCGACGGTTCGTTCGCGGCGGATTTCCAGAATGGCGTTTACGATTTCGTTGGAGCCGGTCACGTTGGGATAGCCGTACTCCTCGGACGAAAGATACCAGTCGGGTTGTTTGTCGTGGAGATACTTCATGGTGAGGGCCGGCATCCCCACCCGGCTTCGGATTTCGTTGATGGTGATATTCAGATCATCATCCGAGAGCGATCCCAGTTCGGCCTTGGCTTCGGCATAGTTGAGCAGCACTTCGGCATAGCGGAAAACCGGCATGTCGCAGGTCGAACGGTCGTTGCGGTCGATCTGTCCTCCCGAGGCCGTCGTGTCCTGAACGAATTTGATGGGTTGGTAGCCGGTGATCGTGACGCCGAGATCGGGTCCCTGTACCCGCTTGGCGCCGATGCGCTTGTAACCCGGGGTGCGGATCGACTGCGCCAGGCGCGGGTCGCGGTCCTTCACCTCTTCGGTGAAAGGCAGCGTCTGCCACCCCTCCTGGTCGGTGAATGCGGTGCCGTCCTTCTTCAGGTACATGTTGATGAATTTGCGGGTGTAGCCCGGGCGGCCCTGTGTCGGCAGCAGCGTGTAGGCCGTCGCATTGTGGTAGACCTGGGCCTCGTAGCTGTTCCGGATGGCGAGGATATACTCTTCGGTGCTGGCATTCTCCTGTGCGAAGAGCATCATGTAGTCCTTGTCCGGAGTTTTGGTGGAGTAGAGCTTGTAGGGACCTTCGTCGATGATCGTTTTGGCGGCCTTGGCGGCTTCCTCCAGATAATAGGTGTAGTCATGTCCTTCGAGGTTGATGCCGTGGTATTTGCGGTAGGTTCCCTCGAAGAGGCAGAACCGCGCTTTCAGCGCCAGCGCCGCCCATTTGTTGACGCGGTAGGTCGATATATCCTCCGTAAGACCGCCGCTGTTGATGGCTTCGTCGATATCCTTGATCATATTGGTCATGATCAGTTCGCGTGAATCGCGCGGTTTGTAGAGCGCTTCGTCGGCCGAGCCGAGCTGCACCTCGTACCAGGGTACGTCGCCGAAGCGTTTCACCTTGTCGAAATAGAAGGCGGCGCGGAAGAATTTGGCCAGGGCCGTATACTCGGTCACAGCCTTCTTGTCTTCGCATTGATCGACATATTCCAGCAGGGTGTTTATGCGGCGCAGGTTGCCCCACGACCAGCCGCCGCCGGTGTTCGGAACGGTGCGCTTGTCGCCTCCGTAGAGAACATCGGAGAGGGTCATCTGAACGAGCAGGTCGTTCTGCTCATCGTAGGGCGTCTTGTCCAGCAGGTTGTCGTAAAAGGGATTGGAGAAGAGTTCCAGGTCGCTTCTCGTCTTGAAATAGTCGAACTGCGTCACCCGATCCAACGGTTCTTTGTCCAGCAGGGAGTCGCAGGCCGATAATCCTGCAATCAGCGTTGCTGCCAGTATGATTAATCGCTTCATGGTATTCGGATTTTGAAATTATTAGAAGGTGATGTCGATGCCGAACATGAACGTCTTGGCCCACGGATAGTAGGCGTTGTTGTTCACGCCGGAACGGTTGATAGCCGCTTCGGGATCGACGTACTTGGAGTTCTTTTTGAGCGGCGACCAGTAGCAAAGGTTCTCGCCCGAGAAATAGATGCGGATCTGGTCGATGCCGGCCTTCTTGGTGAGGGTCGCGGGGATCGTGTAGCCGACGGTCAGGTTTTTCAGGCGCAGGTAGCGGATATTCTGCAGGTAACGGTCGTTGACCTTGCTCAGATAACCTCCCGATGAAGAATAGGCTCTTGCGCGCGGGAAATAGGAGTTGGGATTGTCCTCCGCCCATACCTTGCCGAGGAAATCCGTCGGGAGGTAGGAGAGGTAGGGATAGGAATAGCAGCCCCAGAAAGGCATCATTTCTCCGTGGGGATACCAGTAGTGGTTGCCGGTTCCCTGGAAGAAGACCGAAGCGTCGAAGCCCATCCAGCGGATCGAGGCGTTGATGCCGTAGGAGAGCGTCGGGAGCGAGTTGCCCAGGATCGTCCGGTCGCCCGGCTTGTCGACGGTGTCGTTGCCGACTCCCCAGACGCCGTTGCCGTCGAGGTCGACGAACTTCAGGTCGCCGGCCTGCCAGCCGCCGGTCAGACGGCCCGTGCTGTAACTCAGGTCGACCTCTTTGGCATAGGCCTGCGCCTCTTCGGTGGTCTTGAAGAACCCGTCGGTCTTGAAGCCCCAGATTTCGCCGATCTCCATGCCGACGTAATAATCTCCCTTTGTCAGGTTGGTCAATGACTTGTTCGGGTTGTTGTCGTATTTGGTGATGACGCTCTTGTAGTCGCTGAGGTTGAAACCGACGCTGTATTCGAACGGTTTGCCGGCGAGTTTGAACTGGTCGCGCCAGCTGACGGAGAGCTCATAACCCTTCGTGCGCAGTTCGGCGGAGTTCATGCTGGGCGAATCGGCCCCGTATACGCCGGGCAGCGCCATTCCGTCGGTCAGCATGTCCTTCGTGTCGCGGATGTAGACGTCGCCGGTGAAGTTGAGCCGGTTGTTCAGCATGGTGAGATCCAGACCCAGGTCCCACTGCTGGGCGGTTTCCCAGGTCAGGTCGGAGGCTACGGGGGCGCCCAGCGAGGAGTACTTGCCCTTTATGCTGCCGTCGAAGGTGTAGTTGCTGAAATCCTTGTTCGTGATCAGGCGCATGTAGGTGTAGTAGGACGACACGTTCTGGTTGCCCAGGCTGCCGAACGAAGCGCGCAGCTTGAGGTTGTCCACCAGGTCTTTGGCGTTGCCGAAGAACGGCTCCTCGGAGATGCGCCATCCGGCCGATGCCGAGGGGAACAGGCCCCAGCGGTTGCCCGGTGCGAAACGCGACGATCCGTCATAGCGTCCGCTCACCTCGAAGAGGTAGCGCCCTTTGTAGTCGTAGTTGATACGGGCGAAGAAGCCTGCCAGGGCGTATTCGTTCTGGCCGCCGCCGTAAGCGCCCTCCGTGGGAGAGCCCGTTGCCAGATTCAGGTCGTCGAGGTTTATGGAGGAGAGGTTGATGCCTGCCACCGAGACGTTCTTGCTGGACCACGTTTCGTAGTTGAATCCGGCGGTTGCCGACACGTGGTGCGCCTCGCCGAACGTTTCGTCGTAGTTGGCGTAGACGTTGGCCGAATAGTAGTTGCGCGTCTGAACCACTTCGTCGAGCTGGTTCATGCCGGCGCCCGTGTCGTAGGCGAGCAGCGGCCCGTCGGGGTATTCGCGGTAGTTCATTGCGGAACTGCGGCTCGTATTGCGGTTCTGGTAGAGGCGGTAGGTGAAGTCACCCGTGATGCTCAACGTCTTGAACGGCGTGATGACCAGGCGTGTCGTGTTCGAGAAGTCGTTCGAGCGGTCGACGTTGCGGTGCGTGCCCTCGTTGAGCAGGATGTGGCGTCCGTTGGCGATCTTGTAATCGAGATACGGCGTGCTGTAAAGCCACGATCCGTCGGGGTTCTTCATGGGGAAGTTGGCCAGTGCGTGGCGGGCGCTGTAAGCGATGGTGTTGTCTACGCTGCCGTCTCCCAGAGACTTGTAATTCGACGAGAAGAACGACGTGTTGTTCGAGAGCGTTGCCCACCGGTTGATCCGAAAATCGAGTTTCGCACGCAGGTTGTACTTGTTATACACGTCGGGATGTGCGCGCTGAATACCTTCCTGGCGGTCATAGGCGCCCGAGACGAGGTATTTGATGTCCTTCGTGCCGCCGCTGAGCGAGATGTTGTGCTGCTGCACGGGCCGACGCTGCTGGAAGAGCATGTCCCACCAGTCGTAGTTGCCGTAGTAGACCCACTGTTTGCGGCCGTTGCGGATCTCTTCGACGACCCACGGACGGTCGGGATGCTCGGTCCTGTCGTTCACGCGCGCCAGCAGCTGCTGCATGTCGTGATCGTTGTATTTGACATAGTTCGTTCCGGAGTCGGCCTGCCAGAACTTGTTGACCGTATAGACCGACCAGTAACCGCGGTTCTCGTAGTCGGTCGAGGTCGTGGCCTCCTCCCAGCCGAAACGGCCGCTGTAACGCACCGTCGCCTTGCCGTCCTGGGCCGAGCCGTTCTTGGTGGTGACCAGGATGACGCCGAAGGCTGCGCGGGCGCCGTAGACGGCTGCCGCCGAAGCGTCCTTGATGACCGAGATCGACTCCACGTCGTTGGGGTTGACGCGGTTCAGGTCGCCCACCACGCCGTCGATCAGCACGAGCGGGTCGGCCGAGTTGATCGAGTTGACGCCGCGGATGTTGATCGCCGGCGTGCTGCCGGGTTTACCCGAGGAGGTGGTGATGTTGAGACCCGCTACGGAACCCTGCAACATGCTGCCCAGCGAATGGGTGACGCGGTTTTCGAGCTCCTTGCTCCCTACGGTCGCAACGGCGCCGGTCAGGTTGACTTTTTTCTGCGTACCGTAGCCGATTACGACGGTTGCATCGAGCATGATGGCGTCCTCTTGCAGGTAGATCGTGATGCTGTTCCGGCTTGAGGGAACCGTCACTTTCTGGGGCAGGTAACCCAGGCAGGTGACCTGGAGAACGGCTTCTCCCGACGGAACCTGGATTTTGAAGGTGCCGTTTTCAGAGGTTGTGACGCCTTTGGTCGTACCATCGACCAGAACGGCTACACCCACGAGCGGCTGTTGATTGGCGTCGAGGACTTTTCCCGACACCTCCCTGTTCTGGGCCGAAAGGGCTGTTATTCCCCCTCCCAATACCAGAAGAAGAGATAGAACCAGTGGTCTTAATACTCTCATAAGATCTGTGTTTGTTGGTTAGTAAATGATGATTGTGGTTGGGTATGTAGCGAAAATCACTTGCGTCGGTAGGCATCCGTGGAGAATGCTTTCGGCCGCTGCATGTTTTCGGTCCACTCGTTTCCGAATTCGTCCTTGACGGTGATCACAAGGTCGGTGTCCGCATCGTCCGCCTTCACCTTGAAGAAGTGCGTGAACTTGTCGGTGATGAACGACGGGGTCGACTTGAGTCCCGCGTTGTTGAACCGCTTGACCGAGAGCGCCGCGATATGGAGCGGGTCGTAGGCCCAGACTTCGGTGTAGGGCAGCGTCTTGCGGTTTTCGTCGACGACGCTCAACGTCCAGTCCGAATTCCAGTTCCAGATGTTGATCAGCACCTCGTTGTCGTTGTTCTGCGGATAGGCGTTGACATATTGCATATAGGCGTTCTTGACCGAAGCGGAGATGTCGGAAGGCATCAGCGGAACGTCGGCCATCGAAAAATGCACGTTGTTCAGGTCGTAGCTGCGGAACTGGTACTCTTCGGGCCATCCGGTCGATTTGTAGAGACATTGGAAATCGGTTCCCGTGACATCCCAGATGCCGTAGCCGCCCGGAGTTCCGTCGGTTCCGATGTGGATTCCGGGCGTGAGGTTGCCGGACCACCACCACGAAGCGCATACCGAGCCGGAGTTATACTCCCGGAAGTTATGCCCGTCCACGATCGGAGCGTCGGGCGTCACGTTGAAAAGTTTGTGGGTATGCCCCGTCACGAAGCGGACGGTATATCCGTCGAGGATGTCGAAAAGCCGCAGGGTGTTGACCTGATCGTGGTCGATCTTGAATCCCGATGTGGTCGGATAGAACACCTGCGCATGCATGGCAACGACGACGGGGGTCGTCTTGGCCACGTGCGACAGGTCTTTCGCCAGCCAGTCCAGCTGCTCGGCGGAGAGGCTCTTGACATAGTTGCGGGATTCGGTTCCGTCGTAGCTGCTGCAATCGATGTCGTCCATGACGACGTAATGGACCTTGCCGATGTTGAACGAATAGTAGGTCGGGCAGATCTGATCCACATATTTGACCGCCGCATCGTAGTCCGACCTGGTCTGGAAGTCGTTGTCATGGTTGCCCATGGTGTGGAAGATCTGCAGATTCTTGATCTGGCTGTTGATGGTGTTCAGGTACTGGGGGAAATAGTAGCTGTTCGAATACCAGTAGAGGTCCCAGGTCATGTCCCCGAGGGTGAGCGCATACATCTTCTCGCCCTTGTGGCGGGTCATGTAGTCCGTAAGGTCGGAGGTGAACTGGGCGAACTGTCCCAGGTCGCCCGTTCGGTTGGCGAGGTGCATGTCGCCCAGCATGAAGATCTTGTAGGAGTCCTGTCCGTCGACCTTTTCGAGCTTGAAGTCGGCCCGTTCGACGACGTCGGCGCTGTTTTTGAGCGCGCGGTGGAACTGCGGGAGCACCCCGACGGACGGAACTTCGTAGCCGCTCGGGACGGAGATGAAGACATATCCCCACTTTTTGGCCGATTTGAGCTGGTAGATGCCCTTTTCGTTCGTGACGGTCACCTCCGCGCCGTCGGAGACCACGACGTTCTCCACGCCGACGCCGGCCGACGACACGATCCCGTAGACCGTGGTGCCTGCATCCGGTTTGAAATCTATGTCTTCGACGATGTTGATGTAGATTCTTCCGAACGATTTTTTGCGCGCGTCTCTTTTGACGAAGACTTTGTAGTAACCCGTTTCACACCCGTCGGCCAGGCGTACGGTGAAACTGTCGGAAGTGGTGTTGACGATGGGGCAGACGTAGGAGATGCCTGCGTCCGACTCAAGAATGAATGTGTCTGTGGTCAGGGGCGATTTCCCCCCCCCACTTACGGCGAAAGTGCACTCGCCGCCTTCGGTGACGTCTACCGACCCCGGAACCGTGAATTGCACGTCGAAATTATCCGCGGGGGTCTTTTCGTCATCGCTGCCGCCGCAGGCGAAGAGTTGCGAGACGGCGATGAGTGCCAGTAACAGATACTTTAATACGTTTTTCATTTTAAGTTCTTCGATTATAATTTTTTTATTTGTCCGCGTTTTGTAAATCCGGTTGTTTGGACACCTCGAAGGCCCGGAAAGACCCGGTCGGGGACTCCGTCCCGAAGTCTCCGTTTGCGGCCCTGCCGGCCTTCGCATCTTCCGTTATATATATGGTAACCATCTGTTTACCGTGTCGCTTCTGTCTGAAAAACTTTTCAAATATAACTTGTTTGTGTTTCGATTGTGTTTCGAATACATTTCAAAATTAAACTTATTTTATTAAAAAACAAAATCGGATGATTTTTTTTGCAAATAAAAAATTTTAATTTTTAGTCGTGTTTCGTTTGGTAGATTTGCCATTTCCCTTTCATTTCTTTTTCGTTGCCCTTGATTTGTGGAATGGTTGTGAAGCGAGACTGTCGGGCGTCTGTTTTTCGGCGACGGCAGTTCGGAAAACGGCATGGCGGAGAAGAGTGGCGGGCGGAACCGGAGGTGTTGTCGGAACCGGTCCCGGCCGCTCGGGGCGGGCTGTCGCCTGCGCCGGGAGCGGCAGTGTGGCGGACGGATTCCGGCGCAGGCCGAAAAGACGCTCGCGGAGGTGAGTTCCGGAGGCTATGAATGCCAGGAGGCGGTGAGCTGTTCGGGGAGCGGAACCGAGGAGTCGCGCCGCCAGACCATCGCCCGGTCGGCGGCCGCGTCGCCCGTGCCGAAGTCGAAGCGGTCTGCGGAAACGAACCTCGCCGGAACGTCGCCAGCGAACCCGAAGCGTCCGTAAAATTCCCGGAGCCACTCCTTGCCGGGCGTCGGGATGAGGAGCGCCGCATCGTCGCCGCGCTCCGCGATGAGCCGCATCGCTTCGCGCATCAGCTGCGAAGCCAGTCCGCGTCCCCGGAACGCCGGGTCCGTCGCTACGCCATAAATATAGGTCGTGCGGCCCAGCTCCGTCCGGAACGGCAGGAGGTGGAGCATCGCCGCCATGCGGCCTTCGGCCTCGGCCGTCAGCATCCGGCGGCGGGAGTAATAGCGCATGATGAACGAGTCGGCGAACTGCTCGTCGTCGCCGAAGGCCTTCATCCAAAGCTCTTTGCAGGCCACTTCGTCGGGGTGCATGCAGATCGCCGCGAATTTGTGCTGGAGGAACGCCGGGTGGTAGGAGAGTTTGGCCTGCCGCAGTCCGTCCAGCCCGAGGTCCTCCTCGCGGTTGATCAGCGTGAAACGTTCGGGGAGGTGCTGCGCGAAGAGTTTGTTGATGATCGTGAAAGCGCCGTCGAACTCCGTGTCGGCCTTCTCTACATGGGTGTCGAAGGTGTGGTCGTTGACCGCCGAGCCGTAGGTGAAGGCCGCGAGGCGGTCGCCGACGTAGATGCAACCGCCGATCAGCCCCAGTTCTTCGAAATGCTCGAAGGCCCGCTGCATGGCCCGCTGCTCGGCGCACAGCTCCGAGGTGTGGCCTTCGTGGGCCTTGCGCCATTCGCGCTCGAGGGCCATGCACTCCCCGAAGCGGTCGGGCGTCAGCTCTTCGTAGCGGTAGTCGGGATATTCGGCCGTGAAGCGGTTGATGTGGTTGCGCTTGGGCTGATAGCGGCGTCCGGCAAGGTTGCGAAGATCGTCGGCGTTGTAGACGTAATCTTCCAGCGCGCGGTCCGACTCGAACGCGAAATGGCAGGGAACGATCCGGCGGATCGTGTCGCGGCCTTCGTCCGTCAGGCCGATGATCCGCAGCCGCTGTCCGTGGGCGTGGGCGTCTTCGCGCAGGAGGGGGAGGATCGGGCCGAAGTCGCCCTCGCCGACGGGCTGCATGTAACCGATGCGCTCGCCGCCGTCGATCTGGAAGCGGATCACCAGGAATCCGCCGATCTCGGCCCACGCGCTGTGGAACACCGCCTGCCAGCAGTACATGTTGGCGAAGGCGAGGTCGCAGTTGCAGATGCCCGAGGGCATGGTATAACGCTCGATGACCGCCCGGTCCCCGAGGCGCACGGGTTTGAAATCAATCATTTGCCGTGTAATTCTTTTTCTCGATATGGGTGTAATACTGCTGGACCAGCGCCCGGAAATTCTGTGCCAGACTGTCGGCGGCCGGGGTGGCCGGGCATTCCTGCACATTCATGTCCGAATCGTCGAGCACGATTGCGCCTTCTCCGGTCAGCGCGCGGAACCGTCCGTCGTAGCTGACCGACCAGCGGGGCCGCTGCGGTTCGTTCAGCACGTCGCGCCCGAATGCGAAATAAGGCTCCCGGTTGCCCGTGAGTCCCAGCAGGGTGGGCATGATGTCCAGTTGCTGCGTGATCTCGCCGACCTCGCCCCGCAGGGCGCCGTCGGGGGTGTAGATGAAGCCGATGATGTGCATGTTGCCCGGGTAGGAGCGCGTCTCCTCCGCGAATTTCTCCGACGACACGTGGTCGGCCACGAAGACGAAGATCGTGCGGCGGAACCACTCCTCGCCGCCGAAACGCTGGAAGAAGAGGCGGAACGCCCGGTCGTCGTAGGCGACGCCCTTGTGAATCCGGGTGTAGCCCTCGGGCAGCGTCGCGGCGTACTTTTCGGGTACGACGAACGGGTGGTGCGACGAGAGGGTGAACAGCGCGGCGAAGAAAGGTTCGGGCATCGCCGTCAGCTCCTCGCCCGTGAATTGCAGGAACTCTTCGTCCCAGATGCCCCAGTAGCCGTCGAAATCCCTTGTTCCGTGCTTCGCCTCGTAGTCCTCGCGGCTTACGAGCCGCTCGACGCCTGCCGAACGGGCATAGGCCCCGAAGCCCATCGAGCCGCGTTCCGAGCCGCAGAAGAAGGCCGTCGCATAGCCTTTGTCCGCCAGCATGGCGGGCAGCTGGCGGCTCTCGCCCAACGATTGGGGCATCAGTACGAACGGCGTGCGGAACGAGGGGATGCTTCCCAGTACCGAAGGCATGGCCTGGATCGAACGCGAGCCGTTAGCGTACATCCGTTTGAATGTCAGTCCATTGCGCATCAGCGAATCGAGGAACGGCGTGAAACCTTTTTCCGGGAGGTCGGCGTAGAGTTCCGGATGGAGGAACGCGGAGTGCTCGGCCGACATGCTCTCCATGATGAAAATCATCACGTTGCGGCCCGTGAGATCGACCGCCGTGCTGTCGGCGGGCCGGTGCACGGGCGTGAAGCGCTGCGGCAATTCCTCCGGGGTGAAATATTTCCTGTATTTGACGCTTCCCGCGTTGCCGATAGTGCGCAGGATGCAGAACGGGTTGCTTAAAATCAGATTGGCTTTGCCGCTGTCCGCCGTGTAGAGCATGGCATTCGACAGCGTGATCGGACGGGTCATGCGGGTCATGCCGCCGCGCATCCCGGCGACGCTCAGCCCCGCCGCGAGGGCGAAGACGACCGTGCCGCCGGCATAGTAGGCCCAGCCGCGTCTCAAAAGGCTCTCCTCGCGCGTCCGGCGGCGGTAACCCCACGCCAGCAACGCCACGAGTCCCGCCCACAGCAGCACGAGATACCAGTTTTCGGCCATGAACTTTCCGGCCAGCTGCAACGAGTTGTCGTTGTCGGCGAAGAAAATTTCGTCGGCCGTGAAACGCTTCTGCGTGTAGCGGAAATAGACCGTGTCGGCGAGGTTCGCCGCTGCGATCAGCACGGCGTTGACGATCACGTAATACCAGAACAGCATGCCCCGGTACCAGCGCCGTTCGCGCAGGTGCAGGGGCAGGAGCGACAGCAGGATGAACACGCCGTCGGCATAGACGACCGACGCGGTGTCGAATTTCAGCGACCCGGCCACGAGCTGCCCCAGTTCGCTCCACTCCGGCGGACCGAGCAGGGCGGCGTTGTAGACCCAGAACGCCGCGCGGCAGAGCATCAGCGCCGCGTAGAGCAGTGCGATGCGCCACACGAGCAGCGCCAGCGGCGTATGGAGCAGGCGTTTCATCCTCTATTCGCAGGCCTTCAGCGACATGTCGAGCGACTTGATCTGGTGCGTCAGCGCGCCCACCGAGATGAAGTCGACGCCGCACTCGGCATAGTCGCGCATCGTGTCGAGCGTGATGCCGCCGCTCGATTCGGTCTCGCAGCGTCCGGCGACCTTCT
>ERZ827108.3405-NODE-3405-length-13563-cov-2.744078_pt1 | contig 13563 bp, 12 predicted proteins | sample MGYA00519921_ERZ827108 | MGnify/ENA primary metagenome ERZ827108 (study PRJEB31778, sample SAMEA3449258) | human gut metagenome | biome: human gut; feature: human-associated habitat; material: faeces | place: United Kingdom | collected 2010/2012 ... | reverse complement strand
CTCGCCCACAGAAAGTGTGAGGTCATGGCGCAGTATCTCGTTCAGACGGCTTATGAAGGATTCAAGGTTCAGTATGAAGAAAGCCGGACGTAGTGCGGACACTACGTCTTGCTTCTTTCAAACGCAATAATAACACTTTGAAGTTGTGCAGTCAACAACCCAAAACGATTTTCGGAGATTTGTACAACTACATAAGATTTTATTTGTAAAAAAGAAAAATACCGTCCACGCAGCGCAGCGATGATTTTGTCGGGTGAATCGGCGGCAAAATGATCGGGTGTGTTGCGGGGCGGTACGTTCTTTCTGGGCAATCATCCGCTGAAAGTGGTGGTTATCACGGTGAGAACCACCACTTTTGTCAGCAAGATTTGGAATAAAGGGTATCATGGAAGTGTAGGCGCATCAAGATAGTTTTGGGGAATTCATTGCGGTAAAGCGGTAGAAGTAAGACTTATGATGCCATGGAGAACCGTTTGTCTGGTATTAACAATTGAATCAAGAGCTCAAAGAACGCCATAAACGATCTTCCCTGAGACCATCCCAATAATTGTGTAAGCCTCCGGAGAGGTGTAAAATAGAAGCATCAGGATGAAGGAAAAAGATTATGTCCCGAAAGAATCGAAGCCCGGAAGAAAAAGCCCGTAGAGGAAAGATCCGTGAACTGCTGCAGATGGCGAACATCGACAGCATGGACGACATCCAGGACTTGTTCAAGGAAACCATTGCCGAATTTATGGAGAATGGTTTGGAAGCCGAACTGGATGAGGATATTGGATACAGCAAATATCGTTTCGGCTTTGAAGATGACCTGGATCACACGCTGAAAGAAACCGCCAAGCACTTCCACCTGTCCGTGAGCAGGGCAAAATCCACGGAAAAATCCGCCCTGACCAATTTTGAATAGGAACTGCCATGGTGGTACTAATTAAGAAGGCCCCAATTTCAGCGCTTGTTTTACGCTGAAATTGGGGCTCTTATCCTTTCTAATCATCACCTGACTACAATGACTATAATGGTGAGAAAGGAAAGATTGGCATTAAAACTCTGCACACTCCGGTTGTCACAGGCATAGAAAGCAGTTTTACAGCTCTTAGCCTCGATGGAATTCACGATACATAATTTCGGCCAACGCATTTTTCAATGCGGCATACTTCTTAGGATCGCTGAACAACGCACCAAACGTTTCACGGCTTTCCTTGTAGGAATCCATAGCCGTTTTATCATACACCTTAGAGAATACGCTGTTGACAAAAATCTGCTCTCCGTCTTGTTGCGCAGATTTCCTAAGAACATCATCCTGAGACATTTTATCCATAAGAATTCCTGCAAGAATACGGTCGCCCGACGTTATCTCTCCAGCATAGTGCTCATTGAACTTTTCGATAACTTCTTCCAATTGGCTCTTCTTTTCCTGCTGTGCTGCGCCCTTCTTCATCGTGGGAGGTTCATACTGCCCGGCCACATCTTTCTCAAGGGAAATAGCGCCGGCAAAGGTTTCCTCAAGCTTATAATACTCCAAAGAAACCTTGTTACCCAGATCCCAAACCTCGGTTTCGTCACCGGGAAGAAGATGAGCGAGGTAGCTACAGAAGATTCTTTATGAAGCTCCTTATCAAACATCCGGACAATTTGTGTGATGTAGTTATACCACTTCACAAAACTGCGCACCTGTCTGCGGAATTCGTAGCGCTGCTGCTGATCCAGTCCATTGTTATAGCGGTCAGCGATGGGCAGTAAGGCATTGGTGATTTTTCCCTGCAGCGACGCATTCTTTTTGTTGTTTTCGGGATCAAGGTAAATGGATGTGACAACTTCAATATCCTCATCCCCATAAACCTTAAAGTCTCTTAGCTTTTTCTGCGCTGTGTAAATCAAATCCACGTTGATTTCCGCTTCAAGGCTGGTTTCCGTGTAGAATGCCTGGAACGCATCCTTAATCTCATCTGCGCTATTCACGAAGTCGAGAACGTAGGTATCAATTTTACCGGGGCAAGTACGGTTCAAGCGGCTGATTGTCTGAACTGCCTTCACATCCCGGAGTTTTTTGTCAATAATCATCGTGTGGAGTAACGGCTCATCAAAACCAGTCTGGTACTTTTCTGCCACAATCAGGACATCACCCTGTTCATGGAAAACAGCCTTGGTTTGACTTTCTGTTACACGGTTACCATCAATATCTTTATTCATGCTGCTTTCTGTGTATTCGGAGTTTGGAATATCCGGATCCGAAACGCTTCCAGAGAAAGCAATCATGATTTGCAAATTGTCATATCCCTGCTGTTTGATGTAGTTCTGAACCTCATGGAAGTAGCGAACAGCAGCCAACCGTGAGGATGTGACAACCATCATCTTACCCTTTCCGCCAATCGCTTTGCTGGTAACTTCACGGAAGGTCTCAACAATAATTGCCGCCTTCTGCGCAATGTTATAGGGATGCAGTTCTGCATACCGGCGAATCAGTTTCATGGCCTTAGACGCAGGAACTTCGGGATTATCCGGTGTGTTCTTGGCAACCTTATAGCAGGTCTTATATGTCGTATAATTTGCCAGAACATTCATGATAAAGCCTTCCTCGATGGCCTGACGCATGCTGTACACATGGAAGGGATGGAACGAACCGTCCGGCATTTCCTCACCGAAGATTTCAAGGGTTTTATCCTTCGGAGTGGCAGTAAAGGCGAAGAAGCTCAGGTTCTTATGCTTACCGGCAGAGATCAGTTCCTGCAGGAATTTATCATTGGCGGCATCCAGTTCTGCTTCGTCTTTACCCTCCAGTTCAGCATATTCTGCCAATGCTTCGGCGGTATCAGCCAGCGCCATTTTCAGCTTCATAGCACTTTGACCGCTCTGACTGCTGTGTGCTTCATCCACAATGACAGCAAATGCTTTACCGGTGGTATCACCGACCAGATCATAGATCACGGGGAACTTCTGCAAAGTGGTAACAATAATGCGCTTGCCATCCTGAACGGCCTTCAAAAGATCCTTGGCGCTCTTCTTTTCATCGATCAGCACAACGCTGCCGAGGGTATGATCAAAGCCGTTGATGGTATCCTGCAACTGGCTGTCCAAGACCTTTCGGTCTGTTACGATAATGACCGAGTTAAAAACTGCCTTGTTTTCTTCATCATGCAGACTTGCAAGACGATAGGCAGTCCACGCAATGCTGTTGGACTTACCGGAACCAGCGCTGTGCTGAACAAGGTAGTTATGTCCGACTCCGTTATTTTTGGTATGAGCAATCAGCTTCCGGACAACATCCAACTGATGATACCGGGGGAAGATGATCTTTTCACTGACATCCGTGCGGCTCTTTCCATCCGGCAATGTAACTTTCTTGACTTCCCGTTGGTAGCTGATAAATTTTTGGAGAATATCCAGGAAGCTGTCTTTCTGGAGAACCGTTTCCCACAGATAAGAAGTGACATATCCGCCGTTGGGATTTGGGGGATTTCCTGCGCCGCCGTCCACGCCGGGGCCATTACTGCCTTGGTTAAAAGGAAGGAAATATGTTTTCGATCCCAGCAGACGGGTAGTCATAGACACCCGGTACAGGTCAACAGCAAAGTATGTGAGAATTCTGCGGTTAAACTGGAAAGCGTCTTCACGGGGGTCACGGTCTGTCATCCATTGCTGAATGGCATTGTTGATCGTCTGGCCGGTCAGCTGATCTTTCAGCTCAATAGCAACCAGAGGAATGCCGTTGACAGCCAGCATCATATCCACGCTATTATTGTTGCGGGGGCTGTAGTGCCATTGGCGGATACACTGACAGATGTTTTCCTTATAGCGGGTTATGGAGAGCTGATTCAGCTCAGTTTCCGGCTTGAAGAAGATGACCTTAAATTCCTGCCCACGGTGCTTGAACCCATGGCGCAGCACATTTACCAGACCATTCATATCCACGGCGTTCTGGAAAGCCTTGTAGAACTTCTTCTGCGGATCGCTTTTGCACCGCTTTTCAAATAATGCCCAGGCTACGGGCTGGGTGTTCTTGACAAAGGTGCAAAGGGTCTCAATGTCCAGCGCATAATTCTCAATGAGCGCACCGGCACTGTCATACTGGAAACCGGCCTTGTATCCAGCATCCGTCGCCTTTTGCCAACCGCCCTTGGGAGAAATCAAAAACGATTCAATATCGGTTTCAAATTGCTTTTCGTTGTCAGCCATAATCATGCCCTCATTTCTGGCCACCGGTCAGTTTTGCAACTTCCCGGTCGAAATCCGAAGTGATGCGTTGGGTCTTATTGAAAATATCGTATTCCTGTGCGGCCTTTTCCACTGCTCTTTTATGAGAAATGCGTCCCTTGTCCGGGAGAATCTCATAACGGCGGAAGGAGAGAAATTCATTGATGCTCTGGGCAAACTCCTGCATGGTGAAGGTATTCTCCCGCTCGATCAGATCTTCGATGTAATCGAAATAGCCGGATACCGTTCGCTCCAACTGACGGATTTGCTTCTCATCCAGATAGTTCTTTGCAATGGCGGTATCGGACTTGAGAATGCGTCCGTCGGGGGCATTTTTCCATGTGGTCAAGCCCATGTGGTCCTTGGTGTGGTCGGCGCCGTCATACACGATCTCCGCAGCGGTTTTTCCCACAATGGCGTAGTGGAACTTGTTCTGAACCATTGCATAGAACTCTTTGGTGGTGGGTGCTTTTGGGTCATAGTCGATGCTACACTCGGCATAGATGTCGGTCACCTGCTGCCAGATGCGGCGTTCACTGGCTCGGATGGAGCGTACCCGCTCCAGCAATTCACGGAAATAATCTTTCCCGAACAGGGTCTGTCCCTGCTTCAGCCGCTCGTCGTCCATGGCGAAGCCTTTGATCATATACTCCCGGAGAATACCAGTGGCCCAGATGCGGAAAGCGGTGGCCCGACGGCTGTTGACACGATAACCGACGGAAATGATCGCATCCAGATTATAGAACTGGGTCATGTAATTTTTGCCGTCTGAGGCAGTTGCCGAGATTTTCTCGGTAACTGATTCTTTGATCAATTCGCCCTCTGCAAATATGTTCTTCAAATGGAGAGAAATATTATCCGAGCTGCAATCAAACAATTCGGCCATGCCCTTTTGGTTCAGCCAAATGGTATCGTCTTTGAGCAAGGCATTAACGGTGACCTCGTCCTCGGCTGCCCGGTACATCAAAAAACGTGCTTCTTTGCTGTCCATGGTTATACCTCCTTATCCCTGGAGTAACTGGAGAGCTGCTGCTCCAATGAGGCCAACAACCTCGCCATAGAACCAACCGTGCTTTTCCAGATGATTAGACAGTCTCGAAAAAAGACCCTTATTTTTAGGAATGTGGCGAGAATCCTGCATGTTCTCGATCAATTCTTTTACATCTTCGAGAAGCTCTTTCAATTCCGCTTTCTCTGCGCCGCCTTTTTCCTCGATTTCCTGTTCAATGCGGGACACAGAGTTATCAATGGAAAATGTAGAGTTAATAACATCTCCAAGGACAATATTGCTTCCTGTTGCAGTGATACTCCCAATGTTGATTGAACTGCGCATAGTTTCGTCTTTTTCCTTAGCCACTTTCTTATCTTCAAAATATGTAATACCCTGAGGGGTAAGTGTAACCTCCCACATAGCATTAATCCAAACATGAGGAGAAGAAATAACACCATACATACTGAGTTTTTCAAACTCTAACAGCAGTGAATTATGATAGGGCTTCGGAATACTGTCATAGTTTCCTTGAACATGCTTTTCTTCATTCCCGTCATAAATGTCCAGAAAAACAGCAAGCAATTCTTCTGCGGCAGCATCCATAACACGAATGCCGCCAATAAGTGCTTGACCGTTAACAATAGCGCTTGCACGCTGCCTGCGAGCTTCCTGCTCCGCAAGTTTTTTAGCTTCCTTGTTCTGCTTCTCTATTGCTTTTTCAAATGCGCTTTTTGCCATGGTTACACCACCTTTCTCTTTCCGGTAACAACCTCGAAAATGAGGGATTTTTTGTAGGCTTCAAGATCGGCAATCAGAGATTCCTTTTCGGTTATCAGAGAGTCAATGACACTACACTTTTCATCTAAATAATCACAGATTTTGTCTTGTATTTCTACCGGCGGAATGACAACTGTTACCTGGGAAAGTTCATTCTGATTTATTTTAGGCATTTTAACACGATTTGCAGTAACTGCAGATACCTGCTCTACAAAATAATGTGATAGCATCATATATTTAACAAATACAGTATTTTCGCTGCTTTCGATTGGATACATATCTGCGCTACAAAGCCCATCACATGGTGCTATACATACCTTGTTTAGGGATGGACGGACTTTTGAATACAAAATTTGACCTTTTTTGAATTTATGATTGTTGCTGATAACTCCACTTTCTTCTACAGTTGTACACGATAACAGCTTTCCAGAATCTTTGTCAATATTATCAGGGGAGATCTGGATAAGTTCAGGATATAACGTAGGAGAAACAAGATTGGACTCTACGGAGGCAATGACGCCATATTTACAGACATCCCATGCGCAAGGTACTTGACCAATTACATCATTTCCGGAATCCTTCATTTCCACATCTGGGTCAAGACCCTTGGTAACGGCTTCGTAGATCACAGATGCCTTCCATGCCTTGTATTCCTCAATGCTGGCTTTGGCTTCAGCGATAACGGAATCAATGTGGGAAATCTTTCTTTCAAGATAATCAGCTATTCCATCCTGCTCACGCAAAGAAGGAACAGGAATTAGGATTCGCTTCATTTCATTCCAACGAGTGGTCCATAAATCATCAACAATTCCGTGTCCGTTTTTATAATACTCGTCAGCAAACTGAACTGTATGGAAAAGCCAGTTGTAGTATTGCGGATGCATTTCTCTCCTTGGTGTTAAAACGGTGTTGATGAGAGACACGGAACCATCATAGTCAGATATGCCGCAGGAACCCCGGCGATCAGAGCGACTGTTAATCGCAAAATCACCTTTAAGAACAAGTTTTCTCGCATCATGCGCATCTGTCTTTGCAGCAGTTTCAAGTTGGGGTACAATACCCTTCATTGTAACGGAAAGCGGAGGATAATCTGCATCACTAACCTTTGTGTTTCGCAAAGTATACAGCGAACCGATCACTCCGGTTTTCCATGCAGAAGGAATATCGCCCAACCATTCACTATTGGAGCTTTTGTAAGACTCGTATTTTAGTGTTGCTGACACATTACTCCTCCTCTCTGAACAGCTCGTGCAGTTTTGCCATCAGGCTTTGCTCACGCTCAGCAATCCGGACAGCAATGTCAGCACTGGGTTCAATGGCGGTATATTCATAGAAGGTACGGGTAAAGGGAATCTCATAGCCGATCTTCGTCTTGTTCTCATCCACCCAGGCATCGGGATTGTAGGGCAGAACCTCACGGGCAATATACTCGTCGGTCTCCTCGGTCAGTGGAATGTTCTCGGTATCCCGCTTGGAGGGGTTGGCCACCTTTTTACCCCGCTTCAGCACCGGGCTGCCATCGTCGTTGCGCTCAGGCGTCTCCACAACCACCTTTTTATAGCCCAGAGAAATCCCTTCCACAACCTTGCTCTTGCAGATGATGGGCTTTCCATCCTCCTCAATGCCTTCGTAATTTTTGGTCAGATATTCGCCGTAGGCCTGTACGATCATATCCCGGCTGGCTTTGGCAATGTCATACCGCTTGTTGCCGATGGGCTTGCGGCGGGCCAGTCGGCACTTGCTGGCATCGATCAGCTGAACCTTCTGTTTGTGATTCTGAGGCTTGTCTTTGCTGATGATCCAGATATAGGTAGCAATACCGGTGTTGTAGAAGGAATCGTTGGGAAGCTGCACAATCGCATCCAGCCAGTCGTTCTCAATTAAATATCGGCGGATTTCGCTCTGTCCGCTTCCGGCATCTCCAGTAAAGAGGGACGAACCATTCTGAATAATTGCCATTCGGCCCGTGCCTTTCAGCTTTTTAACACCGTTCATCAAGAACAGCATCTGTCCATCACTCTTGCTGGGCAGACCAGGAGCAAAGCGCCCTACTTCGCCCTTTTTGTGCTCCGCTTCCACTACCGTGGCTTCCCGCTTCCAGTCGATACCGAAAGGCGGGTTTGAAATCACGAAATCAAATTCATACCCGGTAAATTTATCATCGGACAGGGTATCGCCAAACTTCATGTTGTCGGGGTCACTGTTATGGATCATGGTATCGGCAACGGCGATACCCATGGTAAAGGGGTTCAGTTCTTGTCCGAAGGTTTGTACCGAAGCGTTGGCATCCAACTGTTTCAGCCGTTCTTCCATACAGGTCAACATCTGGCTGGTACCCATGGTCATATCGTAAACGGTGCAATGAATGCCATCCTGGTCGGCTACAGTATCGTTGTTAGTTAGCAGCAAATCACACATCAAATAAATGATGTCACGGCTGGTGAAGTGGGCTCCTGCTTCCTCGTTATACGACTCAGAGAACCGCTGCACCAGATTTTCAAAGATATAGCCCATATCCACAGTTGAAATCCGCTTCGGACTCATATCCAGATTTTCGGCTGAGAAGTCCACTATGACCTGATAGAGAACGCCGGCTTCAACCATACGGTCTACCTGTGCCAGAAAGTTCATACGGGCAAGTATCTGCTGTACATTTTCGGAAAAGCCATTGAGGTAATCACGGAAATTATCTTCGATATTTTCTGCGTCGGTGATCAGGCTCTTGAAGGTAAAACGGCTGGTGTTGTAGAACTGGTAGCCGGAAGCCTCTTTCAAGAAGCCTGCCTTCAATTCGCCCAATTCGCCATACTCCTTGTTTGCTTGCAACACGGCATCGTGGGTTGGAAGCAGGCAGTCGTGGAATCGCTTGATCACACACATGGGCAGGATCACCAGACCATATTCGTGGGGCTTAAACGCACCGAAAAGGGAGTTGGCCGCATTCCAAATCAGGTTTGCGTTTTCCTGGGCTCTGCGGCCCACCTCGTTAATTTTAGCTTCGCTGTTGCTCACTGTTTGTTTCCTCCATTCAAAGCATCCAGGGCGGCAATGGAATCTTCAATCGGGACACCATGCCAGTTCTGTAGATCTGTCTTGTTTATATTTGATGAATAGAGAACTCTGGCTCTAAGGACTTCTGCAGAAAAGGTTCTCATGTCAGAAAGCATACTTTCTATTCTGCTGGTCAGCGCACATAGCCTCTCTGGAACCATCTCTCTGTGCTGTGTATGCGCTTCGATTTCAGGCCGATGGAGTTCCAACTGCGTAATCGTTGCGGATAGGCACTCTTTGAAAACGGAATCTGTGTTTTCTGCCCATTCAACCAATTCTTCATAGACCCACATTTCTTCCTGAGGAGACATGATTGCCCGCAAGGCGTTCATGTCTGAATGCGGTTGCCTCACAATTGGCTTAGAATCCAATAAACGGTCAAGGTCATAAGATCTGTAGACGATTTCAGCGGGTGGGGCAAAAATCAACCAGTCCTTGTCAGGAATCGGACTCCACCGAATTGCATCATGCGCAAACTCACTGAAGTCCTCTTCTACCAGCTTCAGCCAATACTCGCCAGGGATAATATGTAACGCCCCTGGTAAACAGTCTTTGATTGTCTCCACAATAGTGGGCGTGCAATCCGACAAAACAGTTTTTATACTGGCTACGCCTATTTTCTCAAATACTGCCGCAATATCAGCGGCTTGAACGCCATATAGAATATCGAAAATGCGGATACCGTGATCCAAGTTCAGAATCAGTGTATATCTATCCCGATCCAACCAGCCGGACAATACGGCTATCGACGCAGGCGGGCTTTGCATCATGCGGGGCTCGTCCCTTTTTCTTACCCAACGATTGAATATTTGGCCGACCGCCTGGCGGGTTATGGAACCATCAAACAGTTCACAAATCTGTCCGTATGTGTATCCCTCCATAACCAGCTGGGCGATTTTATTCTCAAGCCTATATGTAACATTGTCATTCCGGGAAGCAAAGTGGATCTCTTTCGCAAAAATATGGTGACATTCGCTGTTGAGACAGCGGTACTTGTAAAATTCATATTCCAGAAGAACTATGCCTGGTTTATCTGCCTCGTAAATCAGGTCTCGGTATGTTTTGGAGAAGAGATCCTGGATTTTAATCACCTTGCCTGAACATAGCGGACACTTTTCAACCTCCGGCTCCTGTAGCCACGCATAGAAGTAATGATCGCTGCCCCGCTTTTTCTGGACAAAGAGCTCGGGCTGGTTGAGCAACTCCGTGCGCTCTTCATCCCAATACCGAATATGCCGTCTGCCCATAACTCCTCTCCTTTCGATCCTGTTGTCTAAAGTATATCACAGTTCCTTCTATATTACCATCATTTGCTTTACAATCTTGAAATTTATAATGTAAATAACCACCAGATACTTTACGAAACATAATATACTTCTTCGGCAGAAATCGATATAATTTGATTGTAAGGTGAGCCCACCAAAAGCACTGAGATTCCGCTTGATGCCGGCCAAGCAGGAGCGAGGGCTATAGGTGCAACATCTATATTTTCAATTAGGGAAGTGAAATATATGAAAGTAACGTTTTATAGCTCAAAGGGATATTCTGACCCCACAAAGAATAATGGCGACTGTATTCTCGTCGATAATGGTGCTGAACTTGTCATTTATGACTGTGGATGCGAGGAACATGCCAAACGGGTCTGCGAGTACATGGATAACAACGGCTGCAAAAAAGCTAAGTTGGTTCTCTCGCACAATGATGCTGACCATTTTGATGGAATCCCCTATCTGATTGAGAAAGGGGTAATTTCCGAGGTTTATACCCTCCTGCTGCTGAAGTACAAGGACGAGCTTCTGGATAAGATCCAGGACAAGCGCCGGACAAGAGACTCCATTGCAAACAGCATTTCAGAAATCTATAGCAATATCTATTCTTTGTCTGAAAGGGTTGAACTAAGAGACATCTTTACGGATACCACGGTGGCAGCAGGTATCACAATTCCTGGCCCGGGAAAAGAATATTCCTTGGACGCAGTTGCAAAGAGAATCGATAGCCGTGAAAGCGATAACATCGATAAAGAAACTATCGTAAATGCGGTAAGCACACAACTTTCGGTAGACTTTGCGTCAGGAAAGCGCTTACTCCTCACAGGAGATAGTAGTTTTGCTGCTATCGAGCAGAGTATAAAAAATCACACTGCGATCCAGCTTCCGCACCATGGAAAGCTTGAGCAGGCAGAAGAGATTTTTGCTGTCAAAGGCAACGATACTGTCTATTACGTTTCTGATAACACGGGTGACACAAATGGCGGCTCAGAGAAGCTAAAAAAGGCTCATCCACGTGGCCGTGCTATCCAATACACCCAAGATGGAGATCAGATTTGCAACGCTGCATCTTTCAAAACAACCGCTCCTATTCGCTCTTATGGGTGGAAGTAATAATTATGCGCTACCTATTGCATGAAAGCCAAATAAATGAACTGCCGGCACGTAAGGATTACCTGTATGACATCTTCCACATGTACTTCCTTCCGGGAAAACCGGAAGGAGGGTACATACCATTGTCCCCGGTTGGTATCAAAGGAGCAGATGTACTATTCATCACCGGTCATACACATCGTGTTCAAGCTTATTTAGCAGAGATGATCGATAGGCTACCCGAAAAAACGATTGTTATTACCAGCTGCTTCGGAGCGACATTTAAGAAATTTGCAAAAAAGAAAACGATTTATGTGCCAGACACAGGAAACAATCTCTGCCAACTCCGCAATGGAAGGCCCTTTGGGTTTGATTTTGACATTTCTGATGCAGAGCTTAATTTCTATAACGCCAATGGCGAGATTATGGAACGAATCCTGGCAACATATGACAGGCTATGAGCCAAGGAGAGAAAATGAAACCGGATTTACTTGACGCTTACAACATCCGTGTCCGATTGAGCGCCAGTATTATACTGCTGGCACCCATTGCGGTAACAGTGTTTATGTGTTTTAATGAAGTAACGACATTGGCTTCGTCTTCTATTATTGTGAGCGTCTTACTGGCATTAACTAACTACATTCCCCTTTTGCAACGAAAAATCAGCAAAAACAAGACTCCTCCCCCAAATTATGCAGCACAGCTACTATCGTGGGATGATGATACGATAGATTCAACCACAAAAAGCCGCCTTCACAGAAAATTTTCAAAAATCGATGATTCTTTTATGGCGCTAAATTATCCTGAAAAGCGTGAAGAATTTAATAATTGCTGTAATAGCGCCATTGCTTACCTAAGATCACGCACCAGAGAGAATCATCTTGTACAAGAGGAAAATATCAATTACGGATTTTGCAAAAATCTTTTAGCGAATAAGCCAATCGGCATTGCCCTATGTCTATGTTGTTTGTGCTTCATAGCAATATGGTCTTGGTATATGTATAAGCGTATATTTAGCCTGCCCCTTCAGCTGTATTTTGCGGTCTTTTTTAACCTTGCACTATTGCTGTTTTGGATTTTCGGCGTTACTGAGAGTTTTTTGGAAATTGCAGGCAAAAACTATGCTAAAGCTCTGATTTTCTCGATAGACTCAATAGAGGTGTAAAATTTGCCCACCGATCAGATGATCGGTGGGCACCGTGCTTTCCGTTCAATTATTCTTCCATAACTTCCAGTATCATCTTTGCTCCCAGCTTAAAGCTATTTTGGAACAACAGGCACTCAGCCATGCTCTGAAACTCCCGGACGCAATCCTGATAGCGAGAGAATATTTCCTTCTGACCATCCGTCATGGTTGCCAGAAGAGCTTCTTCATTATTGCGACTGATGAGCCGCAGAAGTTCCTTATATTCCTTGCTGGGGGAAGTGTCATACTCTGCCGGTTCGATGTTGCCATACCAAAATTCTTCGAGGATTCTCATAGCACATCCTCCCCATAGATCAATTCCGCAAGGACAATTTCCTCAGCACGGTTGCGGATGCTGTTCATGGCTTGCGCCCAGGCCATCTGGTCAGCGGCTTTCAGTTCTTCTGTTACACCCTCGGCTGCTTTCATCTGGTCGATAATCAAGGACAAACGCTCCTGTGCCTGCTCATTCAGATCAGCCAGATATGTTCAGAGCTGACCGCTGACAACAAGGTTGTTACCATAGAAAAGGAAATACGGTTCCGCTTTGCGTTGAGCAAACAGATTTGAATGATTCATCGGTGATGAAGAAGGTGGTGTTCATGTTGGAAACCGCCTTCTTCTGCTATAATAATACAAATATACCTTGCAATTTATTGCAAAGTATGATATATACATTATACGAAACATTGCTTTGAAAGAACGCTCCACCGTTCAATGATATATAAAGTGAGGTGCTTGCCATGACTGCCGTGATCTACGCCCGCTATTCCAGCGACAACCAGCGTGAAGAATCCATTGAAGGTCAAATTCGTGAATGCACGGCATATGCCGAGAAAAACGGCATTACCATCGTCAAGCACTACATCGACCGTGCCATCTCTGCCAAGACAGACAACCGCCCACAGTTCCAGCAGATGATTAAGGACAGTGACAAGAAGCTGTTTGACATTGTGCTGGTCTGGAAGCTTGACCGCTTTGCCCGGAACCGCTACGATAGTGCCCGGTAT
>ERZ827108.3404-NODE-3404-length-13565-cov-3.703479_pt1 | contig 13565 bp, 9 predicted proteins | sample MGYA00519921_ERZ827108 | MGnify/ENA primary metagenome ERZ827108 (study PRJEB31778, sample SAMEA3449258) | human gut metagenome | biome: human gut; feature: human-associated habitat; material: faeces | place: United Kingdom | collected 2010/2012 ... | reverse complement strand
AGACTACCTCGGCCAGGCCGTGACCGAAGCCGTAATCACCGTCCCCGCATACTTCAACGACTCCCAGCGCCAGGCCACCAAGGAAGCAGGCGAAATCGCCGGCCTCACAGTCAAGCGTATCGTCAACGAACCCACCGCGGCCGCACTCGCCTACGGCCTCGACAAGAGCGACAAAGACCAGAAGATTGCCGTATTTGACCTCGGCGGCGGCACATTCGATATCTCCATCCTCGAACTCGGCGACGGAGTGTTCGAAGTGAAATCGACCAACGGCGACACCCACCTCGGCGGCGATGACTTCGACCATGTAATCATCGACTGGCTCGCCGACGAATTCCTCAAAGACGAAGGCGTTGACCTCCGTCAGGATCCCATGGCTCTCCAGCGCCTGAAGGAAGCCGCCGAAAAAGCCAAAATCGAGCTGTCATCCTCGACTTCCACCGAAATCAACCTCCCCTACATCATGCCCGTCAACGGCGTGCCCAAGCACCTGGTAAAAACCCTCACCCGCGCCAAATTCGAGCAGCTCGCCGACCGTCTCATCAACGCCACCATCGCTCCCTGCGAGCAGGCACTCAAAGACGCCGGCCTTAAAGCCAGCGACATCGACGAAGTGATCCTCGTAGGCGGTTCCACCCGTATCCCCGCAATCCAGCAGATCGTAGAGAAAATCTTCGGCAAAGCACCCTCCAAGGGCGTCAACCCCGACGAAGTAGTAGCCGTAGGCGCAGCCATCCAGGGCGGCGTGCTCTCAGGCGACGTAAAGGATGTGCTCCTGCTCGACGTAGTGCCCCTGTCGGTCGGCATCGAGACCCTCGGCGGCGTAATGACAAAACTCATCGAAGCCAACACCACAATCCCCACCCGCAAGAGCGAAACCTTCTCCACCGCAGCCGACAACCAGCCCTCGGTTGAAATCCACGTCCTCCAGGGCGAACGCCCCATGGCCAAGGATGACAAAACCCTCGGCAAATTCCACCTCGACGGCATCGCACCCGCTCCCCGCGGCATCCCCCAGATCGAAGTCACCTTCGAAATCGACGCCAACGGCATCCTCAACGTTTCCGCCAAAGATAAAGCCACCGGCAAACAGCAGAGCATCCGCATCGAAGCATCTTCGGGCCTCACCGACGAAGAAATCAAGCGAATGAAAGACGAAGCCGAAGCCAACGCCGCTGCCGACGCCAAAGAAAAAGAGCGCATCGACACCCTCAACAAAGCCGACGCAATAATCTTCCAGACCGAGAAACAGCTTCAGGAATTCGGCGACAAACTCCCCGCCGACAAGAAAGTGCCCATCGAAGCAGCCCTCACCAAGCTAAAAGAAGCCCACAAAGCACAGGACGCCCCCGCCTGCGAAGCCGCAATCAAAGAAATCGAAACCACCTTCGGCCAGGCACAGCAGGACATCCTCAACGCCCAGGCACAGGCACAGCAAGGCGCCAACCCCGGTGCCGGTGCCCCCGGTGCAGGCCCCTCCGCCGGCCCCGATGACCACGTCACCGACGTCGACTTCGAGGAAGTCAAATAATCCGTCAATTTAGAAATGTCTAAATCCATATAAATGGAGTGTAACTCAAAAGGTTACGCTCCATTTTCTTTTTATGATTTTCCGTCAAGATTGATGGAATTTGATTTATTTTCGCTATATTTGCACCATATTTGGAACGTCCCTTAAATGGCGATGAGATGTGCCCATTCCCCATTGCAGTCACTAAATAATGCTTGGAAAGTGGAAGCAAACAAGATAAAGAGTGTTTTGGACTTGGTCGGGTCTGTAGAATCATACACACTACAGGCATACCGAGATGCATTGCTTTTGTCAGATGGATTGCGGGTATCTAAGGAGAAATCACCAAATAACCCCCCATTTTCTGTCAACGTTCTTGAGCATTTAAAAGCTCCAGAGACTTTTACCAGCTGGATTATTCGCCATCTCTTTGCGTATATGTATGAAGGACGTCATCCGTTTTTTGTATCCTTTGCAGAAACTTTCCTTCATAGAATTGGATTCAAACCGGAATGGATAGATACTCCGATCATTGACAAAGATCATGAATATAAGAATATAGACATATTAGTCAGAGACAAGCAGTATGCCGTAATCATTGAGAATAAACTGAAGGGAGCAGATTTTCAGTTAAATCAGATTGCCCGATATATTGCCACTATTCGTAATGAAGGTTATTCTGATGACCAAATTTTCGTTGTAGTGTTACCAAAAAACGAGATCTCTAATGATGAAGTCAGACAATCAGTTTGGAAACTCCCAGTAGACTGGCAATCCACTAATCCAAAACGCAAGTGTAGAACGAGTGAGTATACTTGTCGGTGTGATGATGAAAAGAACTATAATCATCATGATCATTGCTCGAATTGTGAGCCGTTGAAAGAATTATTTCAGTCCAGAACGCTATTCATTCATAACGAATTATCTGAATGGCTTTTAGACTGTGTTGCAAATAACATAATACGAATTCCACACGAAGAACTTCGTAAGCAATATGTGCTGACATCAGCGGCCTTGCAATTTGTGGATTTCTTGAATTTCTTATATGGAACTCGCGAAAATGATAAATACAAAATGGATATACAAAACTTTTTAAGTAAACAGCTAAATTTAGATGGACTTGATATTCTTGATCAACTATCGTTAGTTGAGGACAAAGAACAAGACGCAAAAGAATTAGAGTCTCAACTAAACACGCTCTATTGGAATAAAATCAAAGAATATATTGATATAATTGGTAACAAATATCATATTCATCTCATTTTCGAAGAAAATGACGAATATTACTTTTCTTGTAAAATTGATTTTGAAGGAACTGCCGTAAACGTCATGTTGGGGAATGATCAGGATGGAGAGGGTGACTATTGTCAGATCGAGACAAAACAAAGGAAAAAAAATTCCTGAGATTATCAGAAAAGACTTCGACATATCAGAGGAATTAAACGACAAGGATATTCGTGCAGACTGCATATGGAAATACGATTCATACACAGAATCATTGAAAAGATTTGACAAGGTATTAGGGCGTTTGTTCGATCTTAAAAACCAGCTTGCTCCTAATCCTACATAATCTATATGTGGATTCTGCTCTCATCATAGCAAGGACTATTGTGTCAGTAAAGCAAGAATATAGTCTTAATAATTTATAGCGTGGTGTTATTGCAGCCTCAAGAAATCATATATATAGTTGATTGATTCTGCTCTATCTGGCTTTATTTTAATTCATTATATTATGTTCATATTTGGAACATGGATACATATAGTATTGAATGACAACGCACATTACAATTGAGGAAGTGAAGTAATCTCCCAATTCAGATCCATCTAAATCCACATAAAGGCGCTGTGTCAAGCATTTTGACACAGCGCCTTTTCTATCCGGATGGGAGGTGCTGTCAGAATGGTTCAGATGGCAGGAGCTTGGAGGTGAGGCTGATGGGAGCAATCTGGAGATTGTGACCGAGGCCAAACCCTTCAAGCGACTACCCAGATGAGCCATTATGACACACCCTCATTCACACACCCTCATTCTGTTTACCACAACGAAAAAACATAGCCGGAGGCGCCATTAAATCAAAAATAATCCGTAACTTTGCAGCCGACTTACTATCTATCACCAAGAGATTACAGTCAGAGTCTTTAATGACTATCGTACCGACTTCCTATTCCCTCCGCCACGTCAGTGCCCACCGGTGTTGACGACGCCGTAGGCATACCCCCAAGGCGCCTGTAATTAACACATATAACTTTCTTCTTAAGCCTCAAGAAGTCGAGTACAGACACAGTTCTTACTCTGCTAAAAAACATTTGCAAAAGTACCACTTTTAAAATCCATCATACTCGAATGGGATATAAACAATTAAAATTCCCTGACAATTCATTCTTCCTTGTCACCGGAGGAGCCGGATTCATCGGTTCAAACCTTTGCGAAGCTATTATCGCAATGGGATACCGAGTGCGCTGCCTTGACGACCTTTCAACCGGGAAACAATCCAATGTGGATATGTTCCTGGACAATCCCAACTATGAATTTATGAAGGGAGACATCAAGAATCTTGACACATGTATCAAAGCTTGTGATGGAATTGATTACGTTCTTCATCAGGCTGCATGGGGAAGTGTACCCCGCTCGATTGAAATGCCTCTTTTCTACAGCCTCAATAATATTCAGGGAACTCTTAATATGCTTGAGGCCGCCAGACTTCAAGGCATTAAAAAATTTGTCTACGCTTCAAGCTCATCAGTATATGGCGACGAGGCTCACCTCCCCAAAAAGGAAGGGGTTGAAGGTAATCTACTTTCGCCATACGCCGTAACCAAACGATGTGATGAAGAATGGGCTAAGCAATACACTTTGCACTACGGTCTTGATACATATGGTATGCGATATTTCAACGTGTTTGGGCGTCGACAGGATCCCAATGGAGCATATGCGGCTGTCCTCCCGAAATTCATCAAGCAGTTGATTGACAATGAACAGCCTACAATTAACGGAGACGGCAAGCAGAGTCGAGACTTCACCTACATTGACAATGTTATTGAGGCCAATCTCAAAGCTTGTCTTGCCACTCATGAGGCAGCCGGTCAGGCATTTAACATTGCATACGGAGGACGTGAATACCTAATTGACATATATCATACACTCACGAAAGCTTTAGGCAAGAATATCGAGCCTAAATTCGGCCCAGACCGCAAAGGCGACATCAAACATTCCAATGCCGATATTTCTAAAGCTAAAAGGCTTTTAGGTTATGAGCCAGAGTATGATTTCGCCCGCGGTCTGAACGAAGCAATCGAATGGTATAAAGCAACTCTTTGACAAGCACACATATTTCTACTATGAATAAAGAAATTAAAATTTGCGTGATAGGGCTGGGCTATGTAGGCCTCCCGCTGGCACGCCTATTCTCGACCAAATATTCCACCATAGGATTCGACATGAATGCGGCTCGATGCGAGGCGCTTATGGCCGGTCATGATGCAACACTTGAAGTCAGTGATGAACTGCTTCAGAATGCAATTGAGGAGCATGGTTTCAAATGCACAGCCAACATCGAAGATATTCGCGACTGCAACTTCTATGTAGTGGCCGTGCCCACTCCCGTCGACGAGAACCACAATCCCGACCTGACACCGCTCTATGGAGCATCTGCCACAGTCGGCAAAGTGATCAAACCGGGGGATATAGTAGTTTATGAATCGACCGTATACCCCGGTGTTACGGAGGACGAGTGTATTCCTGTGGTTGAAAAAGTCAGTGGCCTTAAATTCAACGAGGATTTCTTTGCTGGATATTCTCCAGAACGCATCAATCCGGGCGACAAACTTCACACTGTTGAGAAAATCAAAAAAGTAACCTCCGGTTCGACACCGGAAATTGGTAAATTCGTCGACGCAGTCTATAGCAGTGTCATAACGGCAGGCACTCATCTTGCCCCCTCTATCAAGGTTGCAGAGGCTGCAAAAGTAATTGAGAACTCGCAGCGCGACATCAATATCGCCTTTGTCAACGAACTTTCGAAAATATTTACCCTGATGGGCATCGATACTTCGGATGTTCTTGAGGCAGCTGAGACAAAGTGGAATTTCCTTCCTTTCAAGCCAGGACTCGTAGGAGGCCACTGCATCGGCGTTGACCCCTACTATCTCGCACAATGCGCGCAGCGATACGGATATAATCCCGAAATCATTCTTGCCGGGCGTCGAATGAATGACGGCATGGGAGCATACGTAGCCGACCGGGTCATCAAACTTATGCTCAAGAAAGGCATTCAGGTGCTAGGCAGCCACATTCTCATATTCGGATTCACATTCAAGGAGAACTGCCCCGACGTCCGCAACACCAAAGTAGTTGACATCGTTAAAGCTCTTAAGGAATACAACCTCAACATCACCATCTTCGACCCCTGGGCTAATCCCTCCTCAGTAAAACATGAATATGGTCTTGAGGTCGTCAACGAACTGCCAGCCGACGAGCAGTTCGACGCAGCCATCGCCGCCGTCTCCCACCGAGAGTTTAAAGATATCAACATCACATCTGTCCTTAAACCACTTCATGTAGTCTTTGACGTAAAAGCGACCATGAACAGGAATGAGTGTGATGCAAGACTCTAAAATATATATTCAACATGTCGGTTTTCAACAATAAAACTCTTCTGATAACCGGTGGCACAGGGTCATTCGGCAATGCAGTTTTGCGTCGCTTTCTAAACACTGATATCAAAGAAATCCGAATATTCAGCCGCGACGAGAAGAAACAGGATGACATGCGGCATGAATATCAAGTTCGGTATCCCGCAGTCGCTCACAAGATAAAATTTCACATTGGAGATGTACGGGATCTTCAGTCGTGCAGGAATGTGATGCCCGGAGTGGATTACATTTTCCACGCGGCAGCTTTGAAACAAGTGCCTTCATGCGAATTTTTCCCGATGGAGGCAGTCAAGACCAACGTAATCGGCACTGACAACATCCTGACGGCCGCTATCGAAGCGAATGTCGGCGCTGTAATTTGCCTGTCGACCGACAAAGCTGCTTATCCTATTAATGCCATGGGTATCACAAAAGCAATTGAGGAAAAAGTGGCTGTAGCCAAAAGCCGGTATTCCCAAAAGACAAAAATATGCTGCACACGTTATGGCAATGTGATGTGTTCACGTGGCTCAGTGATTCCTCTTTGGATTGAACAGATTCGCTCAGGCAACCCGATCACTATTACGGAACCGTCCATGACCCGCTTTATCATGAGCCTTGAGGAAGCAGTGGATCTTGTTCTGTTCGCATTCGAGCATGGCGAGAACGGAGATATACTCGTGCAGAAAGCCCCCGCATGCACCATCGCAACACAAGCCGAAGCCGTGTGTGAACTTTTTGGCGGTAAAAAAGAGGATATTAAAGTAATTGGTATCCGCCATGGTGAAAAAATGTACGAAACCCTCCTGACTAACGAAGAATGCTCCAAAGCTGTTGATCTTGGCAATTTTTATCGAGTGCCGGCCGACAATCGCGGACTAAACTACGATAAATTTTTCAAAGAAGGGGATGAAACCCGCAACACTCTTTCTGAATTTAATTCTAATAACACGCGCCAACTCAATGTTGCTGAAACAAAAGAGAAGATCGCATCTTTAGAGTACATTCAGAAAGAACTAAGTGGTGAAGGTAATTTCGTGCAGTAATGCGATTGGACAATACTCTGTTGGACTCCGTCAGCGAGTTAGCTAAAAAATCTCTTCGACAACGGACAGCTTTCGATTTGCGGACATCTGCCTCAGAAAACTCTCAGCGAATGCTCAATGCCATTGAGCCCGGAACCGAACTACCGATACACCGCCATCGCAACAGTTCCGAAAGTTGCATCGTCCTTCGGGGTAGCGCAGAGGAAATTTTCTTCGATGACAAAGGCAATATCACAGATCGGGTAGAAATGCGGGCTGGCAGCGACACAGTTGGCGTGAATATTGAAAAAGGACGCTGGCACAAAATTGTGTCACTTGAGCCTGGCACTGTAATTTTCGAGGCCAAGGACGGAGCTTACATGCCTATATCATCTGAAGACACTCTTACTTTATGAATATTTTAGTTACAGGAGCTAAAGGCTTTGTAGGTCAAAACCTTTGTGCCCAGCTTAAAAATATCCTCGAAGGCAAAGCGAGAAACTATCCCGTCGAAATTGACAAAGTCTTTGAGTATGACATCGACTCAACTCCGGAACAACTCGACAGATACTGTCGGGAAGCTGATTTTGTTTTCAATCTTGCAGGAGTAAACAGGCCGGACAATCCTGAAGATTTCCGCAAAGGCAACTTCGGGTTTGCATCTACGCTCCTTGACACGCTAAAAAAACATGGCAACTGCTGTCCGGTAATGCTCAGCAGCTCCGTCCAGGCCACACTTATAGGACGTTATGCCGGACACCCCTACGGGGAAAGCAAGAAAGCGGGTGAAGAACTCTTTTTCGACTATGCCGAAACGACAGGCGCCAAAGTGCTGGTTTACCGCTTCCCTAATCTTTTCGGGAAATGGTGCCGTCCGGACTACAACTCAGCGGTAGCTACGTTTTGCAACAACATCGCAAACGACCTGCCTATACAGGTAAACGATCCTGATGTAATACTCGAGTTGCTTTATATCGACGATCTCGTAGAAGAGATGATTCTTGCACTTCAAGGCAAAGAACATCATTGCGAGTATAAAGATGTCGAGGCTATAGAAAATAAAGATGGTCGTTACTGTCATGTGCCGCTGACATTTAAAGTCTCACTTGGGAAAATTATTGACTTACTGCATAAGTTCGCGGAAATGCCGCAGACATTGATGATTCCGGCGATTCCAGCCGACGGATTCGCAAAGCGTCTCTTCTCAACCTATCTCAGTTATCTGCCGAAGGAAAAAGCCCTGATTGATCTTAAAATGAATGTTGACAATCGGGGCTCGTTCACGGAACTTGTCCACACACCCGACTGTGGACAAGTAAGCATAAACATCTCGAGGCCAGGAGTCACCAAAGGTCAGCATTGGCACAACACAAAATGGGAGCAGTTTATCGTCGTAAAGGGACACGGGCTAATCCAGATGCGCAAGGAAGGCTCCGATGAAGTAATCGAATACGCAGTGAGTGGCGATAAGATTCAGTCAGTAATCATGCTCCCGGGTTATACTCATAATATCATCAATCTGTCCGACACCGAAGATCTCGTGACTGTAATGTACTGTAACGAGATTTTCGATCCTTCGCGTCCCGACACATACTTCGATCCGGTAAAATGAAAACCGATTACAACGACATACATTTTGCCGGCAACGGCAAAATAAAATTACTTATCATAGTTGGTACACGTCCCGAGATTATCCGATTGGCAGCCACCATCAATAAGTGTCGCAAATATTTCGACGTGATTCTGGCACACACAGGCCAAAATTATGATTACAATCTCAATGGCGTATTCTTCAAGGATCTTCATCTTGAAGATCCCGAAGTACATATGGATGCCGTGGGCGATGATCTCGGAGCCACCGTCGGCAATATCATCAACTGCTCATATAAAATGATGGTTGCCACTCAGCCGGATGCCTTACTAATCCTCGGAGACACCAACTCCTGCCTGTCGGCAATTTCGGCAAAACGCCTGCATATTCCCATATTCCATATGGAGGCCGGCAACCGATGCAAGGACGAATGTCTGCCAGAGGAGACAAACCGCCGTATTGTCGATATAATATCCGACGTGAACCTTTGCTATTCAGAACATGCCCGCCGCTACCTCGCAGACAGCGGACTGCCCAAGGAACGCACCTACGTAACAGGCTCGCCCATGGCAGAAGTGCTGCATGAAAACCTTAACGCCATCGAAAACAGCGATATCCATGCACGTCTCGGCCTTGAGAAAGGCAAATACATCCTATTGTCGGCACATCGCGAGGAAAACATCGACACCGAAAAGAATTTCCTGTCTCTTTTCAACGCTGTTAATGCCATTGCAGAAAAGTACGACATGCCGATTCTATACAGCTGCCATCCTCGCAGCCGCAAACGTCTGAAAAAATCAGGATTCAGGCTTGATCCTCGAGTGATACAGCACGAGCCGCTCGGCTTCCATGATTATAACTGCCTCCAGATGAATGCAGCCGCAGTCATATCAGACTCCGGCACACTTCCAGAAGAATCAAGTTTCTTCACATCCGTTGGGCATCCATTCCCGGCAGTCTGCATCCGCACATCCACAGAGCGTCCCGAGAGCCTCGACAATGCAGGTTTTATTCTTGCCGGCATTGATGAAAAGTCTCTGCTTCAGGCTGTCGAGACAGCAATAGAGATGAACCGGAATGGAGATCATGGCACACCAGTCGATGTTTATACAGGCGAGAACGTCAGTAATGTCGTGGTAAAGATTATCCAGTCATACGTCACCGTAGTCAACAAAATGGTCTGGCGCAAGTAAACCGCTTTATGAACGGAGAGAAAATATCATACTTTTCAATTCTATATCTGATCGGCTGGTTTATATCTCCGCCTCTGGCTTCCGGCATGGTATATCGTGCCATTGCAATCGTCGCAGTATTATGTGTTGTTTTTTTCTCTTTGGTCAATAACAGGCGGCAATTGGTACATCGGTTCTATGGATGCGCAGTGTTGTGCCTTTATATCATACTGCTCTGTTTTGTCACAGGAGAAAGTGTTATCTGGAAGATTAATACGCTGATTATACTATTAGCATCAGTCTCTTTCGCATTATGGAATAATAAATACGGATATAATACCAAACAGCTGAAGACTTTGGTATATTTTGCCATCTGTCTATATTGCATATGGAACACTACCACACTTATAGCAGTGGCTAAAGAACCAAATATAATGAGATTATTGGCTAAAAACTCGGGAGAAACATCCGGATATGGGGGAAGTGGAGTAGGCGGATACGGGTATCTATATAGCGTCATTATCATGTTGCCTATCGGAATCTATCTTCTGAAAGAGGAACAAAAAATATGGTTACGGGCTGTCATCGCATATTTCGTGATAAGCACCGCCATATTAGCCTATCAGTCTCAATATTTTATCGCCTTGATATTGGCGTTTTTGGCAGTGCCGATGATGGTTATCGCCAACAGAAACCGGGGTGGGCTAAATGTCATATTTTACATAATATTGGCCGTTGTATTATTAGTGATATTTGCTAATCTTGAAAGCATTCTGGATTTCTGTATTAACATCGTAGACATCCCATCAATTCAAAAAAAATTGACCTTAATGAAAGCCACCCTAATGGAAGGCAGCGTGGACGAAGAAGGCACTTTTGGAGAGAGATACGAACGTTATACACGAGATCTCAACCTCATACTGCAAAACCCGGTTCTTGGAGTTTTCAGATTTACTATGGTAGGCAAACATTCCACCATATTGGATTTCTTCGCTCAATATGGCATCCCATTAGGAATAGTGTTTGTCTATCTTTTGTTCAGCCCCTGCCGTGACTGGATTAAACAACGGATTCCGGCTGCATCGGTAGTTTTCTGGATTACTTTGATATTAGCAATAATGAACCCGCTGACGTTACAAGTTGCAGCTCCGCTGTGCGTTGTCCTGCCGGCTTTCTGCAAGCAACAATGGCTAAAATCGCGATCATCCATCACTCGGGAGTAATCGGCGGTGCAGGGGTTAGCCTTATAAATACAATTAAGGCTCTTTCCTCGCAACATGAGATCACGGTATTTGTATCAGATAGTCCTGATGATATTTTGAAAACTCTAAAAAAATGTCAGGACGAATTAGGAATTAAAGTAGAATCATACGGCCGCCGGATAGGGGCACTGACATATTATAATGGAGGTGACAGAATATTTTCCCCCCGTTTTCTATACCGGTTCTCATTAATAATAAAGCAATGGCTATATTGGAACAGGACATTGCGGGAACTTAATCCCGATATAATTATTACCAATTCCATCATTTTGTCATGGATGAGCCTGCTTCCTGAGGTTCGTCGACGTAAAAGCATCTGTTTCGTACGTGAAACCATCTGCGGCTCTATCCGACATAGTTTTAATAAATTTCTTCGGAGGTTATTGTCTGGCTTTGATCGGGTTGCTTACCTGTCGGAGTTCGACAGGGAGTCATGGAATTTTGATAAAACCCAATCCGAGGTTATTCGCAACTTCATTGATACATCATCATTAGACAACACTATTAGTCGAGATTCCGCATGCAAATTACTAAACCTTGAACCGGCATCTTTTCATGTTCTTTATGTCGGGGGGGTATCCCATATGAAAGGTTTTGATCTCGCGATAAAGTCAGTGTTAAATCTTAACGAGTCTATGGACATTGAAGTCATTATCGCCGGTGTGGATTTCGATGACCGCATGAGAATGGGTGGAGGGAAATTGTCAAAGTATGAGACAGAAATACAATCTTATATTTTACAACACCAATATAGATCAAAAGTTCACATGGTCGGCAGGCAATTAAACATGTCGCAGTGCTATGCGGCCTCCGATGTCCTGATTGTGCCAATGAGGCGTGTACACCAGTCCCGACCGGTTTTCGAAGCCGGATATTATTCCAAGCCCGTGATTATATCACACTTCCCAAATATCAAGGAAGATGTAATCGACGGCATCAATGGTTTGTTATTCAAGCCTGACAATGTCGATGATCTGTCCAATAAAATTCTGCAATTGGCATCAGATCATCAATTGGCAACCCGAATTGGAAACAGCAACCGACAAATGACTGAACGAAATCATTCCGAGGAAAGCAGTCGACAGGCAATCGTAAACCTCATAATGCAAATATCATGAGGATACTGAATATAGCGATGAACGCCCCTTTTACGGAAGGGTATAGTTATCAGGACAATCTTCTACCTGAATATCAACAGAAACTCGGACATTCAGTAACATTGGTAACCGGCCTATCATCAAGGGATGAAAAAGGAAATGCAATTAAGGTAATACCCTGTGATAAAATATTGAATAACGGTGTCAGATTGATTCGCCTTGCCACCGGCAACAGAATAAACAAGATTTTAGGATATTATCCTAAAATCTTAAATCTAATTACAGAAATACAGCCGGATGTAATTTTTATTCACGGTTTATGTAACCTGATTCCCATTCAGGCCATAAAATATAAGAACGATCATCCGAAGACTATACTTGTTGCAGACAATCATCAAGACAAAAAAAACTCCCTTTACAATAAATTTCCATTCAATTTATTATTTATCATATGGAAAAAGGGCTGGAATAGATGGATCAAGCATTTCAATCATATTTATGGGACGACCAGCTGGAGACGCGACTTTGCCATAGAATTATTCGGTATTCCCAAAGCAAAAGCTGACACGTTGTTACTCGGGGTCGATGTTGATAATCTATCGACAGACAGGGAATATGTCAGAAATCAAATAAGAAACAAACTTGACATCCCTAAGGATGCTTTTGTCTTTATACATGGAGGGAAAATGTGTTCCAATAAAAAAACCATTGAAATTATACAAGCATTTTCAAACAACCGTGATTCAAACATAAGACTAATTTTATTTGGGTCTGTCAGCGATGATATAGAAGAAGGATTTAAAAACTTGATTCAATTGGACAGACGAATTAAATATATAGGGTTTATTGAATCCAAATACGTTCACAAATTTTATTATGCATCAGATTTTGCATTATTTCCCGGCCTTCATTCCGTTTTATGGGAAGAAGCTATAGGATGCGGCTTACCCGGCATTTTCCAAACATATAGCGCTAACGATCACACCAATATTTGCGGGAACAGCATATCAATGTCTCCAGATGCTGATGTTAATGACATATACGACATCATTAATAATATTTTGAATTCTACAGAACTGTATTCCGAGATGAAAGAGAATGCATTAAAAGCATCCAGACACTTGTCTTATTATGAAATAGCAAAAAAATCTATTGAAGAATAACACGATGCATGTTATAATCATCTCTTATAATTGATACAATGAGCTTCGCTTCGATAAATTTCATCATATTTTTATTTATAGTAGTTGTAATTAACTATTGTCTTCCTCAACAA
>ERZ827108.3387-NODE-3387-length-13620-cov-3.497383_pt1 | contig 13620 bp, 11 predicted proteins | sample MGYA00519921_ERZ827108 | MGnify/ENA primary metagenome ERZ827108 (study PRJEB31778, sample SAMEA3449258) | human gut metagenome | biome: human gut; feature: human-associated habitat; material: faeces | place: United Kingdom | collected 2010/2012 ... | reverse complement strand
CGGGAACTGCGAATCCCTTTGCTATGAAGCGGCAGTAGCGCCCGAACTGTGCGAGCGATTTTTCGATGATGTCGAACATTGGAATGCAGATTTTGAACCACAAAGTTAAGAAAATTTCCACAAAAATAGGTCTCCGGAGTGAATATCCCACAAAAATTTCGTAATTTCGCCATCAAAATATACCCTTTATACTAACACCCGATGCTCATCATAGGTATTGCCGGAGGCACCGGCTCAGGCAAAACTACTGTTGTCAATAAAATTATGGCCAGTTTCCCGAAAGGGGAGGTGGTAGTGATTCCGCAGGATTCCTATTACAAGGACTCGTCGCATGTGCCTCCCGAGGAGCGCAGCAAAATCAATTTCGACGAACCGGCAGCCATCGAATGGTCGTTGCTTGCCGAGCATCTGCGTCTGCTCAAGGCCGGCCAGACCATTGAGATGCCCACCTACAGCTATCTCACCTGTACCCGCCAGAAAGAGACCGTGACGGTAAGGCCAACCGACGTGGTGATAGTAGAGGGTATTCTTGTGCTTGCCGATCCTGTGATGCGACAAATGATGGATGTGAAGTGCTTTGTCGACGCCGATGCCGACGACCGCCTGATCCGTGTCATCGCACGCGACTGCATTGAGCGCGGCCGCACGCCACAGATGGTAATCGACCGTTACGAGGAAGTGCTCAAACCTATGCACAACCGCTATATCGAGCCATGCAAGCATTATGCCGACCTGATTATACCTCAGGGTGGCACCAATTCCGTGGCCATAGGGCTGCTGACCGACTACATCGAAGGGCGTCTGCGAAAGGCCCGTGAATGTAAGTGTAACAAGTAATCTAAATGGAGCAAGACAAAATGGTGCTTCGCACCGAAAACTTAGTCAAGAAATATGGCAGCCGCACTGTGGCCAACCACGTGTCGATCGACGTGACACAGGGCGAAATCGTAGGTCTTCTCGGTCCAAACGGAGCCGGCAAAACCACAACTTTCTATATGACTACCGGTCTGGTCACTCCCAACGAGGGTCGCATTTTTCTCAACGACAAGGATATTACGAAATATCCGGTTTACAAACGCGCCCAGAACGGCATCGGCTATCTTGCGCAGGAGGCGTCGGTCTTCCGCAAGATGTCGGTTGAGAACAATATCAGGTCAATCCTCGAGATGACCGGCATGACTAAAGAGGAGCAACGCGAAAAACTTGAGACCCTTATCAGCGAGTTCAATCTTCACAAAGTGCGCAAAAATCTCGGAGACCAGCTTTCGGGAGGAGAACGCCGACGCACCGAGATAGCCCGCTGTCTGGCCATCAACCCTAAGTTCATCATGCTCGACGAGCCTTTTGCCGGCGTAGACCCCATCGCTGTCGAGGATATCCAGGAGGTGGTATACCACCTGAAAGAGAAGAACATAGGTATTCTCATCACTGATCACAACGCCCAGGAGACGCTTCGCATCACCGACCGCGCCTATCTTCTATTTGAAGGAAAGATACTGTTTCAGGGCACATCGGAGGAACTTGCCGAGAATCCCGTGGTCCGGGAGAAATATCTCGGACGCAGCTTCATTTTCTACCGCAAAAAATTCGATTCCCGCGCCAACGAAGCAAGCAAGGCTGCCGAAGCATCCACAGCGACAGTTAACGCAGACTCCTGATTACATTCGCAGACTTTTGATTATATCTGCGATACCTTAATATTTTTTGCAGGGTCCTGATAATATTACTGTAAGGCTATAGCGAGAACCTGGTCCACGGTTGTGACGTAGTGGAATGCAATGCCGCTGATATATCGCTGTTCGATTTCAGCAATATCCTTGCGGTTCTCTTCGCAAATTATAATATCGGTAATGCCGGCACGGCGTGCTGCGAGGATTTTCTCTTTGATTCCACCCACGGGCATCACTTTGCCGCGGAGAGTAATCTCGCCTGTCATGGCCAGACGTGGACGCACCATTCTACCTGTAAATGTCGATGCTATCGAAACGGCCATGGTGATACCTGCCGAGGGGCCGTCTTTGGGCACCGCACCTTCGGGTACGTGGATGTGAAGATTGTTTTCAGTGAATTTTGAGTGTTCGATGCCAATTTCAGCCGCATGAGCCTTAACATACTGCAAGGCTATCGTGGCGGATTCTTTCATCACATCTCCAAGATTGCCTGTCAGCGTGAGCTTTTCTCCCTTGCCTTCTGAAAGCGATGACTCGATAAAAAGTATTTCGCCTCCATGCTGTGTCCAGGCCAATCCGGTGACAACACCGGGCACCGAGAGAGTCTCATAGCGCTGAGGTGTGAATCTGACCACACCCAGCAGCTCCTCAACCTGTTCTTTGGTCGTTACCGCAAGTGTGGGATTCTCGCCTGTCATTTTTTTAACAAGGAGCTTGCGGGCGATGGATGCCATCTGTTTTTCAAGTTGGCGTACGCCGCTTTCGCTGGTGTATCCTTCTATTATATGTGTGATAGCCTCGGGGGAGAATGACAGGGAATGCTCGGGCAGACCTGCTGCTTGCTCAACCCGGTTGGTAAGGTGCCGTTGTGCAATTTCGATTTTCTCCTCGATAAGGTATCCCGGCACCTCGACCACCTCCATGCGGTCGAGCAAAGGACGCGGCACTGTGTCGAGTGAGTTTGCGGTGGCGATGAACAGCACTTTTGAGAGATCGAAATCCAGATCTATGAAGTTGTCATGAAAATGGCAGTTTTGCTCCGGGTCAAGCACTTCGAGCAGAGCCGCACCCGGGTCTCCTTTTATATCTTTCGAAAGTTTGTCAATTTCATCGAGGAGAATGACCGGATTGGAAGTGCCGGCTTTGCGGATTGCATCGATAAAGCGGCCGGGCATAGCTCCTATATAAGTGCGCCGGTGGCCTCGGATTTCCGCTTCGTCGGAGACGCCGCCAAGCGAGATGCGCTGATATTTGCGTCCGAGAGCTTTGGCTACCGACTCGCCGAGTGAAGTCTTGCCCACGCCGGGAGCACCGACCAGACAAAGGATGGGAGCTTTGTTGTCGGGGCGGGACATTGTAACCGCTACCTGTTCGATGACGCGCTGCTTCACCTTCTCCATGCCGTAGTGCCCCGAATCGAGTATTTCCTTGGCTTCAGGGAAAGATGTCGAGAGGGGAGAGGCCGTGTTCCAGGGGAGATCAAGGATAGTGGTCAGATAATTGTAGATTACCGAATAGTCGGGAACCGACGGGTTGATTCTACGCATCTGTGACAACCCCTTTTCAAAGGCTGCGCTGACATGGTCGGGAAGCTCAATTTCGGCTGCCCGGGCATTTAGCTGTTCCACATCGTCGACATCGCCATAAAGTTCACGCTGCATCACATCAATCTGCCGGCGCATGAAAGCCTCCCGCTGATCCTGACTAAGCTCGGCGTTGGTGGTCTCCATGATTTTGCGGATTACGTTGAGTTTGGCAAGCTCGATCTGCAGGTTGTGAAATAGCCTGTTGGCGCGTGTCTCAACCGACGAAGCCCGCAAGAATTCCATTTTGTCGGAGAGTTCGAAAGGAAGCTGGGTGCAGAGCGTGTTCACCAGTAATGAGAATGAATCGATTGATGAGAACAGCTCATATTTAAGGTGGGGAACATTTGCTGTCTCGCAGAACTCCTTAAGAACGCTCATTATAAGATCCTTCAAGACCTTGTTGGAATCGGGATCGGATTCTTTTTTCTCAGATGAACGCGCTACTATGAGCGAGAAATAGGGCGTCGCAGCTAAGGGAGCTGCAGCGTCGCCTTTGACACGGAATTTGCCTGTGGAACGGATAAAGGCAGATTTCGATCCGTCGGGCAGGTCGAAAATGTCGAGAACCTGCACGAACACACCATACTGAGCCACATCGGCGGCGCAATGCGGGTTTTCTTTGTCGGGATCAGTCTGACAGCAAAGCCCTATGGTTGTTTTGGTGTCACGCGCCATGGTGGCAACCGCCAGCGCCGATTCGCGCACCAGAGCCACCGGGATGGCGACTTCGGGGAAAAGCACGAGATTGCGGGTGGCCAATATTGGCAGGGAGTCGAGACGGGGCGCAGCGAATTTCCCTGATTCGCTGATGTCGATACGCCCCATGGAAATTATCTGGGGTTCTTTATCCATAATTCAAAGGCCTCGGGAGCCGGTTATGCAAAAGCGGGTGCAAAGTTACTAAATTTCCGCCTTATGTCAAAATCTCGCCTCCGATTGATGGTTTTTAACGAAATATGTTGTGTAACATACGATTGTATGTTGACAGTAGGGAATTTAATTTCTAAATTTAGGGCGACAAAAAAATAACACCTCACATAACACCTGATTACCATGAAGGTTTACCAAACTAACGAAATCAAAAACATCTCCTTGCTCGGAAGCAAGGGCTCGGGAAAAACCACACTCGCTGAAGCTATGCTCTACGAGTGTGGAGTGATAAAACGCCGCGGCACCGTAGAGGCCAAAAACACCGTATCGGACTATTTCCCCGTAGAAAAGGAGTATGGCTATTCGGTTTTCTCCACTATCTTCTACGCAGAATTCCTCAACAAGAAACTCAACGTGATTGACTGCCCCGGAGCCGATGACTTCGTTGGCAACGCCGTCACCGCTCTCAACGTAACCGACACCGGTGTTATCGTCATCGACGCCCAGTATGGCGTGGAAGTGGGCACCCAGAACATTTTCCGCACTACCCAGAGTCTGAAAAAACCTGTCATCTTCGCGATGAACCAGCTCGACGGCGAAAAAGCCGACTACGAGAATGTCATCGAGCAGATGAAAGAGATTTTCGGCCCCAGAGTTGTGCCCATTCAGTACCCTCTGCAGTGCGGCCCCGGATTCAACGCCATGATCGACGTGCTTCTCATGAAGAAATATTCATGGGGACCCGAAGGTGGTGTGCCTACAATCGAGGAGATTCCAGCCGAAGAAGCCGAACGAGCACAGGAACTGCATCAGGCTCTCGTGGAAGCAGCCGCTGAAAACGACGAGACTCTGATGGAAAAATTCTTCGATCAGGGGCATCTCACCGAAGATGAAATGCGCGAGGGTATCCGCAAAGGCCTGATCGACCGGTCGATTTACCCCGTATTCTGCGTTTCCGCACTCAAGGACATGGGTGTGCGCCGCATGATGGAATTCCTGGGCAATGTGGTGCCTTTCGTTGAGGATATGCCCGCGCCGGTCGACACCGCAGGCGATGCTGTCGCCCCCGACAGCGCCGGTCCGCTCAGCATCTATATGTTCAAGACCACTGTGGAGCCGCACATTGGCGAGGTACAGTATTTCAAAGTAATGTCCGGCACCCTCACCCCGGGCGTCGACCTCGACAACATTACCCGTGGCGGCAAAGAACGCTTGGCCCAGATTTTCTGTGTCTGCGGTCAGATCAAGACCCCTGTCGACAAACTCTGTGCAGGCGACATCGGCGCAACTGTCAAACTGAAAGATGTGCGCACCGGCAACACTCTCGACGAAAAGGGGTGTGACATCGCATTCGACTTCATCCGCTATCCCGAACCTAAATATATCCGCGCCGTCCGTCCCGTTACGGAAAGTGATGCCGAGAAGCTCTCCGGCATTCTCACCCGTATGCATGAGGAGGACCCCACATGGGTTATCGAGCAGTCGAAAGAACTGAAACAGGTTCTTCTCAAAGGGCAGGGTGAATTCCACCTGCGTACCCTCAAATGGCGTGTGGAGAACAACGACAAGCTTCCCATCATCTTCGAGGAACCAAAGATTCCTTACCGCGAGACTATCACAAAGGCTGCCCGCGCCGACTATCGCCACAAAAAGCAGTCGGGCGGTGCCGGACAGTTTGGCGAAGTCCATCTAATTATCGAACCGTACACCGAAGGCTCGCCTCTCCCCGATACTTATCGTTTTGGTAATCAGGAATACAAGATGAGTATCCGCGACACGCAGGAAATTCCGCTGTCGTGGGGAGGCAAGCTGGTGGTACACAACTGCATTGTCGGCGGTGCGATCGACGCACGCTTTATCCCGGCAATTGTGAAAGGCCTGATGGATCGTATGGAGCAGGGTCCTCTCACAGGTTCCTATGCCCGCGACGTGCGTGTCTGCATTTACGACGGCAAGATGCACCCGGTTGATTCCAACGAAATCTCGTTCCGTCTGGCTGCCCGCAATGCTTTCTCCGAAGCATTCCGCAATGCGGCGCCCAAGGTGCTCGAACCTGTCTACGATGTAGACGTGATGGTTCCATCCGATGTAATGGGCGATGTCATGAGCGATCTGCAGGGACGTCGTGCCATCATCATGGGCATGTCGTCGGAAAACGGGTTTGAGAAGATCTCGGCCAAAGTGCCTCTCAAAGAGATGGCCAGCTACTCCACCGCCCTCAGTTCCATCACCGGTGGCCGCTCGTCGTTCACTATGAAATTCTCGGGTTATGAGCTGACCCCCGGCGATGTCCAGGAGAAACTGCTCAAAGAGTACGCCGAGAAGCACACCGAGGAGTAATCACTCGGTACACACTTTGCACTTCTTCTCCGCCGGGCCTTAACCCCGGCTCCTCCATCAATAAGTTCTATAAAGAGAAAAGCGTCGCCGCGAGGTGACGCTTTTCTCTTTATAATGGAATTCATGCTTTGCGAAGCTTTGACACTATGTTTGTGAGCGGATTGCTTAGACAATAGGTGGCTGCTCTTTTGTGATGTTATCCCGGTTTTCCAGAATGTCGGCAAGGAATGAAGCGGCATCGGCAACGCAGCCGGGACATGAGCGAAGTGGTTTACCGGTGCCTATCCCTTTGAGTTCTCTGCAGATGGTGGCGCCGTTCTGTTGCTGAAAACGTGTGTGGATTTCCGCCATCGCTTTCATTGCGGCCTGACGGTCGTGGGTAGCATATCCAAGCGCTAAGCCTGCGCCTACAAGAGCGCCACAGGTAGCTTGCATGCAGCCCATACCGCGTCCGAAAGCGTTTCCGCTGTTGTAAAGAGTGTCGGCATCGACTTGAAGCCGGTCGGCGAAGGCGCAGGCAACCGCCTGGGCACAATTATAATTTCCGGACGCTTTATATGCTACGGCCCGGTCAATGATAGCTTGTTTATCCATTGTTGTCTGTGTTGTTATCTTCCGGCATGGATGCTATGCGTGCCTCCATATCCTTGATTTCGCGGGTGAGACGCGATGCTTCCTCGTAAGCTTCGTCGGCGATGGCTTTGGCAAGAGCGTCACGGAGAGATTTCAGTTTCTTTATCAGTGCATTGCGGTTGTGAGTGTCTGGAGAGTCGTTTTTGTCGGCATCGTCAGCCCTGTCGGCATCAGCGGCATCCATGGCCGACTCCATGGTGAATCCCGTTTCGTTGATAATTTCCCGGGTAGTGAAAATTGGCACATTGCAGCGCATGGCAATGGCAATGGCGTCGGATGTGCGTGCATCGAGTTGCACCTCTTTCCCTGCACTGTCAATAAAGGTCAGTTCAGAAGAGAAGATACCATCTTCGAATTTATAGATGAATGCGTCGACAAGCTGAAAGTTATAAGCCTGCATCAGCGACACAAAAAGGTCGTGGGTCATTGGGCGGGGCGGAGTGATTCCTTCGAGCTTTATGGCTATTGACTGGGCTTCCATGCCTCCGACCACCACCGGCAGACGCATCGGACCTCCCACCTCCGCAAGAATGAGAGCATAGGCGCCCGACTGGATCTGACTGTAGCTGACGCCCATGACTCGGAGTTCCACACGGTTGCCGCGCCGGTTTCCGAAACCTTTTGGAAAGTTATCGTCGAACATAGTTTTGTAGTAACCGTTCTAAATTATTTCAGGTCGTAATCTATATAACAGATAGGTTGTATTCTATATAGCAGATAGGTCGTTTCCTATATAACAGATATTTGGTGTGATTTATTGGATGTCGGGTGTAATAATCCCTGACCCGTGACAGATTCGCGCGTCATTATCATAAATCACACCAAACTGACCGGGTGCTATACCCTGCACCGGTTTGGCCGTTTCGATGAGATAGGTGTCAGCATCATCTTTTGGATCATGGATGCGGGTGATGGTTGCGTCGAAAAATTCGGGAGAGTGGCGGTTTTTGAATTTAATAGGCTGATGGTCGCATTCTTTTCCTTTCCACGGGTCGCGTGTGATGAACAGCGGTTCCTTGAGCAGGAGCGAACGTCCATACTGTTTTTCGGTGTCATAGCCGCGCGAAACATAAATGGCGTTGTCTCTGATGTTTTTCTTCACCACATACCACGGACCGCCGCTCAATCCCAGACCCTTTCGCTGACCGATGGTGTGGAACCAGTAGCCATTGTGCACACCGACCTTTCGCCCGGTTTCAATTTCGATAATCGGACCACGACGTTCACCTAAATGGCGGCGCAGGAAGTCATTGTAATTAATCTTCCCGAGAAAACAGATGCCTTGTGAATCTTTGCGGAATGCGTTGGGCAGATGTTCGCGCACGGCGATTTCCCGCACCTGAGACTTCGGCATATCGCCGATAGGGAAGGTGAGGTGACGCAGCTGGTCATAAGTGATACGTGCGAGGAAATCGGTCTGATCCTTTACCGGATCAACTGCCGTGGCAAGATATTTAAGGCCATCCTCTCCGATGACAGTGGTGGCATAGTGGCCGGTGGCGGTGAGGTCGAACTCATGTCCCCAGCGCTGTTCGAAAAATCCGAACTTGATCATGCGGTTGCACATGATGTCGGGGTTGGGTGTCAGGCCGGCACGCACGGTGTTGAGAGCATATTCCATCACGTTGTCCCAGTATTCCTGATGCAGCGACACCACCTCGAAAGGAAGACTATAACGGTGAGCAATGGCCCGGCACATCTCAATATCCTCTTCGGCTGAGCAATCGCCCTCGCCTGTGTCAAGACCGATGCGAATATAGAAAAGAGTGATGTCATGACCCTGCTCCACAAGTTTGTGAACTGCGACGGCTGAGTCTACGCCACCCGAAATCAGAGCTGCGATTTTCATGCGGTTAGTTAAAGAGCTTATTTAAATCAATACAAAATTAACAAAACGGGCCCGCTTACGCAAGCCCGTTTCGAAAAAAGTTGTTGAACGAAACTGTTATTTCATTCCATTTTTGAATCTGATGTTATTTCACAGCCACCTTGTAGGCGTTGCCGTCGACACGGACAACATAGACACCGGCAGGAACCTGAAGCGATTTGCTCATGCGACCCTGAAGGTCATAGACTTCAGCAGTTTCGTAGTCACCTTCGATTACGATCTCACCGTTGGAGCCGTAGACATTCACTGCGGGTGCTGTCATGTCGGCGCTGACTTCTTCGGTAGATGCAACCGAATTGGTTGCGATAACGATAAAGGAATTGCTGGGAATCTGTACCGAAACTGCACCGTCGGAGAAAGTAACGATGGGTTCCGACTTATAACCATAGGTTACAACATGATAGTTGTTGGCATTGAGTTTCTGGATGCCGTTGATGCGCTGAGTGGTTTTGCCGGTGATATGGGGGTTGATCACTGCTACCACTTCTTTTTCGCCTTTACGGACTTTAATCCAGCGTACCGAGGTGAGGCTGTTGGAGAAAGTGCTGGTCACGTAGTCGGCAGAGCCGTCGAAAAGCTCGGGGTTTTTCAGACGGAGGTAGCAGAGCGCCTGATAGTTTTCGAAAAGGGCCTTGCGGTTCTCATTCTCAAACTGATCCCACTTGGGGGCGATTGCGCGGAGCTTTTCAAGATCGGAACCTAATTTGTCGTCGGCGCCGATTTCACCGAACTGCCAGATCATCTTTGCGCCGGGAGCCATGAGCATGTAGGCTGCAACGGAGCCGAGACGCTGCACACCGGTCACACCGGGGTGTGCGCCTGAATATTTGATGTTGGCGTTGGCGCCGTAGGTCTTCATCTGGTAGGCGATGCGCACTTCATCGTGGCTTTCGGCATAACCGACAGCTGCACCGAATGTGCGGCCTCCATTGCCGGGATTGAAATTCTTGACATCGGCACTGCCGTCAGCGAAGCCCATGGCATTCTGATAGGAGGTGTAGTTAAGATTCTGCCAGCCCATCTGTGCGCCGTTCTTGAAGTTGTCGTTCTCTTCGGTGTTCTGTCCGAGAAGCTCGTTGATGTGGATGCCGTCGGCTTTTACGCTTGTGATCACGTCGTTGAGACGCTTCATGCGGTTGATGCGGCTCTGGTTGCGGCTGTCGGTATTGTTGCCGGTGTAGGAGCTGTTGTCGCCCAAACCCTTGACGAGGTCAAAGCGGAAACCATCCACTTTGTAAGCCTCCATCCAGTAGCGGAGCACGTCGGCCCAGTGCTGTTCCACGAGGGGATAGTCCTGACGGACATCATTGAGTACGTTGTAGGCATGGGGCGCTTTCTCGTTATAGAAAGGATTGGATGCGATGGGATACATCTGATACCAGGGGTGCAGGCCGTCGGTCTGGTTGAACACGATGTCGAGCACCACTGCGATGCCGTTGCGGTGGCATTCGGCCACGAAGTCGCGGAGATCCTTGGGCGAGCCGTAGGCTTTGTCAAGAGCCATGTAGGCATTGGTGTTGTAGCCCCAGGAGTTGTTGCCGTTGAATTCCATCACGGGCATCAGTTCCACGCAGTTGATACCGAGTTCTTTAAGGTAGGAAATTTTTTCGCGGGCTTCGCTGATGGTACCGAAGTGCTTGCCGTCCTGATCCGAGCCGTCGCCGGTGAAGTCGCGGAACAGAAGTTCGTAGATTACCATCGAGTTGTGATCGGGAACCTTGAAGTTGGTTGTGGCGCTGTCCCACTTGTAGTCGTCGAGATCACTGCGGTAAACAGCGAGCATCACGCCGTCGATTTTTTCATAAGGATACTGGGGCATGGGTTCGTTCCAAATGCCGGAGGGGAGCCACTTGTCGCTGTAAGGATCGAGAATCAGCTTGGCATAGGGGTCGGCGACTTTGGTGACGCCGTCGAGCAGATAATAGTATGAGTGATACTGACGGTCGGCCAGACCTTCGGCGCGTGTCCAGAAATAACGGTAGCCGTTGTAATCCTGGTATTTCATCACATTTTTGTCGAGGGTCTTAAAGTCGTCCCATGAACCGACAAGGATGGCGCTGGTTTTCGAGGGTGCGGCGATGCAGAACAGCACAGAGCCGTCGGCCTGACGGATGGCACCCTGCTTGGGGACACCGCCGGGATAGTTCATGGCAGTTGATGCCGAGGGGTAAGCCACAGTGAGCGACTTCGTGAGAGTTTCCTTGCCGTTGGTTGCCGTTGCGGTCACTTCGTTGAATGTGCCCTGAGTGGCGAAGTTGTGGCTCTTTGTGAGCGTTGTGGCGTTGGATGCGGTGCCGATCACCTGATCGCCGACCTTGATGGTGATGGTCGAAGGCTGGGAGACACCGACCGTGAAGGTGAAGTTTGTGGCTTTGCTGATCACAAGATCCTCAGGGTTGGAGGTCAGGGACATGGCGTAGCCCTCTTCAGCGACATCAAGGTAAACGTCGCCGGTCTGTGACGAGCCGGCGGCATTGAGTGCGATTAAAGCGATTTTTGCGACTTTAGTGCCTGCGGGAAGATTGAAATAGGTGTCGATTTCACCGATATTGAGCATCCAGCGGCCGTCGGACTGCTTTACGAATTTCTTCTTAGCCTGTTTGTCGGCCCAGCTGCCGACCACATAAACCCACGAACTTGGTGCGGAGGGGAGAGTGACTCCGATGTGGGCGTAGATTTCGGATGCGGTCTTTAGTGCGGCGACATCGCACTGCGCAGGGTCAAAATAAATCTTTACATCCTTGCTCGACTGCTGCAGGGGATTGGGCGATGTGGAAAACATCGCGGCCTGCACAGATGCGACAGCAAGAAGAAGCATTGACAGAAGTAGCAGGTAGTGCTTTTTCATGTGTTGACTATAAGTAGATATTAGTAATATGAATTCTGATAAGTGATAGGCCTTTGGGCTTTGTGCTTTGGCATGATTGAAGGCGGACTGATTCAGTCTGCGCAAAGTTACGAAAAAATCCCATATCCGCAAGCCGGATACGGGATTTGATTATGCTATTTTACGAAATATTATGTAATTATGGCTAAGTGGGGGATGGAAAAAGCCTGATGCGTCAGGCTTGTTTCTGTACCAGTTCGAGCCAGCCTCGTAGGCGGGTTTCGGTGAGTTCGGGATGATTGACTTCATCAAGCAGAAGGCCGTAGGCCTCAAGCGATCCCTCGGGTTTGGCTTTGGATTCGGAGAATGTATAACCGATAGTGTCGTAGGGAGCGATGAACTCGATACCGGTGGGTTTGAGACGTTCGTAAAGTTCGCCTACGCCCGAGCAGAAAGTGTCGCTCATCGTTTCGTCACCGCAGCCGAACAAAGCAGCCTTCTTGCCTTTCAGATCAAGAGCCTGCAGACCGTCGAGGAAGTCATACCAGTCATCTTCGAGATCACCCGATCCCCATGTGGATGTGCCGAGAATAAGCACGTCGTAGTCATTGACTTTGTCGGGCGCGGTGTTGGCAACGTCGTGTATGTCAGCCTCGTCCACTCCGAGGAGCTGACCGATACGTTTAGCAATCTGTTCGGTGGTTCCCGTGGAGGAGCCGTAGAATATGCCGAATTTTTTCATAGGAGTTGTTTTCTTTAAGTTCTTTAAATAAAAACAACTGCGACTGATTATGGTTCATTCGGTTCTGTCCGACTTGTTTCGGGTAAATATCACAAACATCACAATTATGACAAGGGCTGGAATCAATCCTGTAATCAGCCCCGACATGAAGGCTCCGTTGAAATAGTCGCGGCCAAGAGCATCGGCTATTATAAGCAGCGCAAGCGACAGAGCCGCAATTGCCGATAACATGTTGCGTGCACGCCGAATACGGGTGGTGGCGTCGATTGCTTCTGTGGCGCTCAGTGCTCCTAAATCAATTTTCCGGCTTTTCAGAAATATTCCTATCGAGACCAGTGCGATAAGTGCGAAGTAAGCTATTATGAGCACTTTGATCATCGGAGTGTAGAGAGGGGATAGAAGTGCCAGCAGGATGCCTCCTGCCGGTGCCAGACCTCCGACCAGACACACATATACATAGGCAGCCTTTCGCAGCCGTGGTACTGCGGGATGTCTTGAAGATATGTCGTCGGGGAGCCTCATCGAGTCGAGACTGCGCCACTGTTTCTTTAGAGAGTCGAGATCTGAATGCATGGTGAGAAGGATTTCTGAAGTAAAAGGTTCTATTCGCGGGCCATATCGGATAGTTTGCGTCGTATGCGGCTGAGACGCGAACCGACATTGGTCGGTGTCAGGCCGAGCACCGACGCAATTTCCTCGTAGGAATGCTCGTCGAGCCATAGCATCACAAGCGCTTTGTCGATAGGGTCGAGACGTCCGATAAGCTCATACATGTCGCGGAGCATGCGGGCGTGTTCGTCATCGACGGGTATTGCGAATGCCTTGTCGTCGAGCCGGTCGGCATCGTTGTGCTTGCCGTGACGCTTGTAAAAAGTGATGCATGTGTTGATGGCAATGCGCCATATCCATGTCGATACTTTCGATTTCCCGGAAAATTTGTCCCATCCGGCCCACACGTTGGCCACCACTTCCTGATAAAGGTCGCGGAGATGCTCACCGTCGGTGGCGTAGGCATAGCACACCTTGTAAATGAGCGCCTCATGATTGCGCAGCATGGTGGTAAA
>ERZ827108.3386-NODE-3386-length-13624-cov-4.775518_pt1 | contig 13624 bp, 13 predicted proteins | sample MGYA00519921_ERZ827108 | MGnify/ENA primary metagenome ERZ827108 (study PRJEB31778, sample SAMEA3449258) | human gut metagenome | biome: human gut; feature: human-associated habitat; material: faeces | place: United Kingdom | collected 2010/2012 ... | reverse complement strand
AGCCGATGTTGCTATATGTTGCAACTGCAATGTGTACTTCAGTTAATGCTTACGAAATAACGGACATGGCCTAAAGGCCACCGGGGCTGAAGCCCCAGCACAGAACCAGTCCTGCCAAAGCAGGCTGCGCACACTAAAAGCCAGGCGCCCCGGAAGGGCGCCTGGACACAAAGAAGGCCGGCACGCAATTGTGCCGGCCTTACTTATTCCTTATTTATGAGGGCCCTGTGCGTGGAGCCTGCCGTGAGCGGGGCCTGCCGCGTGCGTGGAGCCTGCCGTGAGCGGGGCCTGCCGCGTGCGGGGCCTGCCGCGTGCGGGGCCTGCTGTGTGCCCTCGCGGCATCAGGACTGGTTCTGTGCCGGAGTCTTCAGCTCCGGGGTCTTCACGCCTCCCCCTCTTTCTTTTCCTCCTGGGGTTCCTCGGCGAACTTGGTCATTCCGGAGGCCAGGAGCAGGTTGTACCATTTGAACAGTTTCTTGATGTCGTTGTCGCGCACGCGGTCGCGGTCGTAGTCCTCCACGATCTCGCCGAAAGTGTTGTGCAGGGCCACGCTGTCCAGTGCCTTCACGTCAACGGGCTTGCCCTCGAAGTGGGCGTAGACCTTGTCCAGAATCTCGCCAAGGGGAGTGTCGCCGCTCTCGGTGTACATGGAGATGTCGCCAAGCGACACCACCTGGTCACGGCCCAGCACGGGCATGCGGCGCTTGGTGTCTATGTCCTCCACGATCAGGGAGCCGCGTCCCTGGCTCAGGATCCGATACAGTCCCGGCTTGCCGGTAATCGAGATGATTTTCTTAAGCATAATTATGAGTTGTGTGTTAAGGTTTGATTCAATAACAGGTCCAGCCGGGGGAGCAGCCGGGCAGAGCCGGAGTTACAGAGGACTCTGAGTTTTCGGAATTCCCGGAATTCTCCGGGTTCTCGTATTGCTCCGGATTTCCCGAGTTCCCTCAGCAACTCTTCTTCGTGTCTCTGCGCGTCGATACGGGAGCGGGCCTCGGCCTCGGTCAAGCCGTTGCGTGCCTTCAACCGGGCGATACGGACCTCCAGTGGAGCCGTAACCTCCCATACCTCGGCGCACATCCCGGCAAGCCCGGAAGTGCAGAGTATTGCGGACTCCACGAACAGCACAGGGGCGTCGGCATGACGTCCGGCCCAGTCCCGGACATCCCGGCGGACCATACCGTGGACCAGCGTGTCAAGCCACGCGCGCTCGGCGTCATCGCCGAACACATACCCGGCCACGCGACGTCGGTCCAGCCGCCCGCAGGAGTCGTAGATATCCTCGCCCCAGCGCTCCTTCAACGCCAGGCAGACATCCTCCGAGCCGTCCATCAGTCGCCGCGCCTCCAGGTCGCAGTCATATACATGACAGCCGCGGATACGCAGTACCCGCGACACCACGCTCTTGCCGGAGCCTATTCCTCCTGTCAGTCCTATCAGTCTGCTCATCTGCGCACCAATGTATATTCCACACTGTCGGCCATCACCGCCGGGGTTATGACTCCGTTCGGAACAGAACCGATCTCCACCGGCAGTTTGTTGCCCGTGGTCTGTCTGGTGTAGCCGTAGTCGACATAGACCGAAATCGGCATCTCCGTGTCGTTGAACATGCTCATCGGCACATAGTACGACACCGGCACACGGTTTGGGAACAGCAGCAGGCTCTCCCCCTCGGGCACCCCTCGGGCCTCGATCACGGCGTAGCCTTCCTTGTGCACCAGAGGCTCCACATTGACCTGCACACCGATCACGTCGGGCTTGATGCGGACACCACGGATGGGCTGCAGCGGCACATCGAAGATGGCCGACTTCTCGAGGTCGCGGCGCGTCAGCAACTGGGTGTACACCTGATGCACGGAGTCCACCTCGGAGCCGTAGCTGTAGATGCGGACGCCGCGCTGCATGGGCACCGGATTGCCTGCGATGATGTTGCCGGACGATGCCGTCACGTCGGCTCGCACCACGACAGGCACACGCTTGCCCGGCGACTCCGTATAGTAACAGCGCACCGAGTCCACCGAGATGGACATGATCTGCATGCCGTTGCCGAACGATGCCTTAAGCGATGCGGTCACGTCGTTGCGTCCCATGCGGAAGATGCCGTTGTTGGCGTAGTCCATAAAATTGACGTTCATCACTCCCCGCTTCACGATGCCGCTGCGCATCAGGTTGGTTCCCTTGTCGCGCAGGGTGACGTGTACAGAGGCCGGCGGGTCGTTGATGAACGTCACTGAGTCAGGCACATTCTCCAGGTTGAACCTAACGTTGAAGGTCCTGGAAACGCTGTCGTTGAGTGCCAGTATGAACCAGAACAGCGCGGCGACAACCACGAAAATAAGAAAGACCAGCACATTACGGGATGCGGCGGAGTTGCGTAAACTCTGCCAGTTCATCCTGAATCTGCCCATCCGAACGGCCACGCTGTGTAAGTGTTAAGTCCTAAGTATGAGTTATGAAGCAAGGGGATGCCTTACTCGTTCTCGGCGCCGTCGGCAACCTCAGGCTCCTCGGCGTTCTCCTTCTTGGCTTTCTTCTTGGGTTCGGCCTTAGGCTCGGACTTGGAGTTCTTGGCTGCCTCGGAAGGATCAGGGTAAACGCTGGTCTTGTCGACGCGGATGGTTACTCCGGTGGCGATCTCCAGCATGATGGTCTCGCCGCGCACCTCGCGGATACGGCCGTGGATACCGCCGGCGGTCACCACGCGGTCGCCGTTCTTCATGGCGTCGCGCTGGCGCTTGATCTCCTTCTGCTTCTTGTTCTGCGGACGGATCATCAGGAAGTAGAAGATGGCGATCATCGCCACGATCATGATGATGCCGCTCATACTGCCGCCGCCACCTTGTGCCGCGGCCTGTGCCAATACAGTTGCTTCTATCATAGTTTTTGGTTTTGATTATTCGGGATTCATCGGGATTAATCCTGATTAATCCGGGATTCAACGGGAATAATCCTGATTAATCCGGAATTGATATTATTTCTTCAGGAGGACGCGATCCTCCTGGAGGGTCCTGATCAGGCTTGCCAGGAGTCCATTCACGAACTGGCCGGACTTGGCCGAGCCGTAAGACTTGGCGATCTCGATGTACTCGTTAAGCGTGACGTTCAGCGGAATCTTGGGGAAGTTCAGCATCTCGGCCAGAGCGGTCATGATGACCACCACGTCCATGAACGCCAGACGGTCGGCCTTCCACTCGCTGTTCTCCACGGCGCGGGCTATCCATTCCTCGTATCGCTCGCGGTTGCCGTAGACGTATCGAAGCAGCTGCGGGCCGAAGTCACGGTCCTCGTCATCCTTGAATTTCGGAGTCACGGCATCCGGCGCTCCCTCCTCGATGCGGCGGAACGTCTTCATCACGAAGGTGCCCATGATCTCCACATCGTCGTTCCAGAACACCGACTTGTCCTCCAGGTATTCCAGGAAGTCGCGGTTGCAGAGGATCACCTTGCGGAACAGGTCCCGCCACAGCTCGGCGTCGCGCTTCATGTCGCTCTCCGAAGCCTCCATGTACTCACGGTAGACATCGGAATTCACCACGGCCTTCAGGATCATGTCCATCACCATGGCGTTGTCGCCGTTCCAGTCGATCTTGTGCTTCTCCACATACTTGGCGAACGTCTCGTTCTCCTGCAGGGCGGCTATGGCTCGGTTCTCCACGAAACGCATGTTGGGGTTCAGGTCCTCGGGGGTGGGAAGTTTCTTGCGTCGTCCATCTTCCAGACGACGCTCCTGCCTGTAAGTCAAGTCAACAGCCAGGGCGAGCATACGGAAATAGAGGTCGTGTGCCTCGTCCAGGCTTCCGGCCAGCGTCTTCAGCGCGTCGGGCAGACTGTCCTGCGAGGTGGCGAAACCGGTCAGAGTGTCGGCCACCATCTCCTGGGCGCGCTCCATACCCTTCATTGAATAACTGTCGAGGCTCTCGGCATACTCGGCCACACCGGCGTCGGGGAAGATGATCTGACGGAAGCACTCGCGCCAGAAGGTGTCCTCGGCCCCGGCGTCGCCATGCTCCATATCCTTGAGGTAGCCCTTGTACAGGCCTGATTCCTTGACCTTGTCGGCAAGTTCCAGCACCAGCTGGTCCACGGCACGTTCGGAAACCAGCGCCGCCAGGGCGCGGCGCACGCGGTCCTCGTCGGCCACGGTCCGCATGAAGCGGGTGTTCTGCAACGGCTTGCTTTTCTTGTACTCAATCTGGCGCGACAGCATGACGGCCAGCGCCAACAGGTCGATATACAGGCGGTAGGCATATCCGCGTTCCTTGCTCGCCTCGGACGGCTGCTCCTCCAACGTGAACTTCTGTCCCACCAGCAGGCAGGAGTAGAGGATCTGTATGACCTTGATACGTATTAGAACTCGATTAATCATTGTCTATCTTTTGGACGCTCTTGTCCATTCAAAGCGCAAAATTACATTAAATCCGTCAAATACCCAAATCAGAGTTGCGTTGGCGCACCACTTCGTACATCATGACGCCTGCGGCGACGGACACATTCAGGCTTCCGATATTCCCGGCCATCGGTATTGCGGCCAGCTCGTCGCACTGACGGATCACCTCGTCGCTGATGCCATGCTCCTCGTTGCCCATAACTATGGCCACGGGGACGGTATAGTCTATGTCCGTGTAACGGCGCGCGCCCTTCTCGGTTGCTCCCACCACCTTGACGCCGCTCTCCCGTAGCATCCGCACGGCCGTCAGCAGGTCGCGCTCGCGGCACACAGGCACATACAGCAGTGCCCCGGCCGATGTCTTCATGGCATCGGGCGTGACCGACGCCGAGTTCCGCTCCGGAATCACGATGCCGTCCACGCCCGAGCAGTCCGCCGTGCGTCCAATGGCACCGAAATTGCGGGTGTCCGTAACACCGTCCAGGCACATCAGGAACGGCACGCGCCCCTCCTCGTAAAGCGACGGCAGCAGGTTCTCCAGCCTGTGGTAACGCACGGCCGACATCAGGGCAATGACGCCCTGGTGGTTCTTCATCGTGATGCGGTTCAGTTTCTCCACCGGCACCTTCTGCACCGGCACGCCGTACCGGCGGGCCTTGGCCAGGAGGTCACGCGCCAGGTCGCCCTCCAGGTCGCGGCGCACCAGCAGCTTGTCGATGGTCTTGCCGCTCTCTATGGCCTCGTCCACGGCCCGTATTCCAAATATATAGTCGTTCCTATCCATAAAAGCACAATCAATACGGTTCCACATCCCCGGTCAGTTCCCGGCGTCCCTGAGCAACGCCCGCGCGTTCTGCAGCGCGGCGTCCGTCACGGTGCTGCCAGATATCATCGAGGCGATCTCATGCACGCGCTCCTCCCCCTGCAGCCACTCCACGTGCGTCACGGTGCGCTCCCCCTCGTCGCGCTTGTACACCTTGAAATGGTCCAGGCCCTGCGACGCCACCTGAGGGAGGTGCGTTATGGCCATGACCTGGATGCTGTCGCCCATGCCACGCATCATCTGACCCATACGCTCGGCGATCTCCCCCGACACGCCGGTGTCCACCTCGTCGAACACGATGGTGGGCATGTTCATCCGGTCGGCCATGACACCCTTGATGCTGAGCATCAGGCGCGACATCTCGCCGCCGGAAGCCGTCTCCCCCACGGGACGCAGCTCGGCGTTGCGGTTGAAGGCGCACATGAACTCCACGCGGTCGCTGCCGGTGGAACTCATCTTGACGGGCGTCAGCGCCACCTCGAAACGCAGATTGGGCAGTCCCAACGTGCGTGCCGTGGACAATATCCTCTCGGCGAACACCCTGGCGCCCTGGCGCCGCATCTCGGTCAGTTCCGCCGCCATCCTGCGCAACTGTCCTGCGGCGGCGCGTGCCTCCGCCTCGTAGTTGGGCAGTTCCTCGCCGCCGTAGTCAATCTCCGACAACTCGCGCTTCAGCCGCTCGTGCAGGTCAACCAGGTCGTCGGCGTTGCCCACGCGGAAATGCTTCACGGCGCTGTAGTAAGCCTGCATGCGGTCCGACAGCTTGCCCAATGTGGACGAGTCAGTATCGACGGCGGCGTTGATATCATCGATGGTCTCCGCTATATCCTTCAGTTCAGTCTGCAGCACCTCCATACGCGCCGGTATGTCCGACTCCTCGGCATTCTTGCCGAACAGCGAGAAGTCCAGGCGTTCCACCATGGCGCGAGCCTCGGAGATCTCGGCCACCAGGCCGCGCTCGGGCTGACCCAGCAGCTGGCTCAGGGACGTAAGCTGCTCCTTGATCTGGTCGGCGTCGGACAGCACCTCGTAACGCTTCTCGATCTCGGTCAGCTCGCCGCGGCGCGGGCGGAGAGTGTCGAGCTGTCCGCACTGGAAGCGCAGGAACTCCTCGTTCTCGCGGCTCCTGGCTATACGCGCCTTGATGGCGTCAATGCGGCGCTTCACCTCCACGAAGTGACGGAAACGCTCGCGGTAACGCTCCAGCAGATCGCCGTTGTCGGCGAAGACATCGATGGTCTTGAGCTGCTCCGCCGGGTCGCTCAGCGTGGCGTTGGCGTGCTGGGAATGTATGTAGACCAGCCGCGTGCCTACGGCCTGAAGCGTAGCGAGGGTCACGGAGGTGTCGTTTATGTAGACCTTGGAACGTCCCTCGGCGGCGATCTCGCGGCGGATGGTTATCTCGTTGTGGCGGTTGCCGTCGTCGACGGTCTCAATCCAGTCGATTCCCTTCTCCTGGAACAGGTCGCGCATCGACTCGTCGACATCCTCGAACACGGCCTCCACACGCGACTTGCCGCCGCCGGCCACACGCGAGTCGGCGCGGTTGCCCGTCAGCAGCGACAGTGCTCCGAGCATGATGCTCTTGCCGGACCCGGTCTCGCCGGTGATGACCGTCAGGCCGCGCCCGAATTCCAGGTCGACACTCTCAATCAGCGCGTAATTGCGTATTCCCAGTCGCTTCAACATATCATCTTGTCTCCTCGGGAGTCTTTATCTTGTTAAGCCGTTCCGACTCGGTGGGGTAAATAGGCTGCAGCAGCTCGTAGACGCCGACACGCTCGGTCTCGGGCGCCTTGCTGTAGACATTCACCAGTTCGTCCAGCTTGGAGTCGCGGAATATGGAGAGAGCCACCGACATGGGCGCCACCTCGTAGACCTTCTTGATCTGCTGCAGCGACTCTGTGATGGCCGCGCGTCCCTTGTCGGGACTCGTCACCATCTCGTCCAGACCCTTGCGGTGGTATTGATATAACAAATCACGGATGCCTGCGGTGTTGCTGCCGGTATAGGTATCCAGCACGGCGGCGCGGTTCTTGGTGTCGTCGAAGGTCCGCCAGCCGGTCTCGCCGCTGCTCTGCTGGTACTGCACTATCTGCTGGGCGCGGTCGTAGAAACGCTGTCCGCCGCCGGGCGAGAAACTATCGAAGTCAATGGCCAGCAGCAGGTTGGCGTAGTAGTCCAGGATGGCGGTGAGGTTGTTGTCAGGCTGCTGCTCGTTGTAGGTCAGCGGGTCCCCCTCGTTGTAGTTGAACTCGATCTTGTTGTCCTTGAAGTTGAACAGCGTCGTGGTGTAGGTGGCGTTGTAGACGGGGCGTATCAACTGCACCTGCAGGTCCCCCTTCATCCGCGTGCCGTCGTACTCGGAAATGGTGAAGAACAGGCGCGTCTCCAGTTTCTCGGTCGGCGAGAACGTGGCGTCGCTGAAACGGGTCTCGTTCATGTAGGAGTTCATCGCCTCCTTCAGCTGCTCGAAGACATTCTTGTTGGTACCCTCGATCTTCTGGGTGTTTACCTCCACCGTCGCACGGAACTCCTGCGCCCGCGCGCCGCACAAGGCTACCGACATCATGACCAAGACCAACAGTTTCTTCATAGATTCCTTACAATTTCGTCCACTATATCAACGGCCACGCCCCGCTTATCTTTCAACGGATAGCTCTTTTCACCTTTTTTAGTAAATATGGACACGCGGTTGGTGTCGGTGCGGAAACCGGCCCCGGCGTCCTGCAGTGTGTTGAGCACAACCATGTCCAGGTTCTTGGCCTGCAGTTTGTGGCGTGCGGCGTCCTTGCCGTCGTCGGTCTCCAGGGCGAAGCCTACGGTGAACTGTCCGGGCCGCTTCATCCGTCCGCATGTGGCGGCGATGTCGGGATTGCGCACCAGGCGGACAGTCTGCGTCTCGACGCCCTCCCGCTTGATCTTGCTGTCGGCGCACGTCTCGGGACGGTAGTCGGCCACGGCGGCGGCGAACACCGCGATGTCGGCGTTATGGAACGCCTCGGTGGTGGCCTGGCACATCTGCCCGGCACTCTCCACATCCTCGCGGCGGATTCCGGCGCAGTCGGTACGCAGGTCCACAGGTCCGGCCACAAGAGTCACCTCGGCGCCACGCGACGCCAGTTCCTCGGCGATGGCGAAACCCATCTTGCCGCTGGAGAAGTTGCCGATGAAACGCACGGGGTCGATCCGCTCGTAGGTAGGTCCGGCGGTGACCACGGCACGCTTTCCGGCCAGGTCCTGCGTTTTGCTGAAGAATTCCTCGATACGGCGGAAAATCTCCTCAGGCTCGGCCATGCGCCCCTTGCCGGTGAGTCCGCTGGCCAGCTCGCCGCTGGCTGCCTCCACCGTCAGCACGCCGTCGGCCTCAAGCTGACGCAGGTTGCGCAAGGTGGTGGGGTGCCGGTACATGTCGAAGTCCATGGCGGGAGCGATCATCACCGGCTCGCGTGCGGACAGGTAGGTGGTGACCAGCATGTTGTCGGCCACGCCGTGGGCCATCTTGCCCATGGTGGACGCCGTACAGGGGGCTATGACCATCAGGTCGGCCCAGAGCCCCAGGTCCACATGGCTGTGCCACTCGCCGGTGTTGGCGGTGAAGAACTCGCTGACCACCGGGCGACGGCTCAGCGACGACAGGGTGACGGGGGTGATGAACTCACGCCCGGCGGGCGTCATGACCACCTGCACCTCCGCGCCGTTCCTGACCAGCAGCCGCAGCAGCGTCACGGACTTGTAGGCCGCTATGCCTCCGCAGATCCCCAGGACTATATGCTTATTTCTTACGGGACTCGGCATACAGGCGGGTTATGACGTCCTTGGTGTTCTTGGGGAAGTCGCCGGCGATCATCCAGGCATAGAAGGAAGGCTCGCGGCGGAACACCTCCACCACCGGCTGCCCCTTGTGCTTTCCGAAGTTGAACACCGGAACATCGTTGTCGTTCAAAACTATACGGCACGCCAGGTCCACGTTCCGGCCGGAGCCGGAGAACTCAGCCAGCGCGGCCACGTCGTTCTTGAGCGTGTCGTAGCGGTCCAGCTGGCTCATCAGCACCTCGTAGGTGGCACGGGTGTCGGCGGCCGCGCTGTGCGCGTCCTCCAGGTTCTTGCCGCAATAGAACTTGTATGCTGCCACCAGCGTGCGCTGCTCCATCTTGTGGAAGATGTTCTGTACGTCGACGAAGCGGCGTCCCTCGATGTCGAACTGGATGCCGGCGCGGTTGAACTCCTCGATCAGCAGCGGCACGTCGAACTTGTTGCTGTTGTATCCGGCGATGTCGCATCCGGCAAAGATGTCGGACAGCGACCTGGCCACCTGGCGGAACGTGGGACAGTCCTTGACGTCCTCGTCAGTGATGTGGTGGATGGCGGTGCTCTCCTCCGGGATGTGCATTTCCGGATTGATGCGGCGCTCCTTGGTCTCCTCTCGGCCGTCGGGGTAGAGCTTGATGTAGCTCAGTTCCACGATACGGTCCTTGGTAATGTTGGTGCCGGTGGTCTCAAGGTCGAAGAAGATCAGCGGCTTCTGCAGGTTCAGTCTCATGTCGTAAAGTCATTTCGGGTTATTACAGCACCTGCATGGGCATCTGGATCACAAGCATGTCCTCGCCCTCCTCCTGTGGCATGGGCTCGTAGACGCCGGGGCGTGCGGAATCGGAGAGGCGCAGCTGCACGGCATCGGAATGGAACGCGCTGAGGATCTGGATCATGAACACGCCGTTGAATCCGATGGTCATAGGGTTGCCGTCGTAGTCGCAGTTCACGCGTTCCTCGGCGGTCTGGCCGTAGTCCACATCCTGAGCCTTAAGGGTCAACTGGTTGGTGTCGATGGTGATCACCACCAGGTTCGACGCCTTGGATGCGAACAGCGTGACGCGGCGCAGCGACGCCAGCAGCGAGCCGCGGTCCACGGTAAGCGTGAACGGCTGCGACTGCGGGATGACGCGGTTGTAGTTGGGGTACTGGCCGTTGATGAACATGGAGGTAAGCGTGTAGTCGCCGAAGTCCATGACGCAGCCTTTGGCGTCGAATGTGACGCGGATCTCCGCCATATCCTTGGTGACGAGGCTGTTCAGGATTCCGGCGGCCTTGGGGGCCATGGTGAACGCCACGTTGATGCCGGGAGCGGCCTCGCGGTTGATGTAGCGCGCCAGCTTGTGCGTGTCGGAAGCCACGAACGTCACGTCACCCTCGTGGATGTCCCAGTGCACGCCCATCATGACGGGACGCACCGTGTCGGGACTGGCAGCGAACATGGTGTTGTTGATGCCCTTCATCACCACGGACGCCGGCAGAGTCATCTCGGAGACCTCGCCCTCCAGTCTGCGCGGCAGCGGATAGTCTTCGCCCGGAACGCCCATGAACTCGAAGTAGCCGTTCAGGAACTGCAGGATGATCTTGTTGTTCTCGTCCACCGTGATGGTGACGGGCTGGTTGCTCACTTCCTTGGTGACCTCCAGAAGACGCCGGGCCGGAATGGCCACGATGCCGTCCCCTGCCGATTCCGTAACTATCATCCGCGCCGTCAGGGCGTTCTCCTGGTCCGATCCGGTGATGCTCAATGTCTCCCCCTCTACCTTCAGGAGGAAATTGTCAAGTATGTTCAAGGCATTCTTGGCGTTGACAACCTTGCTGACCGACTGCAGCTGCTGCTGGAACGCCTTGCCTTCTACCGTAAACTTCATATATATCTATGTGTTCGTGTCTAAATCGTATCCGAGTCTAAATTTCAGGGCACGACCCGACGAGCCCTGCATCTCAGACTGCAAATATACTAATTTTTCCGCAATCCGACTGATTTATTATGATTTTTTTAGTTCATCGTGTTTTGATTGAGTGTTGAGCCTCCTGTTTCCGTAACATATGTATCGGACTTTCATGCCCCTGCGCCTGGGCTGATCCGTTACGGATGGGACGGTTTCGTTATGTTGTTCGGTACCGTTTGTTAAATTCCGCTGCCGATTGAAACGAATTCACCCCGCGCAGCCGTTGCTATATAAAAAACACAACAATCAAGAATATGATACTGTTAGGTTACGACCTGGGAACGTCATCGGTCAAGGCATGTCTGATGGACGCCGAGACCGGCAAAGTGCTGGCAACTGATTTCTATCCCCATCGCGAGGCTCCGATCAAGAGCCTGCAGCCCGGCTGGGCCGAGCAGGCGCCCGACGACTGGTGGACCCGCGTGGTGGAGGCCACCAGGTCCGTGCTGGACATAGCCAAGATCGACCCCGGGGAGATCAAGGCCATCGGAATCTCATACCAGATGCACGGCCTGGTGATGGTGGGCCATCAAGGCAACGTGCTGCGCGACTCCATAATCTGGTGCGACTCCCGTGGCGTGCCTTACGGCGAGAAGGCGTCGGCCTATCTGGGCGATGACGTCATCATGCCCCATATCCTGAACCGGCCCGGCAACTTCACCGCCACTAAACTGGCATGGGTCAAGGAGCATGAGCCGGAGAAATTCGACCGGATCTGGAAGGTGATGCTGCCGGGCGACTATGTGGCATGGCGCATGACCGGCCGCTGCCTCACCAACCCCGAGGGCCTGTCGGAATATATGCTTTGGGACTTCCGTCAGGACGCCCCCGCGCGCATCATGATGGACTACTTCGGCTACGATCCGGAGATATTCCCCGAAGTGGTGCCTACATTCTCCGACCAGGGTGGACTCACCGCCGAGGCGGCTCGCGAACTTGGTCTGGCCGAAGGAACACCCATCACCTACCGCGCCGGCGACCAGCCGAACAACGCATTGTCGCTTAACGTATTCGAGCCGGGCGAGGTGGCTTCCACAGCCGGAACGTCGGGCGTGGTCTACGGCATCAACGGCCGCGTGGACTATGACCCCAAGAGCCGTGTCAACAACTTCGCGCACGTGAACCACACCAAGGAGAACCCGCGCATCGGCGTCATGACGTGCGTCAGCGGCACGGGTATCCTGAACTCGTGGATGAAACGCAACGTGGCCGCGCCGGACTGCAGCTACGACGAGATGAACCGTCTGGCCGCCCTGTCTCCTGTGGGCTCGCGGGGCGTGACGGTACTCCCCTTCGGCAACGGAGCCGAGCGTGTATTGGAGAACCGTGACCCCGGCTGCTCGTTCCACGGCATCCGCTTCAACATCAACGACCGCTGCGACCTGCTGCGCGCCGCCCAGGAGGGTATCGTGTTCGCCTTGATGTACGGCATGGAGGTGATGAGCGGCATCGGCATGAAGATAGGCAAGATCCACGCCGGACACGCCAATATGTTCCTGAGTCCGGTGTTCCGGGATACGTTAGCCTCCGTGTCGGGCGCGGACATCGTTCTGTTCGACACCGACGGCTCGGCCGGAGCGGCCCGTGGCGCCGGAATAGGCGCCGGAATCTACGCCGACCGCAACGAAGCGTTCGCGTCGCTCCGCGAGATCGACGTGATCCACCCCGCCGCCGACCGCACCCCCTACCTGGAGGCCTACAGCCGCTGGAAACTATATATCTAACTGGCTGGAGAGCGTGAGCTTGCGCGATGGCATCACCTTGCTGACTACATCCAGGACGGGAAGCAGATCCTCGTAGGCATGCGTCAGCACCACGAAATTGATCTCCGTGGTCTGCGTGTCGTAGTTGTACTCCAGATAGTAGGTGGAGAGGTGTACGTTGTGTTTCTCAAACACCTGGCGGTAAGGCTCCACATCGTAGATGATTCCCTTGACCGTCAGCCCGATCACCTTGGACTCCTGACCAAGTTTGCGGCGTTTCTCGTACTGCTCGAACGTGATGAGCGTCAGAAGCACCAACGCCGTGGCGAGCAACGAACATACATACATACCGATTCCTACGGCCATGCCTACTATGGCAGTCATCCATATGCCGGCGGCGGTGGTCAGGCCGCGTACGGCCCCCTTCATATGTATCATGGCGCCACCGCCCAGGAAACCGATACCGGTTATTACCTGCGCGGCGATTCGGCCCGGATCGCCGTTCTTCAGACCGTAATACGCCTGTGGTACATAGATGGACAGAAGCATCGCCAGACACGCGCCCATCGATATGAGCGCGAACGTTCGGATACCGGCTATCTGGCCCTTACGCTTACGCTCGGCACCGACAACCGTGCCGAGCAGCATGCTCAGCACCAACCGGAAGAAACTGTTGGTCAGATTCAATTCCAACGAATTGATATCCTCCAGCACACCCCTCATGAACTCCAATATAACCATACCGCTATTTGATTCTTTCTGCAAATTTAATGCAAATCAACTTCTCCTGCAAGTGGAGACAGTGGGATTTGTGGGAATGGTGTGGCGCAGTGGGAACAGTGGGAATTATGGGAACTGTGGGAACTGCTGTCATCCAACTCTCACTTACTTCCACTGCTCCCACCATTCCCACAACTCCCACAACTCCCACCATTCCCACCAC
>ERZ827108.3381-NODE-3381-length-13656-cov-29.776708_pt1 | contig 13656 bp, 7 predicted proteins | sample MGYA00519921_ERZ827108 | MGnify/ENA primary metagenome ERZ827108 (study PRJEB31778, sample SAMEA3449258) | human gut metagenome | biome: human gut; feature: human-associated habitat; material: faeces | place: United Kingdom | collected 2010/2012 ... | reverse complement strand
CTCAAAAATGATGAAGCTATGCAAGTCAAAATTGCGTTTCGACTTTGACTTTAGGCAAACAAAATATATCGGATATGTAGATTACTTGCTTTTATCATTTTAGAGTTTGGAATATTTACCTCCGTTTCAGCTGCAAATATCGAAACGTCAATATCGATAACCTATCGTTCTATTTACACATTTATACGTATCAAGAACGACGCTACAAGCCATGGGGAAGCGTTTTTCCGTGCGAATGACGAACTATGAACATTTATAAGAAGAACTTATATTTATTCTTTTAGAAAGTCGTAGCAGGAATCTCATCGTTTTTATGTACATTTGCCGTATATTTCGAACAGGGGGTGCACGTGCAGCTCGCCGTGCTGAGATTATACCCCTCGAACCTGCTACGGGTAGTTCCGGCGAAGGGATGTTGGATAACAGGCTTATATAGCCGGACTCTTCGACTTCTTTTGCATCCGGCCCCGTAAGCATAACAAACAAGCCATGTATGATACCAGTTCAGTTCATTACAAATGAAGCAAACGGCATCTCGCACGAACAGTCCGCATTGCTGGCACTGCAGGGTGGTTGCCGATGGATACAGCTCCGCATGAAAGATGCCCCGGACGACGAAGTGGAACCGATAGCCCGCCGGATACTGGAACATTGTCACAACCAAGGTGCAATGTTCGTCATAGACGACCGTGTCGAATTGGTCAAAAAACTGAATGCCGACGGTGTCCATCTGGGACACAACGACATGCCCGTCGCCGAAGCGAGAAAGTTCCTGGGCGAGGAATATCTGATAGGCGGAACAGCCAACACGCTGGAAGACATCAGAAGGCTGAAACAGGAAACGGCCGACTACATCGGCTGCGGCCCGTTCCGCTTCACCACGACAAAAAAGAACTTGTCGCCACTGTTGGGGCTTGAAGGCTTCCGCAATATCATTTCCGGTATGCGGGAAGAAGGCATAAGGCTGCCGGTATGCGCCATAGGCGGCATTACCATTGACGATGTACCGGCCATCATGGCAACGGGCGTTCACGGCATAGCCGTCAGCGGAGCCGTCCTGCGTTCGGAAAATCCGGCAGATGCCATGAAACGATTCATCCATTGCCTGTAACGAAAGATTGTCGCCACCTGTGACAACGCTTTCACCCATAAAAGAACACACATATATAATATACGTATGAAAGACGCTATGAAAATCAAATATCCCGGCAGCGAAAAAGTTTATATGAACGGCTCGCTTCACCCCTACCTGCGGGTGGCCATGCGCCGTGTCAGGCTTACACCCACCGTCACCAAAGACGAGGCCGGCAACAAGCATTTCTCCGAAAACGCCCCTGTAATGATATACGACACAAGCGGACCATACAGCGACCCGGATGCCGAAATAGATTTGAAGAAAGGGCTTCCCCGGCTTCGTGAACCGTGGATACTCGAACGTGGCGGCGTAGAAAAACTGAAAGAATACTCTTCCTCGTACTGCCGTGAGCGCATGAGCGACAAAGAACTCGACCACCTGCGTTTCCAACACACGACCCTCCCCTATCGTGCCTTACCGGGAAAAAGCATAACCCAGATGGCTTACGCCAAAGCAGGCATCATCACCCCCGAAATGGAGTATGTCGCCATCCGGGAAAACATGAACTGCGCCGAACTGGGCATAGAAACACATATCACGCCCGAATTTGTGCGGCAGGAAATAGAGGCCGGCAGAGCGGTCATACCGGCCAACATCAATCATCCCGAAGCCGAGCCGATGATTATCGGCAGAAGTTTTTTGGTCAAAATAAATACGAATATCGGAAATTCGGCCACGACCTCCTCCATAGACGAGGAAGTGGAGAAAGCAGTGTGGAGTTGCAAGTGGGGCGGTGATACGCTGATGGACCTCTCGACGGGCGAAAACATACATGAGACCCGCGAATGGATTGTACGCAATTGCCCTGTTCCTGTCGGCACGGTTCCGATGTACCAAGCCATGGAAAAAGTAAAGGGAGTGGCCAAGAACCTGACATGGGAGCTTTATCGCGACACGCTCATCGAACAATGCGAGCAGGGAGTGGACTATTTCACCATACATTGCGGCATCCGGCGCAAGAACATCCACCTGTCACAAGGACGCATGACGGGAATGGTGAGTCGTGGCGGAAGCATTATTTCCGAATGGTGCATACAGAACAACAAGGAAAGCTTCCTTTATGAACACTTCGACGACATCTGTGACATCTGTGCCCAATACGACGTAGCTATTTCCTTGGGAGACGGCTTGCGCCCCGGCTCCATCTATGACGCAAACGACAAGGCGCAGTTCGCGGAACTGGATACCATGGGAGAACTTGTGGAGCGCGCATGGGCCAAGAACGTGCAAGCCTTCATCGAAGGCCCGGGACACGTGCCCATGCACAAGATACGCGAGAATATGGAGCGTCAAATCATCAAGTGCCACGATGCACCGTTCTACACATTAGGACCTTTAGTGACCGACATCGCACCCGGTTACGACCACATCACATCGGCCATCGGAGCGGCCCAGATTGGCTGGCTCGGGACAGCCATGTTGTGTTACGTGACCCCGAAAGAACACCTGGCGTTGCCCAATAAGGAAGACGTACGTACAGGTGTGGTCACTTACAAACTCGCCGCCCATGCCGCCGACCTGGCCAAAGGACACCCCGGAGCCCAGGTCAGGGACAACGCCCTGTCGAAAGCGCGTTACGAATTCCGCTGGAAAGACCAGTTCAACCTGAGCCTCGACCCCGATCTTGCTTTACAGTATTATAAGGAAGCGCATTATGAGAACGGCGAATTCTGCACCATGTGCGGTCCGAACTTCTGTGCCATGCGCATATCACGCAGACTGAAGGACTGTGATGCCGGCATAGACGCTCCGGAACAGATTTAGCAGATACCGGGCCTTGTCCGGTGCAACTTTGAAAGCACATATTTCCTACCACCCCAAACACCAACCAACACATCGGGATATGGAAGACTACGTACACCTGCATGTACACACACAATATTCTGTCCTCGACGGACAGGCCGCCGTGCCCAACCTTGTAGACAAGGCCTTGCGGGACGGAATGAGAGGTATGGCCATCACCGACCACGGGAATATGATGGGCATCAAGGAATTCTTCAACTACGCCACCAAGGTGTGCGGGAAAGCAAAAAAGGAACTGAAAGCCGCACGCGAGAAATTGGCTGCACTCGAAGACGGAACGTTCGACACCACTGCCGAGGGAGGAAGCACCGCCACGCAAGAAGGAAAAACAACCGAACAACTGATTGCTGAAACCCGCAGCCTGATAGAAAAACAACAGAAGATAGCGGACTTCAAACCTATCTTCGGTTGTGAGATGTACGTTGCGCGCAGAGGCGACAAGACACTGAAAGAAGGCAAAGCCGACCAATCAGGATGGCACTTGGTGGTATTGGCCAAGAACGAAAAGGGATATCACAATCTCATCAAGTTAGTCTCACGTTCATGGGTAGACGGATTTTACATGCGTCCCCGCACGGACCCGGCAGACCTGGAGAAATATCACGAAGGCCTCATTGTCTGTTCGGCATGTATTGGTGGAGAAGTCCCGAGAAAGATTCTTTCCGACCAGATGGATGAGGCAGAGAAGGCAGTCCTATGGTATAAACGGGTCTTCGGCGATGACTATTATCTCGAACTGCAACGCCACGAAGTAAAGGACAGCACCATCAGAGCCAACCGAGACACCTACCCTTTGCAACAAAAGTCGAACGCCGGTCTGATAGAGCTGGCACGGAAACATGACATCAAGTTAGTCTGCACCAACGACTGTCACTTTGTGGACGAGGAGAACGGCGAAGCGCACGACCGCCTCATCTGCCTCGCCACCGGAAAGGATCTGGATGACCCCAACCGCATGTTGTACACCAAACAGGAATGGTTCAAGACCCGTTCCGAGATGAATGAAATCTTTTCGGACATCCCCGAGGCACTGGCCAACACATGTGAAATCTGCGACAAGGTGGAAGTCTATTCCATCGACCATGCCCCGATTATGCCGAACTTCGAAATCCCGACTGATTTCGGCACAGAAGAAGGATACAGACAGACCTACTCCGAAGAAGACCTGTACAACGAATTCACACAAGACGAGAACGGGAACATTGTCCTGACGCGCGAGGAAGGGGAAGACAAAATAAAGAAACTGGGCGGATATGACAAGCTGTACAGAATCAAACTTGAGGCAGACTATCTGAGCAAACTGGCCTACGAAGGTGCATGGAAACGGTATGGCAAGCCTCTGGATGCCGAAACGGACGAGCGCATCAAGTTCGAACTCCACATCATGAAGACGATGGGATTCCCGGGCTACTTTCTCATCGTGCAGGACTATATCCGTGCAGCCCGCGAGGAGCTGGACGTTTCAGTAGGCCCGGGACGTGGTTCGGCGGCAGGAAGCGCAGTGGCATACTGTCTGGGCATCACGCAAATCGACCCTATCAAGTATGACCTGCTTTTCGAGCGTTTCTTGAACCCCGACCGTATCTCGCTTCCCGATATCGATGTGGACTTCGATGATGACGGCCGAGGACGGGTGCTGAACTGGGTGACACAAAAATACCATCCCGAAAACTGCGCCCATATCATCACTTACGGCACAATGGCGACAAAGCTGGCCCTGAAGGACGTTGCAAGGGTACAGAAACTGCCCATCGACATCAGCCAAAGGCTCTGTAAATCCATTCCCGACAAACTGCCCGAAGGACCTGACGGGAAAGTCCCCAAAATGAACCTGACGAACGCTATTGCAGCCATACCCGAGCTGCGGGAGGCAGAAGTATCGCCCGACCCCCTGCTCCACGACACGATACGATACGCCAAAATGCTGGAAGGCAACGTCCGCAACACCGGAGTACACGCCTGCGGATTCATTATATGCCGTGACGAAATCTCTGACTGGGTGCCCATCTCCACCGCCGAGGACAAAACGACCGGCGAAAAGGTGGCCTGTACGCAATTCGAGGGAAAGGTTATCGAGGAGACCGGACTCATAAAGATGGACTTCCTGGGATTGAAAACGCTTTCCATCATCAAGGAGGCCGTCGAGAACATCAAGGAAAGTCTGGGCATCGAGTTAGACATCGACAAAATCAGCATCGAGGACCCGGCAACCTATCAACTGTATTGTGACGGCAATACAGTCGGAACATTCCAGTTCGAATCGGCCGGTATGCAGAAATATCTGCGCGAATTGCAGCCGTCCACATTCGAGGACCTCATAGCCATGAACGCGCTCTACCGGCCCGGCCCTATCCAATACATTCCTCAGTTCATCAAACGTAAGCATGGAGAAGAACCGATAGAGTATGACCTCCCCTGTATGCAGAAATACCTAAAGGACACCTACGGCATCACGGTCTATCAGGAGCAGGTCATGTTGCTTTCGCGCGAGATAGCTAACTTCACCCGTGGAGAAAGCGACGCGCTCCGCAAGGCCATGGGCAAGAAGCTCATCGACAAGCTGAACCACATGTACCCCAAATTCATAGAAGGCGGTACAGCCAACGGACACGACCCCAAGAAACTGGAAAAGATATGGGAGGACTGGCGCGCATTCGCCTCATACGCATTCAACAAGAGCCATGCCACCTGTTATTCGTGGGTAGCCTATCAGACAGCATACCTCAAAGCCAATTACCCGGCACAGTATATGGCCGGCAACATGAGCCGGAACCTTTCGAACATATCCGAAATCACGAAACTGATGGACGAGTGCAAACTACTTAACATCAAGACACTCGGACCGGACATCAACGAAAGCCGGCATAAATTCAGTGTCAATCACGTCGGAGACATACGTTTCGGAATGGGAGCGGTGAAGGGTGTTGGCGAAGGTGCGGTCGCCGCCATCCTGGAAGAGCGAAAGGCCCGCGGAGAGTTCAAAACGCTTTACGACTTCTTCGAACGAATCAGTTTTGTCGCATGTAACAAGAAGTGCATCGAAAGCCTGGCCTTGGCCGGAGCATTCGACAGTTTCCAGACCATAAGCCGCGAACAGTTCTTTGCCAAAGACGAGAAAGGTGAGTCCTATCTGGACACCCTTGTCAAGTACGGCTTACGCTACCAGCAGGACAAAGCGGCTGCCACGGCCTCGCTGTTCGGAGCGGACAGCAACATCGAGATAGCCAAGCCGCCACTTCCCACCGACTACGTCCGCTGGAGCGACCTGGAACGCCTGAACCGCGAACGCGACCTGATAGGCATTTATATTTCCGGCCATCCCCTGGACGACTACGCCGTGATTATCAACAACGTATGTACCATGAAAGCGACAGAACTGGAAGAACTGGACAAGTTCATCAACAGCGAAGTCACCTTCGGAGGCATCGTAACGTCTCTGCGCGAGGGTCAGACACGCAACGGAAAGCCGTATGGCATCGTACGTATCGAAGATTACAGCGGTTCCGGTGAACTGGCACTTTTCGGTGAGGACTGGGCGCGCCAGAGAGGATACATGAGCATCGGAAACTCCATCTTCGTGACAGCCCGCATAGAGCCGCACCAGTGGAAAGCCGACTCCTGCGAACTGCGCATAGGCCGCATAGAATTCCTGTCGGACGTAAAAGACAAATTGCTCAAGGAACTCGTCATCAGCATACATCTGGACCGTCTGGAATCGAGCACGGTCAATGAACTGCACGCACGTCTGACCAAGGACAACGGACCCACAAAAGTCATTTTCAAGGTTATCGACAGAGAACAACAGACCTCCGTCCTCCTGCAATCGGGCAAGTGCAACATAACCATAAAAAAGTCGTTAATAGACTTTATAGAAAGTGACAACGCTTTGGAATACAAAATTAATTCATAACTTTGCTCACGTATTACCAAACAATATTCAGATATGGAAAAGATTATCACAGCCGAAAACTTTCAGGAAATCCAGGCAGCCGGTCTGCCCGTCGTCATAGACTTCTCCGCCACATGGTGTGGCCCCTGCAAAAAGATAGCGCCCATCATTGAGGAACTGGCCGACGAGTACGAAGGCAAAGCCATCATAGGAAAATGCGACGTAGACGACAATGACGAGCTTACCGCAAAGTTCGGTATCCGCAACGTGCCCACCGTACTGTTCATCAAGAACGGCGAGGTGGTGGACAAACACGTAGGGGCAGCACCCAAGAACGTATTCGTTGAAAAAATCGAAGCCCTGTTGTGATTATGGCGGCAATAGAAGAAGACTTCCTCGCCGACGCCGAAGAGGACGCACGCATCGTCTCCTACATCCAATCGGCCCTTCCCGCCGAACTGAAAGACAAGTTCACGGAAGAAGACATCTATTATTTTCTGGACATCATAATAGAGTATTATTCGGACAGCGGCATTCTCGAACAAGAACCCGACGACGACGGATTTGTGGAAATAGACCTTGAAGACGTTGCCGCCCACATCGCCCAAAAAGCGCGCAAGGAAGGCATCGGAAACTTCACGCCCGAAGAACTTTTGTTCGTCGTCCAGGCCCACATGGACTATGAAGAGTCTGCCGAAGGATAACACATCAGTTTTTTGCACATCTCCCATACGGCCTCAACAGGTATTTCTCTGTTGAGGCCGTATTTCATCAGCCATTTCCCTACACCGCCGCAACTTTACCCCAACGGTCATCAGTCTTTTTATACGTATTGTATTATTTTCCCCGTCAGACGTTCCGGCGGTCTGATGGGCTATTTAAGATTCGAACCGACCTGATTCACAATAAGATGTAAACAGCCAAAACTAAGATAGGGATAGAAAAAACTATCCCTATCTTAGTTCATCCTATCCCTATGATAGTTTTTCCTATATGTGCATGTGGATTTTCCGGCCATACGGACAGGCCGAAAAATCAATCCTGGTCGAAAATGCCTTCGTACAGGTTTTCTTCCTCTATCGGTCCGAATGCCTCGGTCTTCAGCAGTTCCTTATATTTTTCGCTTTGGACAATCCATCTTTCCTTGGCGGCGATGAAATGGAAGCGCTGATCGCTAAATTCGTCGTTCAAGAAGCAGGCCCTATTCACCATGTCCTTGTAGGTACGTCCCTCCGTGTGCATTTCCTTTGCTTTGTGATAATACCTCTGCGTGTTCGACAACCCAATCTTTCTCAACTCCACGGTCGTGTATGCTGAACCTATCAGCCGTGCCAGTGCCTCGTTTTTCTCATTCTTGAAGAAATGTTCTTCCAGCCTCAGCCATATCGAATATTTATGGTAGACATTTCCGGCGAAATGGTTGGTCAGCACATAGTTCTCACCATACATTTTAGTGAAATTGATGATTTCATGGAGGTTGAATATGGCATCGTTGATCAATTCCTTGATGAGTTGCAAATTTTTTTCGACAAACACGTTGCTGTCTGGCATATCTATAATCTGCTGACAGGTCTCGTCATAGTCGTACCCCAGGAACGTCAGATTTCTTCTCCGGAATTCTGAAGTTTGTGATGCGATAATCAACAGGTACTGATAGTCCGCATCGCTTTTGAAATTCAGCAGTTTTATTCTGTTCAGTATACTGTTCACCTCATCGTATTTCAGATGATCGAAGAACCGGAAGAACCGCTGCATTTCCGACAAGGATGCTATGTTTTTCAGTCGGATGCCCTGATAGGCCAGCAATATCTCCAGCGCTTCACTATACAGGAGAACTGAACCTTGCGGGTATTGTCCTTTTTCGTTGTGGAGATATTGTGTGTCTACCAGATTTTCGAAGTACATTTCCTTGAATGACTTGCGGGTATTCGAGAGAGCTTTCTTAAAGAAGTATTGGGCGATTTTCTCAAACTTTTCTTTGTTGCCGTTGCCATTCGGACTGTTACTTTCCGGAATATACTTTATGAATGAAAGTATTCTCTGGCATTGGAAACTTGCCATATTGTATGCGGTGGCTTTCTTGAAATACAGGTAAGCCAGCAGGTATAGGAAAGTAATACGCGCCGGTTCGTTTTGTACTTTATTTATTGATATGCTGAGTGATTCGAGAATGTCTTTATCTTTCTCGCGTGCATTGATGTAGGACTCCAAAAAACCGGCATATTTGGAAGCGCCCGCCGTATTGTCCTTGAGGGTGGAAAACAGGACATCGCCGATGTTGGTCAATATCGTGGCGAGCAGGTGGAAACGGGATTCGTCCCATCCTTTGTAGCCGTTTTCGTGCCGTTCTATCAATGTTTCTATAAGGTCTCTGAGTGTAAGACAAATATTATACTTATTCTTCTTGGAGTCTGACTCGTCGCAGATGTTGTCGCAAACATCTTTCAGCACGAAACGCAGGCTGTACAGATAAAAATACAGAGCATCCGGCATCTTGCTGCCAACGGAGTTGTGTAACAGACAAGCGGATGAATCTGTACCACACTTATCGCATTGTTTGCATCTTTTGAAAGGACATGTCTGTTGCGACGTATCCATGTTTTCGTCCTGAATCGTCTTTCCTTCGCAGGGCAGCAAAGGAAAAAGTTCCGGAAAGGGGAATAGCGAATAGAATTTCGCTTTTGTCGGGATATGGCTGGAGTTCTTGTAGAACAGAATATCGCCTATTTTCAGATAGAAGTTGGCGCAGAAGGTGTACTTATTCTCTTTGTTCATCATATTGGCCAGGTAGTAGAACTCCTTGATGCTCCGCCGAATGTCTTTGGGTTGGATGCCGCCAATCTGCGACTTTTCCAGTATCTGTATCTTGGCCAGAATAGGTAGGTATAATATAGTGAGACTTTCGAAGGCCGTTATTTTGCTCAGGAAGTTCTGAATGGCCGGATGCAGATGGGGCGTTCCGTCCAATGTATTAATAAGGGTACCTTTGCGACTTCCGCTTATGTCCTTGAAGTAAATATAAGGTTCTTTGGAAAAGCAATGATGATGAGCCAAGGTCTTCACGACCATTCTCCTGCTCTTGCTTTCTTCTTCGGTCTGCAACCCGAATTCCAAAATGTCCGTGTTCTTTGAGGCTATCAGCAGGCGCACAGCTTCGATATAGATGAGCATGGCGCGGTCGTTCTGGTTCTGTTTCTCATAGGCGATGCCCAGGCTCATCATGGACTTCATCAGAATGACTATCTGCTCCGACGACATTTCATGAGGCTCTATGGTATAGAGAATAGAGATGGCTGCGTCGAACTCGATGATGGCTTCGCTTATCTCCTCATCGTACAGTTGCAGCTCTCCCAGCGTAAAGTGCAGGCTGGCCAGCTCTTCTGTGGCATTTTCCGCCTTTATCCGGTCGGCGGAATATTGTTCCCTCATCTTGACAAGTTTGCGCTGGTAATATTGTTTCACGGAGTAGGATTCGTCCAGCGTGAAATTGAATATGGCGGAAGCTTGTTCGGATATGCGCGTAACGAAACACACCTCCTGGGCTATCTTTTTGAAAAATCTGAAGTCGTACAGCCCATTACTGATATTTTTCAGATCGTTCTGTGACATGAAGTGCAGGATGTCCGTCACATGATCGCGCAATTCGGGAATCTTATTGATGTCTATCAGTTCGGGCGTACATTCCAGCGCTCTTCAACTGAAGGAATTTCGGTGGAACTTGTACATGTGATCCAAAAAGAACAGCGATGACACCAGTGCCTTGTCGCCGAATTTGTGTTTTCTGGTCCTGTTGAAACGATATGCCATCGGACTGACGATGCGCTTCATGAGGCCGAACAGATATTGGTCATAGAAATCAAACCTCAGGTAATAGTTGGAGTTGGCATAAAAATTGACGCATATCGGCGGCTCGTTTGTTTCATTATATTCCGCTATCATCCTTTTGTAGGCTGTCGGATCCAACCGTTCCACATGTTTTTCGAAAAGGGTTATCATTTTCTTGGGAGCACCCTTGCCCGCATAGGTCAGATAAACGATGAAATTGTGCAGGGTCTGCAGTATCTGCCGGCGTTCCCATGCTCTTTTCTGTTCGTCTGTTTTGGGAAGGAAGCGATGGTCGTACTCTTCCATATAAGTTTTGTACTTCTTCAGCGAATAGTCAGTCTGCCACAGGCCCGTAGGCATCAGATGCCGGCATACGTATTGCTCTGTCATGCTAAAAATGTCATGGTTCTTGTGGTCGGAGCCATCGGCCATGAAGCTGGGCACGATGATGACATCGTTGAAGATGCTGCTAAGGTAATGATTCCGGTCGGAAGCGTCGGCCAGTGATGCTTCGTACAATTCCCTTCCTGCAACGAATATGAACTTTGCCTGCATCGTAGTCAGTATATACTTCAGGCCGGAGAGCAACTTGTATATGGCTTCTTGCCGGCGCCGCACGGTATCGGGTGAAAATGAGTCCGTCTTGACGATGTCTTCCTGCTTGTCGAAGGAGTCTTCCAGTTTGTCCAGTTCGTCGAAGATAATAATAACCTGCGGCTTTCTGAACATCCAACCATTGGATATCTGCGCAAGGATGTCGATAAGTTTCTTTTCGATATCATGCGCATCGGACATGGGATAGTCTTTCTCCGTCCTTTTGCTTATTCCGATACGCGTATTACCGGCAACCGATTCGGCTGTCATGCCTTCTTCGCGTTTGATGGATGCTGCGATGGAGTCTTGCAGTTCTTCGAGCCGCTTCAGATTTCTGTATGGGGTGTCCAATGTTTTTAATACGATGGAACGGACAAATATTCTATATGCCCAAAGAAGAAAAACGAATATCAAGAATTGCGGGAACTGTATGTTTATATACTTCAGTTGGATTGCGCTGTTGATGCTCGGCAGACTGTAAGGAGCCAAATCCAGTGTGCGTTGGAAAGATGCAAGGGCAAAGTTCAATATGAGCAGAAACTTTTCGTAAAGACACTCGAGCCAGTTGGAAATGCTGGAATCAGTAAGAAACCGAACGCATTTTGTCTGCCATAATTTATTATTCAGTACCGGAAACGAATACATATATGCAGACAGCAGGCAACAAACCGTAACAAGAATGATCTTCCTGATCCAAAAGAATATGCCGGAATAAATGAATCTCCTGTATTCGATAGTAATGTTGTGCGAGATGAGCCGCAGCACGTCCACCGTCTTCAGTTCGTTGTAACCCAGATTTATCTTGACAAACAGTTGTTGATGGGAATTCAACAGTCTCTTGAAAAACAAGGAATACTTTTTCTCATCTTTGTAAATGCTCCACGCCATGCGACATAGTTGCATGTAATTGTGTTCATCGTTCCCTTCCTTTCTTCTGATAAGCCATATGCTTATGGGTATCCCTATACAATAGATGAAAGCAATACCGGCGTTGAAAATGATAAGCTCTATGAGAATAGGATGAACTTTGAAGAGTATCAGATATAGCGAAATTATGACAAGCAAAATGGTATTGGAGAAAAAACAGATTGTACTGGATACAATGTAGGAAAAACGGGTCTTGTCCAGGAATTTGAAACCTTTGTTTTTGTTATAGATTCTATTGTAAGTTCTTTCCAGCAATTCCTTGTAGTCTCTATGCACTTTGGTCATAGGATTACACAGCTGCCTGTTGATACTTTTAGATTTTGCGGTCCACCAAAGTATGCTGCCGTAACATAGTGAAAGGGTGATGGGAGACATGCCGAGTAAAATGGCTAAACTCTCAATGCCGAGTATAGTTCCTACATATTTGACAGTGTTGAAATGCCGACTTGGCGTAGTCAGTGTGAAATTCGAAGTGAACATCTCTTTGACCCAGCAGTTCAAATAGTGTAATATTATGGAAAAATAATGTCTCTTGCAGGAATATAGAACTATCCGGATGGAACGCCAGACAGACTTATGATACCTGCGGCACAGGGAATATATATCGTATAAGGAAACAGTAGTTGGGAACTGTTTCCTGCGACGGGAGAGAAAGACAGTGTAGGCGGAACAGAAGAGAAATACCGGAATAGTTATCGGAATGATAGACTCCGGCCGATCGATTCTCCAAAAACCGGTGCCCAATAGAACGTCAGCGAACAAATTGAGCACGAATACGCCCACAATGACATTAATAAATTTGAGCACAGTCGGTCCCGGGAATTTATGTGGAGACAATTCTTCCAGCACTTGATTGACAAGGGTGGTCTTTCCTACACCCCGGTTTCCAGTAATGAGATAAGCGCCCGAATTGTTATTGCCATACGACAGAATAGTTTTGAGCCGGTTCTTTATTTGTATCCTGCCGATAAACTTCAAATTGGGAATTCCATTTGTTCCGTGTCTGAACTTGAAATCGTGCAATTCGATGAATTCGACAGAAACTTTGGACGAGGAAACTGTTTTGTTCTTTTGCATAAGGACAGTTCGCTTTAGGTGATAGGGATTACGATAATTCACAATAACACAGACGGCCGAAATATTTTTGCGGTCGTCTATTAATATATTTCGCTATCTTGTACGCAGAGAACTAATTTTCTTCTATTCGTGTACAGGGCGGAAGCGTGCCAAATATTCTTCCTCTTCGCTGAATGAAATGGAGAGGATGTATTCTGCTTCGTCCATTCCGGCAAGTGAAATTCTTTGTGTCTCGCCTTTACTGATAGTCAGGAGAGCACTATATACCGTTTCTCCACAATCATTCTCTATTTTTATCGGAATATTCTCCAAGCTGGCTACTCCTTGCAAAACGATACAGTCATTCTCTATATAGTGTCTAGTCCTGAAAGATCTTGACTAAAGGGTTAAAGATTTTAACGGACAA
>ERZ827108.3356-NODE-3356-length-13771-cov-3.498031_pt1 | contig 13771 bp, 9 predicted proteins | sample MGYA00519921_ERZ827108 | MGnify/ENA primary metagenome ERZ827108 (study PRJEB31778, sample SAMEA3449258) | human gut metagenome | biome: human gut; feature: human-associated habitat; material: faeces | place: United Kingdom | collected 2010/2012 ... | reverse complement strand
AAATCGCTCGGCGCGGAGACGACCTTCGCCGAAGATACCGACGACCGGGAACAGCTGCGGCTGGAGCTGTCGGCCGTGCGCGAAGAGGTCTGGAACCGCCTGATGCGGCACGAATTCAAGGGAAAGACCGTCGTGCTGAAACTCAAGTTCGACAATTTCCGCCAGATAACCCGGTCGAAGACGCTTTTCGCTCCCGTCAATTCGGCCGAAACGCTCAGGCAAGTGTCCGAGGAGCTGCTGGCGGCGGTCGATTTCCGCGGACGGAAGATCCGCCTGATCGGCCTTACGGTCGGCAATTCGCCCGAAGCCTGCACCGAGTGCGTGCAGCTGCGATTCGATTTCGGGGAATCCGCCCGGAACGTTTAAACGACTTTTCGCACGACCGGCGGCAACACGGGAAGGGAAAAGACGATAATTGTTTAAAAAGAGACCGTTTATGGGGAGCGAAGCCCTTGCCCGATCATCGGGTTTTTAGTAATTTGCGCGAAATTTCGCAGGCCCCGCGCACCGGCCGGACAATCGCACGCAGACGCGTCGCCGCCTGACAAACACGGAATCAGTCACTCTGCAAATGCTGAAAAAGATACTGAAATATACGTTCCGGACGCTGCTCGTCATCCTCCTCGTCCTGATGCTGGTCCCCGCCCTGCTCTACATCCCGGCCGTTCAGGATTTCGTCCGGGGCAAGGCTGTCGGCTACGCATCCCGGACGCTCGGAATGGACCTGTCGGTGGAGCGACTGCGGCTCTCCTTCCCGCTGCGGCTGTCCGTGGACAATACGCTGCTGAGCGACAAGGGCGACACGCTCCTCTCCTGCGGACACCTTTCGCTGGATGTCGCCGTGTGGCCCCTGCTCCGCAAAGAGGTCGCCGTGCGGAGTCTCGAACTGGCAAAACTCGCGGCGCATTACAGAGATTCCACGGCAGGCATAGACCTGAAGGTCGCCGCCGGACAGTTCGCCGTGAATGACTGCCGGGTCGGCCTGCCGGCCAAAACGGTCGGCATTTCCCGTATCGCGCTGACTGACGGGGATGTATTTCTGAATACGGCGGAGAGCGCTCCCGCCGAAAAGGCGGACAGCGCCGCGGCCCTGCCGTGGCAGATCGACGTCGGGAAACTGACGGTCGCAAACCTCGTCTTCGGGATGCGGACCGCCCCCGCGGCAACCGACCTCTCCGTCCGGCTGCCGGACGGGGAGGTGGACAGCTGCCGGGTTCTGCTGGACAGCCGGCAGGCATCCGTGAAAAGCATCCTGCTGAACAGGGGCGGATACGCCTACCTGACGGCCCCGGCGGACGCCGGAGAAAAGGCTCCGGACAAGACGGCTGTTCCGGACAAGAGAACGGCCTCGAACAAAACGACGGCCCGGAGCAAAGCGGCGCCCTCCGACAAAACAGCGACTCAGGGCAAAGCGGCGCACCCCGATAAAACAGCGGCCGCCGACAACGCATCATCACCCCACGACGCAGCGGCCGACGACGGCGAAGCTCCCGCCCTGCCGTGGACCGTCCGGGTCGGCAGCATCGCACTGAACGACAACAGTCTCGAATACGGAACGCTGCACCACCGCCCCGCGGCGGGATTCGATCCGGCGTTCATCGTCCTCTCGCCGCTCGACCTGTCGGTCGATTCGATCTACAACCGGGGCGCCGACATCGCCCTTCGGATCCGCCGGCTGGCGTTCACCGAACGCAGCGGGTTGTCCGTACGGAATGCCGCCGGAGCGTTCGCAATGGACTCCACCGGCATTTCGCTCTCCGGGTTCGAACTTGCGACGCCGCTTTCCGGCGTCCGGGCCGAGGCGCACGCCGGAGCCGGAATCATGCGAATGGCGCCCGACACCCCGCTGACCGCCGACCTCTCGGCGAGCCTGAATACGGAGGAGATAAAACTGCTCTATCCGCAATTGATTCCCGCCGCGCTGGACGACCGGATCGTCCGGATCAAGCTTTCGGCGGCGGGAACGCTGGGCGACATCAAAAAGGCGGGGCTGGACATCTCGTCGCCCGGACATATCGACCTTGCGGTGAACGGCACCGCGAAAAACCTGCTCGCCCCGGAGCGGCTGGAAGCCGCGGCCCGTTTCGAAGGGGAGTTCCGCGACATGGCTTTTCTGCTGGAGATGCTGCCCGACACGGCCCTGCGGCGGCGCGTGACGATTCCCGAACGGATCACGCTCCGCGGAGCGGCGGACGCGGACCGGGGACTTTACTCGCTCGCTTCGACGCTGAACGCCGACGGCGGCCAGCTGACGCTGAACGGCCGGATCGACCCGGAAAAACAGATATACGATGCGGAAGTCCGATGCGACAGCCTTCCGCTGAACCGGTTCCTTCCGGCCGACTCGCTGGGCGCACTGGATTTCACGCTGACGGCCGGGGGCGCCGGATTCGATCCGTTATTGCCGCAGACACGGGGAAGCGTCCGGATGCGGATCGGCCGCGGGGAGTACCGGAGCCACGATTTCGGCGGAATAGAGCTGGATGCGGACCTCGAAAACCAGCACCTCTCCGGCCGTCTTTCCGACCGTGACGAAGCGCTCCGTCTGCTGCTGTCCGTTTCGGGAACGCTGACGGAGCGGGAACAGCGGATCGGCGTGTCGGGCAATGTCTTCGACTTCGATCTGGCCGACATGGGAATCACCCCGGAGCAGATCGGCGGATCGTTCGCGCTCGACGCCGACGCTTCCGCTTCGGATGCCGGCGGCATGGCCGCACGTCTCACGCTGGACAGCATCGTAATCCGCAGCAAAAACCGCACGGACCGCATCCGCCGGACGAACGTCACGTTCGGCACCGACACCGCAGCCACCCGCGCCGGACTGACCTCCGGCGATCTGACGCTCTCGTTCGCCGCCCCCGAACCGCTCGATTCGCTGACCGCCGCCGCGTCCCGGAGCGCCGGGGTGCTGGCACAGCAGATCCGCTCGCAGCACGTCGATATGGATTCGCTCAAAACGGTCCTGCCCGATTTCGGACTGCGGGTCTCGGCAGGACGCGACAACATCCTCAGCAGTTTCCTGAGAACCAAAAGAATCGCTTTCAGCAACCTCGACATCGCCGGCACGAACTGCGACTCCCTGCCCGTATCGCTCCGGATGCGCGTGGAAAAACTGGCTTACGGCAGCATCGTTCTCGACACCCTGACGGCATCCGCGGTGCAGAACGGGAGCCGGCTGGAATACGCCCTCCGCGTGGCGAACGCCCCCGGAAATCTGGACAACATAGCCCTCGCGGGAGTGTACGGCCACGTCGTACGGAACACGGGAGCGGTGAATTTCTACCAAAAGAACCGCGCAGGCCGGGAAGGATTCCGCTTCGGGGTGGACGCAGCGTGGAACGACAGCCTGATCCGTGCGTCCGTAACGCCCCTCGCCCCGGTATTCGGCTCCGAGCCGTGGACGGTGAATCCCGGCAATTACCTCGTCTACCGGTTCGACGGAAACCTGAGCGCCGACCTCGCCATGACTCACGGCGACCAGCGGTTTGCGATCCATACCGTTCCGGAAACCGACTCGCTCCGCGGCATCCGGCTCGACATCGCAGGGCTGAACATCGGCGGAGCGCTGGCGATGCTCCCCTCCGCCCCGCCCGTCGGCGGCGTGCTGGGCGCCGCCGTGACCCTGAACACGGGCGCCGACTCGCTGGCCGTCCGGGGCGACGTTTCAGTCGCCGGACTCTCGTACGACAAGCAGCGCTTCGGGGACGTCGGGCTGGGCGTACGCTATGCACAAGGGCGGGAACAGCAGGCCGACGTGCGGCTCACGCTGGACGGCGCCGACGTCCTGACCGCGCGGGGCGACTACCGCAAAGAGCGGGAAAGCCCGCTCGACCTCACGGCGTCGATCCCCGGATTCCCCCTGCAGCGGGCCGACGTCTTTCTGCCCGCCGACATGCTCCGTCTCTCCGGCATCCTCTCCGGGAAGCTCCACGCGGGCGGAACGCCGCAACGGCTGCAGTTGAACGGCGGTCTGCAGTTCGCACAGACGGAGGTCCGCGTGCCGATGATCGGCACTTCGTTCCGTCTCTCTTCCGACACGATCCGCATCGACGACAGCCGGGTCCTGTTCGACGACTTTGCGGTCACCGCCCCCAACAAAAGCCCGCTGACGATCGGAGGCTACGTCGATCTGACCGACTTCGGCCGCATAACGGCCGACATCGCGCTGCGGGCGTCGGATTTCCAGTTCGTGAACGTGGCCCGGAAGGAGGGAACGGACGTCTACGGGAAAGCCTATCTCGATCTGGACGCGACGGCCAAAGGCCCCCTGGACGAACTCGTCGTCCGCGGCAGCGTCGCACTGCTCAAAAACACCGACATCAACTATGTCATGCAGGACTCGCCGATGGACGTGAAGGAGCGTCCGCAGAACATCGTGACCTTCGTTTCGTTCCGCGACATGGACAACCAAAGCTTCGCCGAGGCCACCCCGACGGTGCGGATCGGCGGTATGGACATCCTCCTGAACGTCGACATCAACGACGACGTCCAAGCCGCCGTGGACCTCTCCGCCGACGGCAGCAACCGGATAGACCTGCAAGGCGGCGGCAACCTGACCTTCACGATGAATCCGCTGGGAGACGTCAGCCTGTCGGGCAAATACGTCCTTTCGGGCGGGACGGTGCGCTACAATCCGCCCGTGATCTCCCAGAAGATATTCAAGATCACGCCGGACAGCTATGTAGACTGGGTCGGAAACGTCGCCGACCCGGCCTTCAACATTACGGCGGTCGAAACCGTCCGGGCCAGCGTCTCCGCGGACGGGCAGGATTCGCGCTCGGTGAATTTCAACATCTCCATCAATATCCGCAATACGCTGAACGACCTCGAAGTCAGCTTCGGACTGTCCGCCCCCGAAGACCTCACGATGCAGAACCAGCTCAATTCGCTGACGGCCGAACAGCGGGCCAATCAGGCGATGAACCTGCTCATCTACAACACCTACACCGGTCCGGGAACGACCGCCAAGGTCAGCACCGAGAACCCGCTCAACTCGTTCATACAGAAAGAGCTGAACCAGTGGGCGCAGAACAACCTGAAGGGCGTGGACCTCAGCTTCGGCATCGACTCCTACGGCGAGGACGACCCGAACGGCCAGCGGACCAATTATTCGTACCGGCTGTCCAAAAGTCTCTTCAGCAACCGCGTGCGCGCCGTCATCGGAGGCAAGTTCAGCACCGACGCCGCCCCGTCGCAGAACCTGAAGGAGAACCTGATCGACGACATTTCGCTCGAATACATGCTGACCAAACGCGACAACATGTATCTGAAGGTCTTCCGCCACACCGGCTACGAAAGCATCCTCGAAGGCGAGATCACCGAGACGGGCGTGGGCTTCGTCATCCGGAAGAAACTGCTCCGGCTGGGCGACCTGTTCAAACCGATGCGTCCCAAAGCGGAAAAGGAAAACCAAAAACGAAACGAGTCCGATGCGCGTCAGAAATAGCTGCATACTCCTCTGCGCCGCACTGCTCGCGGCGGCCTGTTCCACGACCCGGCGTCTGGGAACGGACGAAGTCCTATACACGGGAGTTAGGAAGATCCGGATCGAACCCGATTCGGGCGTCGTGCTCTCCGCAGCGGCCGAATCGGCCGTGAAGGAGCCGCTCTCCGTGGCCCCGAACAACCCGCTTTACAGCCCCTATCTCCGCACGCCGCTGCCGATCGGCCTTTGGGTCTACAACTACCTCTACACGCCGAAGGAGAAGGGATTCAAATACTGGCTCTACAAGCGGCTGGCCAAACAGCCCGTGCTGATCTCCAAGGTACAGCCCGGACTGCGGACCAAAGTCGCCGAGCAGGTGCTCGAAAACTACGGTTATTTCGGCTCCCAAGCCGAAGACTCCCTGCTCTACCGCAAGCACGGCAGAAAGGCCAAGGTCTATTATACGCTCCGCATCGCGCCGCCGTGGTACTACTCGAACATCTCCTACCCGCAGGCCGGGGGCGGCCTGCAGCCCCTGATCGACAGCATGCGGGCGACCTCCCTGCTGCGGGTCGGGGCGCAGTACAACATGGACTCGCTGACGCTCGAACGCAAGCGCATATCACAGCTGCTGCGCAACAGGGGCTATTATTATTTCCGGCCCGAATACATGGAATACCTCGCCGACACGACCGTCGAACGGCGACGGGTCGACCTGCGGCTGAACCTCAAACCGAACGTCCCGGAGGTGGCCCTCAAACCCTACCGCGTGGGCGACATCACGGTCCGCCTCACCAACATCAAACCCGGTCCGGCCGATACGTTCCGCCTGCGGGACGTGCGGGTCATCGCCCAAAGGCCGATGAAAATACGCCCGAAGATACTCTCTCGGACGCTCTCGCTCGAACCCGGCCAGCTCTTCACCGTGGACGCTCAGAACCGCACGCAGACCGCCCTCAACAAACTGGGCATTTTCCGCTCGGTCAATCTGGGCGTCACGCCGCTCGACTCGCTGCGGGGCGCCGACACGCTGGACGTGGTCATCGACGCCCAGTTCGACTATCCGCTGGAAGCGGCGCTGGAGACCGACGTAACCTCCAAGTCGAACAGCTTCATCGGTCCGGGTATCACCTTCAAGGTCAGCAACAACAACCTCTTCCGGGGCGGCGAGGTGCTCGCCGTGAAGCTGAACGGCTCGTACGAATGGCAGACGGGCAACAAGAACTCCGGGGGCCGTTCGTCGCGGCTCAACTCCTACGAACTGGGGCTGAACGCCAACCTCAACATTCCGCGGCTGCTGCTGCCGTCGTTCGCAACGCGCAGGCTGAGATACCCCGGCAGCACGACGTTCCAGCTGGGCGTGGACCTGATGAACCGCCCCAGCTTCTTCCGGCTGATCGCCTTCAGCGGTTCGGCGGGCTACAATTTCCAGACTTCGCCCTACAGCCGCCATTCGCTGACCGTATTCAAGCTGACCTACAACAAACTGCTGCACACGACCGAAGCTTTCGACAAGACGATGGACGAGAATCCGGCGATCGCCATGAGTTTCCGCAACCAGTTCGTTCCGTCGATCAACTACACCTACACCTTCGACAAAACCTACGGCCGCACCGGCAACCGCCGTTTCTACTGGCAGAACAGCGTCACCTCGGCCGGCAACATCCTTTCGGGCGTCCTGAGCCTGTTCGGCAGCAAACAGCCGCAGCATTTGTTCGGCAACCGCTTTTCGCAGTTCGTCAAGGAGGTGAGCGAAGTGAAGTTCTACCACCGCATCGGCCGCCGCAACAACTGGCTGGCCACCCGTTTTCTCGTCGGAGTGGGATACGCCTACGGCAACTCCGAAGTGATGCCCTACAGCGAACAGTTCTATATCGGCGGAGCCAACAGCATCCGGGCCTTCACGATCCGGTCGTTGGGTCCGGGCAGCTACCGCCCGCCCGCAGACGACCGCAACGGCTATCTGGACCAGACCGGCGACTTCAAGCTGGAGGCCAACGTCGAATACCGTTTCGGCATCATGGGACGGCTGAACGGGGCGGTTTTCCTCGACGCGGGCAACATCTGGCTGTTGAAAAAGGACCCCAAGCGTCCCGGCGCCGAACTCAAATGGAAAGGGCTGCTCAACGAAATCGCTCTGGGAACGGGCTTCGGACTGCGATACGACATCAGCTATCTGGTCATCCGCGCCGATCTCGGAATCGGCCTGCACACGCCCTATCCGAATCCGGACAAAACGGGCTATTACAACATCTCCAGCTTCAAGGACGGACTCGGTTTCCATTTGGCCATCGGCTATCCGTTCTAAATCGGCGACGGGGAGGATTCCCCTCCGAAAACGGCTGCGGATCGGCGCCCGGCAAAACGGCCGGGCCGCCGGAGGGGCCGAATTTATCTTTTCGGCAGCGGAAAATCGCCGATCATTGGTAAATTCTGAAAATAATTATTACCTTTGCGAACCGCAAGGAGAGGTGCAGGAGTGGTTGAACTGGCCCGCCTGGAAAGCGAGTAAACCCCTAAAGGGTTTCAGGGGTTCGAATCCCCTCCTCTCCGCCAGAGGCGTGAAACACGCAAGCCCCGCAAAACCGAAGTCCGCAGATTATTTCTGCGGACTTTTTCATTTCCGGCGCCAACACCTCCCGTTCACTCCATTTCGGTCAGATGCTTCCAGTAACGGCGGGGCATCATGCGCCGCTGCTGACGCTCGTTGATCCGCTGGGGAATCGCCAGCGCCCGGAAATAATTCTTCCAGAGCAGCTGAAACTGCCGTTCGTCCTCGGCCAGCCAACGGTCGGCGAGCTTGTCGGCGATCATGCCGCGGTCGTCTTCGAGCGTCACCCGGCGCGCCGTCCGCCCGTCGTAATAATATCCGTAATCGCGCCGCCGGTCGTAGATAAGCCACCGCTGGTCGGCGAAACGGTCCGTAAAGTAATCCAGCGACAGCGGCAGGGCGTCGTGTTCGGGAGTGGCGGCTGCAAAATAGGTGCCGTCGGCAGCCTTCTGAAGCCGGACGAACTGCCTGAGCCGCTCGCACTCGTGCGAAACTTTGAGCGCCAGCCGGTGCAGCGCCTTCATGTCGGGATCGGCCTGATCGGCCAGCACGCCTCCGCCCTCGTCGAAAACCCGGCGCATGCAGCGCAGCATCAGCAGATCGCTCCGCTCCTGCTCCCCGTGCCATGCGTAGACGAGCATCGAACGCGCCCGGACGACAAGCCTGCGTTCCAGTCCGCGCCAGACACGGGCGGCGTGCGCCGGATCGGTCGCGACCTCGTGCACGCGCTCCGTAAAAAGCGGTTCCGGCTCTCCGGGACCGATCAGCTGCTCCGGGAACGCCCGCATCGCATAGGCGTCGAACAGCGCCGAGAGCAGCCCGTCGAAAGATTTATCATAACGAAAAACCAACATCGCATTCAGAAAAGGGTCAGCTGCCCCTCGTTTTTATCCGGTTTCTGCCGCTTAGGCGCAGCCAGCAGACGGCGCACCTGCTCCGGCCGCAGTTCGTTCACCCCCTGCCCCGTGGTCAGCTCGCGGCAGCGGACGAAATACTGCGCCTTCTTCATCACCACGCCGATCTGCCGCAGCGACTGCATGGTCAGCGTGCGGTAACGGCGCGAGCTGACGATCAGCCGCGCCGACTTGACCCCGACGCCCGGCACGCGCAGCAGCGCCTCGTAGTCCGCGCGGTTCACATCGACCGGGAAAAATTCGGGATGCCGCAGCGCCCACGCCAGTTTGGGGTCGATCTCCAGATCAAGCCGGGGCGTCTGCTCGTCGGCGATCTCCTCGGCCCGGAATCCGTAGAACCGCATCAGCCAATCGGCCTGATAAAGCCGGTTTTCGCGCACGAGCGGAGCTTTGTCCAGCGCAGGCAGCCGCTTGTCGTAGGGATTCACCGGAATAAACCCCGAATAGTAGACGCGCTTCATCGTGGGACGGTCGTAGAGCGACGACGAAAGCAGCAGAATGTCGCGGTCGCTCTCGTCGGTGGCCCCGACGATCATCTGCGTGCTCTGCCCCGCAGGGGCGAAACGGGGCGCATGGCGGAAACGGCCGCGCTCCTCGGCGCTCTGCAGCACCCCCTGCTGGATGTAACTCATCGGGCGGTAGATGCTTTCATAGTTCTTGTCGGGAGCCAGCAGCAACAGGTTGCGTTCGGTCGGGATTTCGATATTGACGCTCATGCGGTCGGCGTAACGCCCCGCCTCGGCCACCAGTTCGGGACTGGCGCCGGGAATACTTTTCAGGTGGATGTAGCCGTTGAAACGGTGCACCGTCCGCAGGTCGCGCGCCACGCGGACCATCCTTTCCATGGTATAGTCGGGGTTGCGGACGACGCCCGACGAGAGAAACAGTCCTTCGATGTAGTTGCGCCGGTAGAACTCGATGGTCAGCTCGGTCAGCTCGTCCGGCGTGAAAGCCGCCCGCCGAATGTCGTTGCTGCGCCGGTTGATGCAGTAGGCGCAGTCGTAGATGCAGACGTTGGTGAGCATGATCTTCAGCAGCGAGACGCAGCGGCCGTCGGCCGTGAAAGAGTGACATATGCCCCACCCCGCCGTGCTGCCGACACCGCCCGCGCGATGCCGGCGCGTAACGCCGCTCGACGCGCACGAGACGTCGTATTTGGCCGATTCGGCCAGCACCTTGAGTTTTTCGAGCACGGTCTCTTTCATGGCGGCAAGTTATCGTTTTTTTCCATAAAACCGCCCCCCTCCGGCCGATATTTTTTCGGGCTTTTCCGCACCCCGCTGTATGCGTGGACAATAGCGCGGAAGCACCCCGGACGAAGTCCGTGCGACAAAAAAAGGGAGCCAAGCTCCCTTCGTACATATCCGCGACGCACTCAATCCGGCGCACCGCGTCCGGCCGCGCTCCGCTACCGGATAAAATGCGTCCACTGCCGCTCCTCGGCTTCGGGCGCCAGCGCCGGACCGACGCCCGCCTTCAGCAGGCGGGCCATGTTGCGGGCCAGCACGCGCATCGTCTGCAGCCCCTCGGCGTCTTCGCGGGCCTCGCCCGGCAGACGTCCGTGGACGCTGTTCCAATACTGCGACGGAACGACCGGCATGTTCATAATCGTAAAGTATTTGTTCAGCCGGTCGAACGTCGCGCTCGCCCCGCCCCGGCGGCATACGGCGACCGCTGCGCCGGGCTTGTAGGCAAGATACTTCCCGCAGGAATAGAACACACGGTCGAGCAGGGCGCAGAGCGACCCGTTGGGACCGGCATAGTAGACCGGCGAACCGACGACGATTCCGTCGGCATCGGCGAGTTTCTCCCGCACCGTCGTATAGAGCGCGTCCGAAAAGACGCAATGCCCCAGCTCGGCGCATTTTCCGCAGGCGATACATCCCTGCACGGCCTTGGTCCCGATATGGACGATCTCGGCCTGCACGCCCTCCGACTCCAAGGTCCGCGCGACCTCGGAAAGGGCTATAAAAGTGTTTCCCTCGCGATGGGGGCTTCCGTTTATCAGCAGTACTTTCATGGTATCAAGAGTTTTCGCAAAGATATATTTTTTCAGCTATACACCGCACATTCCGCGCCGGAGAACTCCGCACGGCCCCGCCGCGGCAAAGCCCCGCAGACGCCGCCCACCGGTTCAACGGCTCCGGCATCCCAGCTCACGGCTCACGACTCACGACACTCAGCTCATGCCCATGGCTTTCGGCCCTCGGACCATGGCTTTCAGAAAACAGCAGTGCCCGGACAGACGCGCCGCACCGCCCCCGCGACCGGAAATACGGACACAAAAAAAGGGGATTCTTTCGAATCTCCTTCACTCTCATGCCTGACAAGAACTATTTGTTGCAGCACTCGCCCTCGGCTTTCTCGGCGCAGTCTTTGGTCGAATCGCACTTCTCGGCGCAGCAAGCCTCCGTCGAGTCGCACTTCTCGGTGCACTCCGTGCAGGCAGCGGCTTCGGTCGTAGCGGCAGCGGCGGCAGCTTCGCCTTCGGCAGCCTTTTTGTTCGAATTACCGCAGCAGCTTACCATTGCGACGGCAGCCATAACGACGACAAAAGAGAAAATCTTTTTCATAACGTCAAATGTTTAATTATTAGTTTTTCTGTAACGCCGCAAAGTTAGATATTAGCAGGATAAATGCAAATAAAAAACTAAAAAATTTTCGAAAAGGGAAGTTTTTCAGTTCAAAAGGTCGGCAATGGAGAGGGTTTCGTTCTTGACGAAAGCCTTGGGGAAAGCAGACGACACCCTGCCCTTGAGAATGATGGCCTCTTCCGTGGTGAGGCAGTCCCCGACCGCGACCTTGAAGTAGGGATTCTCATAGACCATGTAAACCTTGATTCCCGGATAGTTCTCTTCGAAAAGCTGCTTGGCGGCGATGGCCCCGGCACGGGCGTCCTGACCGTTGTCGAAGAAGATGCAGACCCGGTAACCGGGGAAACGCAGGCGGGCGCCCGCCCGCGAAGCTTCATTCACGGCCCGCGCCGCATCCCCGCACTCCGTGACGGCGACCTTTGCCGTGCCGAATGCGGCGTCCGACGCCACGGGAGCGGCCAGCCGTTCCTTGAACGCATCCAACGACTGCGCGCGCAGGGGCGTGTAAGCCGCGGCGGCAAAAAGAATCAGCAGGATGGTCAGCGATCTGCGCATTACTCTTCCAGATAGTTTTTCACGTCGTTCAACGACAGCCCAAAGATATTCAAAAATTCCGACAACGGCATCATCTCCCGCGAAATTTTTACGCGCGCGGGACCGCCGCGCCCCTCGACGGCGAACGAGACGCCGATCTTCGAAATATCGTCCTCCCGGATCTTCTTGGTCATCACATGGAGCGCCATCGGGTCGGAAGTCCGGATCCGCCACAGCGTCGTGACGCTCGCCGTCGCACGACGGGGCGCCTCGGCCGGCTCGCGCAGAGCGACCTTCGTCACGACTCCTCCCGCATAGTAAACGGTGAGCGACGCCTTCTCCAGTTTCAACTTGTGCCCCGTGCCGTTCTTTACGCGCAATACGATCTCGGCCCCCGACAACCCCTGCCGCCGGGCCTTCTCGACCGCTTCGAGCCGGATGTTTCGCTGCGCCTTCTCGGCCATCCGGCGGCAGGAGCCCAACGGCAATACGACCCCCAGCAGCAGTATGCAGAACAGCATGCGCCCCAAAGTCCGGCCGCAGCCCGAAACGCCACCCGCAGCCCCGGACCGGCGACAAAGCGGACTCCCCGACGCGCCCCCGCCCGCCGCAGCGGAACAGGAACGGGCCTGACCCGCCGAAGCGTCCTCTTCCGAAGAGCGAATCCGGCGGCAGAAGCGGTTATCCGAGGGCGCACTGCCCGGTCGTATGCGTTTTGCGTTCATCGTCACTTTTGTCCGGTGTAAATCTGCGCGATCCCGAAACTCTGGCTCCGGGCGCGGCACTCCCTGAACCCCGCGCGCTCCATCATCGCCATGAACTCCTTCGGCGCCGGAAACTCCCCGACCGACGCCGGGAGGTATTCGTAAGCCCGCTTGTCCTTCGACACCATGCCGCCGATGCGGGGCAGTATCTTATAGGTATAGAATTCGTACAACGCCCTGAACAGCCGGTTGCGGGGCCGCGAGAACTCCAGTACAACGACCTTGCCGCCCGGCTTTATCGTGCGGGCCATTTCGCGCAGCCCCGCATCCAGATCCCCGAAGTTGCGCACGCCGAAAGCCACCGTCGCCACATCCACCGATGCGTCGGCCACATGCAGGTGTTCGGCGTCCCCCGCGTCGAGCACGACGCGCCCGTCGAGCCCCCGCGCCGTCACCTTGCGGCGCGCCACGTCGAGCATCCCCTCCGAAAGATCCACGCCCAGCACCTGCACGCCGCGGATGCGGCGCGCCATCTCGATCGCCAGATCGCCCGTGCCGGTCGCTACGTCAAGTATCCGGTGCGGACGGCAGCGGCGCACGATGCGCACCACACGGCGGCGCCAGATGCGGTCGATGCTCATCGAGAGCGTATGGTTCAGCAGGTCGTACTTCGGCGCGATGTTGTCGAACATCTCGCGGACCTCCTCTTTCTTGGTCTGTTCGGTATTGTACGGTTTCATTCGTATCGGATCGATTCGTCGGGTTTTACGGTAGATACTATGCAGGCCGGCACCACGAGCAGCGCGACGATCGCCGCCACGACGCCGGCGTTGAGCGCCAGCCACCAGCCCCACCCCAGCGCGACGGGCACTTCGGAGAGCAGGTAGCCCTCGGAGCTGAGTTTCACGACATGGAAATATTTCTGCACGAGACACACGGCCAGCCCCGCGGCGTTGCCCCATGCCAGTCCGCGCAGCGTGACGAACGCCGCCCGCCAAAGAAACACCTCCCGCAGCGTAGCGTTGCGCATGCCGAACGCCTTCAGCAGG
>ERZ827108.3349-NODE-3349-length-13815-cov-4.074346_pt1 | contig 13815 bp, 11 predicted proteins | sample MGYA00519921_ERZ827108 | MGnify/ENA primary metagenome ERZ827108 (study PRJEB31778, sample SAMEA3449258) | human gut metagenome | biome: human gut; feature: human-associated habitat; material: faeces | place: United Kingdom | collected 2010/2012 ... | reverse complement strand
CGAGGATAGAGAGGTTCCTGTGAAAAGACTTACACAGGCTTCTTGACAAGCCCGCTAAGACCGTTCACAACCGCAAATTTCTGCCATTTTTTGCAAAATCGGGACATGGTTTGGGCCGCGTCGGCCTGTTCGGGCTTGCTGTGGAGGGATTTGCGGAAGGTGCTGTGGAAATGAGCGCAAAAGAGCTCGTTGGGCAAGCGCTGCGATAGTTCGATTGGGCGTGCGTTGCGAAAGTTCGCATGTGACAGTGCGCGCAGAAAGCGCGTGCGGAAAAACCTGACCACGCAAGTGCGATAGGAATGGGTTCGAGAATGATCGCTCCGTTTAGGCATGCCGAGCGCAATTGGGGATGAGCTCTTCGATTGGATACGATGGGTGCGGTTGAAGGAAAGCCGTTTCATCGTTCGGATTTCGACCAGGCAACAAAGAACGGCGCCCTGTCTCTCGCGAAAGAAACAGGGCGCCGTTCGTTTGGATGTATAAGAACGATTTGAGCCAAAAGTTCGAATGCCAACCTTGAGCCGCTCGTTCAACTCGTTAAGCGTTCACGTCCTTCTCGGGCGTCTTCTCATTTTCGTCTTTGGGAAGCACGATGTTCAAAATGATGGCGACCGCAGCTGCGGCGACAATGCCAGAGCCGCCGAAAATCAGGCCGACGAACTCGGGCGAACCAGCCAGCACGGCGGGGTTCGCGCCAATGCCGTAGCCCAAGCCAAGTGCGACGGAAACAATGCTCAAGTTGCGCGGCGTAAGGGGTTCGCGCGTGATCAGCTGAATGCCGCTCACCACGATGGAGGCGAACATCATAACGGCCGCGCCGCCGAGGACCGACTGGGGCATGATGGAGACCACGGCGCCGAGCTTCGGGCACAAGCCGCACAGAATCAGGAATACGGCGCCGCAGGCCAGGGCCTTGCGGTTGACCATTTTGGTCATGGTGACCAGGCCGACGTTCTGGCTGAACGAGGTGTTGGGCAGCACGCCGAACATGGCTGCGAGCGACGAGCCCAAGCCGTCGCACATAACGCCGCCGGAAAGTTCCTTGTCGGTAGCCTCGCGGTTCATGCCGCCTTGCGTGACGCCCGAAATGTCGCCGACGGTCTCGACGGCCGTGACGATGAACATCACCAGCACGGGCGCAATGGCTCGCATGTCGAAGACGGGCATGACGGGCAGAAGGTTCGGAATGGCAAACCATGACGCCGCAGCGACCTTATCCCAGTTCAGAACCCATGCTTTTGTGTATTCCACGCCATCGGCGGTCACGCCAGTCGTAGGAAGCACCAGGCCCATGATGCCGGCGACGACGTAGCCTACGATAATGCCAGCCAAAATGGAAGAGGCGCTGACAAAGCCTGTGGTCGCATGCTTCACGGCGAGAATGACGATGAGCACGATGAGCGCCAAGCACAGATTCTCGAACGAGCCGAAGTCGGGTGCGGTGTTGCCGCCGCCGAAGGCGTTCACGCCGACGCTGATAAGGCTTAAGCCGATGGAAAGCACGACGGTACCCGTAACAACTGCCGGGAAGAAGCGGCGTAGGGGTTTCAGGAAGAAGCCCAGAACGGCCTCGAACAAACCGCCGATGAGCGATGCGCCCATGATGGCTCCGTAGGCGATAAGGCCGCCGCCCATCGATGCGGCCACCGAGTTAAACACGCCGATGAAGCCCGAAGACGTGCCCATGATGATGGGCACCTTGCCGCCGACGGGGCCAATGCCGAAAAGCTGGATGAGAGTTACGACACCCGCGATCCACATGGCATTTTGCAACAGGGAAAGCTGCACGTCGGCGAATTCGGCGCCGGCCAATCCGCATGCGCTCGTCACAATAAGCAGCGGAGTCAAATTTCCCACGAACATTGCCAGAACATGCTGCAAGCCCAAGGGGATTGCTTGCGCGAGCGGCATGTCGCCCTCGAACGAGAATACGCCGAGCGACCTCGTTTTCTCGGGGGTCTCTTTCGAAGATTCACCCGCAGGCTCTTCTGCTTGAGCCTGCGCTGTGACCTCCTGTTTTTCGTCTGTCATTGGCATCCCTTTCTGAAAGCACATTAAGAGAAGAAAATAGCACTCCACCACGCTATTTTGAAGAAGCCAAAATAAGATTTTTGACCAGCAAGCATATCTTTTTCGAGAACGATTCGAATCGTGTGTGGGCTTGCTCCTTGTCTAATTTCAGTGGCGAATGGGGTTCGGAATACGCCCATTGTCGAGCTCGATACTGCATCGAGGCTCCTTCGTTCTTCATGCCGTTCCTGCTCGTCGCTCATGCTTTCTCACCCGCTCATTCTTTTCGTGCGACAAGCTGTTCGTGCGTTTCGGGCATTATGAAGCTGCGCGGCTGGTCGAATGCCGCATATAAGGAGGAGGGAAAAATGAAGACTATCAACCGTAGGTCGTTCTGCGCGGGTGCTGCGATTCTTGGCGGAAGTTTTGCTTTGGCGGGATGTTCGGGTACCGCCTCGAAGCAAGCCGATGAGGAAAAGCCAAAGGGTGAGATTATCGAAACCGATATTGCGGTTATCGGGTCGGGCCTTGCTGGCGAGGCGTGCGCGCTTGCCGCTGCTCAAAATGGCGCGAAAGTCGTGCTCGTAGAAAAGTCGCCGTCTCTGGGCATTTCGTTCCAGACTTCGAAGGGCAATGTTTCGATTTATCAGGGTGTCGAAAACGAGGAGTTCTGGCAGTTCGTTTCCGAGACGACCGACACCATGGATGAGTTCCTCGCTCGTTTCAAAAAGGCAACCGAGACTGGCAAAATCGATGCGCCCTACCCCGATTACGATCGTGTGAAAGCGCTTATGCAGGCGAGCTGCGAGACGGTGAATTGGGTTGAGAAAACGGGAATTGATTTTATTCAATCGTTCACTAAAGAGAAGGTTGGAACCGATACCGTATGGCCCGATACGAGCGCTGACGCCTCAAAGGCCGCTGGTCAGCTCATCACTGAGAAAATGACCGCAGCCCTGGAAGACGCGGGCGTCGAATTTTTGCTTGAGCATGAGGCAACCGAGTTGGTGACCGAAGATGGCAAGGTTACGGGCGTTGTTCTGCAGTCGAACGGTAAAACTAAGACTGTTGCGGCGAAAGCGACGGTTCTTGCATGCGGTGGTTTTGGCGGAAGCGTCGACTACCTCAACGAGTTTGTTCCCTCGGTTGAAAAAATCGGTTTCCAGTATTTGGGCAATGCGATGAACACCGGTGACGGCATTACCATGGGAAAGGCTGTGGGCGCGGCGCTTTATGACAATTGCTGGGTGATTCCTTTCAATATCATGCCCTCCAGGAAGCTCACCGAAGCTGATCCGTCTTTTGCAACGCTCGTTGATATGTCTATGTCGACCAAGCCCCTCGAGGGCGGCGGGGTTGCGAGCAAGATGCTCGTTGATGCTCAGGGCAAGCGCTTCGTCAACGAAGCTGGTCCGGGAATCCTGCTCGCCTCGAGCATGGCCGATCACGACGTCGCTCCGTATTACGCGCTTTTCGATAGTACGAATGCCGAGGCGTGCGAGATTCTTGAGAAGGGCATTTCGACTGGAGACGTCTTTAAGGCCGACACCATTGACGACCTCGCGTCGGCGATGGACGCCGTAGCGCTTGCCGAAACGTTCGCTTCGTATCAGGCATTCGCCGAGGGTTCCGCTGAGGACGAATACGGGAAGTCCGTCGAAAAGGCAGTCGCGTACGGTGATGGCCCCTACTACCTCGTAAGTTATGTTCCCTCGTACGTCACGACCATGGGAGGCTTGAAAACCGATAGCGACTGTCGCGTTATCGATGACGCCGGCAACGCCGTCGAAGGCCTGTGGGCGATTGGCGAGCTCACGCATCGATTCATGTACAACCGTAGCTTCGTGCGCCATTGCTCGAATTCCGTTGGATTGTCAATGGGTCGCCTCACGGGCGAAGCAATTGCCAAAGACCTTGCCTAATTATGAGAAGGCGTGGCGGCGGCTCACGGTGTTCGCTATGCCTTCCCTCTTGCGTTTTTGAATGATTCGGCGTGCATCTCTTCTATTGCGTCAATGAGTTCCTGACGGGAGTGCACGCCAACTTTCGTATAGGCCCTACGCAAGTGCGTTTTGACGGTATGCTCCGAGAGCATATACCACTCCGCCAAATATCTCGCGCTTCGTCCGGCAGCGAATTCTCGCACGATCTGCGCCTCGCGGTCGGAAAGGCCATAGCGCTGCACGAGCATATCGAACGCTTCGTCCCATGGGTCTGCGTCTGAGACAATCGTCGCAATCTTTTCGCTTGCCAGTGCTACATCGCTTGTGGCCTTGTTGGGCTCGATCGTCTCCATGCGGGACGATTGCTGCCTATCTTCATCGGGGGCGGTTTCGTCGAAGCCGCCCCGTAAGCGTTTTGAGGAATAACGCAAATAGGCGAAGAATATGGCTGAAACCGCAATTGCAAGAGCCCAAAGGCTTACGGCGCTTACGGCGCTCTGAACGATGAGGTTGTCGCCGATGGCCCAGTCGGCGCATGCCCGACCCGCCATAACCGACAAACGTGCGACTCCCAGGGCAAGGCCGAGCAGGAAAAATGCGGGGAGCTTCCTCTCGTGGGCTTCGCTTACGAGCATGAGCCAGAGTAACACGTAAAACGAAATCAATGTAGCCGTCATGATGCTGCCCGATACCGAATCTTCGAGCAACCCAGTAGATCGCGTGAACAATGCCGTTGCAATCCAGGCGGCAGCTATGGGGCACATGTAGTCGATATTCGCTTTTCGAATCGAAAAAATGAGCAATGCGCAGACCATAAGAATCGCTGCGACGAGGCAAATGAGTGCTGTTTCGTTGCTTTGCGCGTATTCCATGTTTGTGGCAAACAAGTCGGCTTCGATAACGAATCCGCAGACAAATGAAAAAGCAAAAGCGCAGGCAACGGCCCTGCGTGCGCGAGAAAACGCTTCCGAGAGCGTGGTCGTTTCGTGGCACGATGTGTCACTGAAAGCTTGCTCGTTTGCGAGGGCATCATAGGCAATTGCCTTGTCATAGCGAATACAAATGCCGAGTAGGACAATTGAAATTGCCATGAATGCGGTGAGTGCGCCTTCGACCGGCAGGCCTAATGCCCCGAGGAGCGGTTTCACGGCAACATTCACCGCGTAGGCAAGCGCAATCATGATAAGGGCAAAGCGTGGTTTGTAGTTGGTGAAGATTTCCATCCAACATAGAACGTTGAGCGACCATGTGAGGCCGGCGAATGCCTGATGAATGGCCGCGTCGCCAAGATTGAGAAGCGATAGAGCGAGATAGAGCGCACACGAAATCGCCCCTGCGCAGTAGAGTTTGCGGTTGTCGTCAATTTTTCCAAAATACGAAAGTACGGCGATGGTAAGCAAGGTCGCGCCATCGACGAACAGGCCGAAAAGCGCAAGCGAATGCGCGCTGTACGGCCCTGAATTAACGTCGATAAAGCGTGCTCCCTGAAGCAGGCCGAAACCCATTACCGCGATTGCGGCGAGTATCATACGCCTTGTTTTTGTTATGCTCGCATCGGCGGCAATCCCCATAAGTCCCTCCGTGCACGAAACGGAGCTTGCGCAACGCAAGCTCCGTCTAGTTCCCTCATATTGAGAATTGAAAGCGTTTTGCCGGCTGGCGCAATGCTTTATTCTGCGGTTTCTTTCGACGCATTCGCACCTGCAATTCTACCGAATACGATGGAGTTTGTTTGCCAGCTTCCTGAAACGGTGTCGGTGCCGAATTGTCCGCCCGTGCACATCCCAGCTGCGTAAAGGCCGGGAATCACGTCGCCGTCGACGTTGCGTACGCGGGCGTTTTCATCTGCGTCAAGACCACCGTGGGTATAGAGCATGATGCATGTTTCAACAGGGCCTACGTAAAATGGTGCCTGGTTGATCGGGGTAAGGAAATGGGGGTCCTTGCCGAACTCGTCCGTGCCAGAACTGCAACCCTCGTTGTAGGCTTGGATGCTTGCGATAAGCGTGATTGCAGGGATTCCGAAACTCGATTCGGCTTTAGATGCAACTTCTTCGAGGGTATCTGCGGTTACCACGAAGCCTCCATCGATCCACTTCTGAAGAACCTCTTCTTTTGGATTTACCTGTGTTGGAACGAAATGGCCATCGAGCACGGGATAGAACACGTTGTCTTCAAGTTTGAGCACATCGCGGGCAATGGCACCGCGGGTTTTGCCTTCGTCGGTAAATCGCTTGCCGTTTGAGCCTACCATGACCTGCCCAACGACACGGGTGATGCCGGCGACAGCGACACCCTGCGACATGAGGTCCGAAGTCGAATAGCACGGTTCGGGCACGCAGTACTCCATATGGCGAACGGCCGCGCCGGCCTTTTGGGCCGCACGAATCGCTTCGCCGGTAAACGGACCATAGGGCATGCCCAGTGAAGCGAAAGTCTCTCCAGCCGCAGTGGGCGTTTCCGGCAGTTCGTTCATGTGGCGAGGAATCATTATCTCGTCATTGGTCCAGGGGCCAGAGCAGATGATGACGGCCTTGCGCGCACGAATGCGCTTTTCCTTGCTGCTATCGAGACAGATGGCTCCGATGATGCGGCCTTCTTCATTCGCAACAAGGCTTTCAAGCGGGCAATTGTTGAGCAATGTTGCCTTTTCTTGAATGATTGGGATGAGCTTCGTTGTAAGCTCGCCAGCGGTTTTTGCGATGTATTTACCCTGTCCTTGTCGACCTTCGCAGATCTTCAGCGTTTCTTTGAATTCGCACCCATGGTCAATCATCCAGTCGATCGCGTCAGCCGCGCCGTCACACCAGATTTTGACCAGGGAGGGGTCGGCGGTTCCTTCGGAAACCTCCATGGCGTTTTCGAACATGAGCTCGGCGCTATCGGTCACGTCATCGAAATTCTGCGGAATTGCCAGCGAAGACGTTGGGGCGCAATACTGAACGGTCGCACTTGTCGCTCCACCGATGAGGTCGGCCTTCTCGACCATAACGACCTCAGCCCCTTCTTCAATCGCGGTTACTGCAGCGGCAACGCCTGCCGCGCCGGAGCCCACAACGACAATGTCGGTCTCGAGGCCCCATGCGTCGCCCTCGGCGCTCGCTCCTTTTTTGTTGGAGCATCCAGGAAGCATGCTTGCTCCTATGATTCCTGCCGCTCCGATACCTGCGGCCGTGAGAAACGAACGGCGAGATACGCCCGACTCGTTTACGATTGATGTACCCATAATTTCCCTCCTTGCTCACGCGGCTTATGCCGCTTGTTTGAAATTGTGTCTAATCGGGCATGATGCGTGTCGCACGAAAAGAATGAGTACGGAAAAGAAAGGATTGGGCGCGGTGGAAAGCAATGAAAAAGGGTCCGCCGAAGCGGACCCTTGTGGCAGCTATGGGGCTGTGTTGAATGCATTTGCGGGATCGGCCTTGCCCTAGAAAGCGGATTGCCTGCCGTTCGGATGGGCTGTCTCGCAGTCGAGCTGCCGTTCGGAAGGGCGCGTTTGTTTCGAATCGCCTCGCATCTGAGCCTGCCGGAAAAAGCGGCTTCAGCGCTTTCGAACACAGCATTTCCGGAGTTTCACCTTATGCTTTCCTTGCTTGCCTTACTCGGCGATTTTCTTCTTTTTGTTGCCGAAAATCACGCGGGCGCCCTTAATAGCAAGTACCACCGCGAGCACGGCGAGCAGCACCGCGAGCACAAGCTGCAGGCCGTTGGCTAGCGTGAGTGCGCCGCCGGCGATGGCCAGGAACTTCGCCTGCATGGTAAGCACGAGCGAGGTCAACGTCACGATGAGCATGAACACCATGGGAACATAGAACATCTTGTTGTTGCGGCCGGCATTGCCGAGCCATGCGCACACGGCCAGCAGGCCAAGCGCGGCGAGCAGCTGGTTGGCGGCGCCGAACAGCGGCCACACGAGCTGGTAGCCGGTGAGGCCGAGCGCAACGCCGAGCGTCACGGTGACGAGCGTTGCCACAACGGGGTTCGAGAAGAACTTGCGCCAGCCGGAAAGCTCTTCGCGGGTCTTTCCTGCGGGAATGAAGAGCTCCTGGAACATGTAGCGGCCAAGGCGAGTCGCAGTGTCAAGCGAAGTCAGGCAGAACACCGAAACGGCCAGAATCAGCAGCGAGTATGCGATGTCCTCAGCGCCAGAAAGGCCGGGGATGCAGCCGAGCATCTGAGAGAGGCCGCCTGCGAAAACCTGCGTGGGCGACGCGTAGGTGCCGTCCATATAGCCATCGAACACGAACGCCACGGCGCACAGCGAAATAATGGCGACCAGGCACTCGAGCAGCATGCCGCCATAGGCGATGGGCTGCGCTTCGCTTTCATGGTCGAGCTGCTTGGACGTCGTGCCCGAAGCCACCAGGCTATGGAAGCCCGAAATCGCGCCGCATGCGATGGTAATGAACAGCGCCGGGAACAAAAAGCCCGTGGTCGCGACTTTGCTGTCGCCTTTCACGGCGGTGAAACCGGTAAATGCCGGAATGTCCAGATTGGTGGCGGCGCCGGTAACGCCCGCGCCCACGATGCCCACCAGAGCGAGTGCGATCATGCCGTAGAGCAGGTAGCTCGAAAGGTAGTCACGCGGCTGCAGCAGAATCCACACCGGGGCGATCGAGGCGACCAAAATGTAGGCACCCACGATCCACATCCAGGTGAAGTTATTGAGCTCGAAAACCGGGAAGTTGTAGCCGATGGTAACCACGGCGACAATGACTACGATCGCCAGAGCGATGTTCACGGGGCCGGGAATAGAACGGCCGCGAAGCGCTACGCCCCAAATGACGGCGGCGACGATGAACAGAACGGAAATCATGGCAGTCCGGCTGTTCGCGAGGTTCGTGCCCGTCATTTCCACAACGCCATCGGCGTTGGGGACTACGGCGAACGTGCCGGCAACGATGGACGCGAAGGCGGCGACGACCAAAATCAGCGTGAGGTACGCGAAGATGCAGAACAATTTTTTCGCAGTGTCGTCGATGTTTTCCTGAATAACGCTCGCAAGTGTCTGGCCCTTATGGCGCAGCGATGCGAACAGGGCGCCGAAGTCATGCATGGCGCCGAAGAAAATACCGCCGATGAGCACCCACAAAAGCACCGGAACCCAGCCGAACACGGCTGCTTGAATGGGGCCGTTAATAGGGCCTGCGCCCGCGATGGACGAGAAATGGTGGCCCAAAACGACGTAAGGCCTGGCGGGAACGTAGTCGACGCCGTCTTCGAACTCGTGAGCAGGCGTTACGCGGTCGGCGTTAACGCCCCATTGCTTGGCAAGCCAACCGCCGTAGAAGATATAACCCACGACGAGGACAGCCGCGCCGATGAGCAGAACCAGCATGGCATTCATGTAAAACTCCTCTATATATAGCAACGTTGGGCGATAACGCCCAGGGGTAGCCGCAGCGTCGTGGCAACCTGACGAGCGGCCTGCGCCATAGAGAGCTTGAAACGGCTAGCCGCGAAGCGTGTCGGTGGCATTCGCCTCAAGCGATTTGCGAATGCGCTTGGCAGCGCCGTTGCATACGACGCGGGAGCCTTGTGGCTTCGACAAATCGATGAGCGCGAGTCGCACGTCGCTCCATCCGCGAATCCCCCACATGAAATTCTTGCGGTGGCTCGTTTTGCGGAACAGGGTGCATGCTTCATCGCTCACCGAATTGGCGATTACGACTAGCGTTCTAAACGAGGACATATGGTTTGGTTCGGGCTTCACGAGTTCGAGCGCCTCGTTCTTCATGAACTCGACGTAGGAACGCGCTGCCTCGGCGTCGATGTGGTCGCGCACGTCGAACAGCATGTACTCGTGCTCTTCGGCCTCCCACAGCTTCACGCGCTTTACGAGTACGTATTGCTCGCCGAAGGAATGGAACTGCGCGAGCGCGCGGAAAGCGCGGCCAGCAACGCTAACGTCTCGCGACACGTCGAACCATGCCCCATGCGCGGCGAGCAAACGTTCAAGGACGAGTTCGCTTTTGGCGGTAATCTCGTTTCCGGGCTTCGGCCTGTGGGCCGCCTGCTCCTGCTCTTCCGTGTGCTTGTCGTACATGCGGTATGTTTCTCCTCGCCTCTCAATGGCTGGCGAAATTGTAACGAACGTGTTGCGTTCGGGTTACAGAAAGCCGCTTTAGTGGACTAAAGCGGCGGTAAGCGGCACGCTCGCGCGGCAAGCGGCGGTGAATTTATAAGCCCGGGCGATAAATCAGGACGAATGGCATTAAAGCGTACGCGAACGGTGCCTGAGCCGCTGGAGGCTCCAAGGTTATTCGAGCTCGCTTTCCACCATGTCTATAAGCTCCTGCTGCGAATGCGCATCGAGCTTGGAATAGATATGCTTGATATGGCTTTTTACCGTGTTGCGTGAGATAACATAGTGCTCCATGATGAAGCGTCCGTTGCGCCCTTTGGCAAGCATGGCAAAAATCTCCCGCTCGCGAGGTGCAAGGCCATGTTGCTCCCCCTGCTTGTTCGCGGCACTCGTCGATCGACTTGATGGGGTCGTCTCCATACGGCATGCTGGGTTCTGTGGAACTGTTAGGCGCTTTAGAATCTAGGGAGTCATTGAGGCTGGATCCACCGTCGGTTTCGCTACTTGCGCCTGCGTTTAGGTTCCCACTCCGTTCTTCTTTGCTCACGCTCATTCGACTCTGTCGAATTTCTTTCGATGCATCCATTTTTGCCGCATGTTCCGTCTCGACGCATTCGATGCCTGAAATGATATTCGCGAAGCCAAAATTCCTGAAACGCATCCATAAAAAGCCGAAGAAGGCGAATATGAAAAGCGCCGACAATGCCTCGGCGGTATAACTGGCAACGCTCATTCGCTTAGCTAAGCGTTCTTTCTCTCGCGCGGGGCTTTCCCTCCCCTCCTCGCTGCGCTTCGAAGGCTGGTTGCATATGCGACCAGTCTTTTCGTTATTAAGGAAAAGGCTGCAACAAAAGACGGCAACTTGCGTATTGGATACAGCGGGTTTCAGGAATGAGCAGCGGGTATTTCCTCGTAATGATCCATGCTGCATCGCATCGATCGAGGACGTCTTTTCTTGCGGGCGATTAAAGCCCCCGCTTTCTCTGCAAGAAGCGATGTACTCGGATTCGACGTCTTGCGTATACGGCGTTCAAACAGGCGCACATGCTAAAAATGGCGGCACGATGGCCGCCATTCATGCCTCTATCTTATTGCCACTGTTCGTCAGAGCGCTCTGACGAACTACTTTGATTCAATCACGGGAATTTCGTCTTCGCACACTTCATCAAGATTGCCATCGTAGATATAGTGCTGAGTCTCGCGTGCGATAAGACCGGAAAGCGCGAGCACCATGATGATGTTTGGAATGGCCATAAGCGCATTGCCGATGTCAGAAACGAGCCAGACGGCATCGCCAATGCCCACAGCGCCCAAAAAGCCGATGATAACGTAGAACACCTGGTAAGGAAGCTGGGCTTTCGCGCCGAATAGATAGGTCACGCACCGGTTTCCGTAGTAGCTCCAGCCCAAAATGGTGGAGTACGCGAAGCTCACCATGCCGAGCACGAGAATCGGGGTGCCAATGTAAGGAATGGTTGCGAACGCCGCCGAAGCGAGCGCGGCGCCTTCCTTAATGCCGCCATTTTCGATGAGGCCGGGATTGGCGATGCCAACGGCAACGAGCACGATGCCCGTAACGGCGCAAATCACGACGGTCGACCAGAACGTGCCCGTCATGGCGACGAGCGCCTGGCGTGCGGGGTTCTTCGTTGCAGCAGCAGCCGCAACGATAGGAGCCGAGCCCAAGCCCGATTCGTTCGAGAACAAGCCGCGCGCGCAGCCGAACTGCAAGGCAACCATGATGCCCGAACCCACTGCACCGCCGAATGCGGCCTTCGACGTGAACGCGCATTCGAAAATCATCGCGAGCGCGGGGCCGACGTATTGCCAGTTGATAGCGAGAATAACCATGCAGCCGCCGAAATATGCTATGGCCATGAACGGCACGAGCTTCTCGGCAACGCTCGAGATGGATTTCACGCCGCCAAAAATAACGAGCGCCACGGCGATGGCAATCACGAGCGCGATAGCCCAATCGGGAACGCCCGGAAAGCTCGACTCGATGATGCCGGTAATGGCGGCCGACTGTACTGCGGAGCCCGTGCCGATGGTGGCGATAACGGCGAAGGCGGCAAACGCAACCGCTCCAAGCTTGGCCCACCAGGGCACGCTGCCGTCGGAGCGCTTGAACGCACGCTCCCATGCGTACATCGCGCCACCAAGCATTTCGCCCTTGTGGTCTTTTACGCGGTATTTGACCGACGCGAATACCTCGCAGTATTTGGTGGCGATGCCGAATACGCCGGTGAGCCACATCCAGAAGACGGCGCCCGGGCCGCCGGCGATAATGGCGGTCGCGACGCCGACGATGGATCCCGTGCCGATGGTGCCGGCGAGAGCCGTGACAAGCGCGCCAAATTGGCTTACGTCGCCTTCGGCGTCTTCGTCTTTAGCGAGGGACATTTTGATGGCTGTCGGCAGCTTGCGCTGAATGAACCCTGTACGAATGGTCAAGAAGATATGCGAGCCCAGGAGCAGGCAGATCATCGCCGGGCCCCATACAACAGCATCGATTTGAGTGAGAGAATTAATTATTGTATCCATGAGAACACATGATACCACTTGCCCAATTTAATCTGGACTTTACAAAGATGAACGGCACCAAATTGAAAGAAAAATGATGCGGCGGTGAAGTGGTTGCTCGCGGAACGGACCAATCGCCTCTGCGAGCAATTGGCGGAGGCGATTGGTTCACGTGAGGTTGCAGACTCGTGTGAGGCGGGCGAGCGGGCTGCGATCGAGCAAAACATCGGGTTGGTGTGTGGCTTAGAACTGAAACTTTCGCTCGCTGCCGTCGATGTCGCAAATGCGGCACGTTCCGTTCTTCACGCTGAAAAACGCGAGACGGCCGTCGTTGGGCGAATCGTGGTGCTCGCCGATGCCTACCATGTGTTCGAAGCCCGCTTGACGAACTTCGTCGGGGCATACTTCGTCGTCGGCGAGTTCGGCTTCGCCTTCCACGACAATCCAGCACTCGCCCGGCTTCCATCCGGAAAGCTCGAACTTGGCATTCGCCTCAAGCTCGCGCCAAACGTCTTTGTCGCGCGACGTGGAAAACCACAGCTTGCCGTCGGCCTGCGCGGCGAACGAGAACGGGCGCACGCGGGGCTGCGTGGGGTCGGCCGCGTCGATGGTGGCCAAATACCATGCGGGAATGCCCGTGAGATACTGTACGATTTCATCCATGCGTACTCCTTATATATATGTTGTCTACACGCTGTGTCGTGCGAGCTCAAGGCATCGCCTCTTACGGCGAAGCCGTGCCGTGCGGGGTGCGGAAGCTTATAGTTCCACAGGTACCCACTCGTCGTGGTCGCAAATCCATGCTTGGGGTTCATCGGCGCTGAAGAATACGAGCGTCTCATCATTTGGTCCGTCGTAGTGCTCGCCAAGGCCTTCGAGGTGCTGCCATCCAGCTTCGCGCATTTCGGGAGACGCCTCGTCGACCAACCCCGCCTTGCCGCGCAAAATGAGCCAGCCATGCCCCGGCCACCATGAGGTGGCTTCGAAGAGCTGATTTTGCAGAAGCTCCTGCCACACGTCTTTCGTGGTGGCGGTTACGAACCACAGCTTGCCATCTTGGATTTGGGCGAACGAGAACGGACGCACGTGGGGCTGGCCGTCGACACTCGTCGCCAAATACCAGGCGGGCACCGAGGTCATATATTGCAGAACCTTTTCGAGCCCATCGGCGGGCATTTCGTTTTCAGACATAGCTTTTCCTTTCTAGAGCAGCACGTTCACGGCGACAACGCCGCACACGAGCACGGCGAACGC
>ERZ827108.3347-NODE-3347-length-13824-cov-3.252960_pt1 | contig 13824 bp, 25 predicted proteins | sample MGYA00519921_ERZ827108 | MGnify/ENA primary metagenome ERZ827108 (study PRJEB31778, sample SAMEA3449258) | human gut metagenome | biome: human gut; feature: human-associated habitat; material: faeces | place: United Kingdom | collected 2010/2012 ... | reverse complement strand
TCTTTTGTCTCCATGATGGATACCTCCAATTATTTTTATATATCACGTAGCCCAATCTATGGACTAACGTCGATATCTGTCGGATAGTTTCAGTTGCAAATATCGAACAAATGTTCTATTATTTATATAAAGTCGAAAAGGAGGAGTCGACATGAATATGGAAGGAATTTATTGGATGATTCAGGAGAGCCCGGACAAAAACCGTATTGAAACTGATTTAGAGCTACTTTTTGGGGTACGTGATATTCGTGAAATTACTGATCCACGATTAGATACGTTTATTAAACAGGTATTACCCAAAATAAGCAGCTCTTTTGATCGCTCAGAGGTAGATGCTATATGAAAGAAGAGAAAAGAAAGAAAACAGAGCGATTAAAGAAAGAGCTTCAATACATCATAGAGAGAAATTCTAATGAAGAATTTTTGAGAGCCATGATTACCCGTGCAAAAATATTAGAAAAACTGATCTGCTGATCTTCCAGGCCCCGGAGAAATCCGGGGCTTTTTATTTTCCAGATAGATTGTCGATCATTTTTTTTACAGCGGCTTTTTCATCATCATCCAAAAACCAATAAGCCTTAATAATCCGTTTAATTAAATCATCATCTGATATGTTGATTTTTTCCATGATCTCAAGGAATTCTTCGTCTTTATCTCTTTCCATGTGGGGTTCACCTTCTCCGGTGCGAAGCCACACTTCGGATATGTTGAACTCTCGGCAGATATCCGCAATCGTTCGGTCACTTGGGAGCTTTTCTCCAGATACTAACCTTGAAATAAATGATTGTGAGATATTTATACGAGCTGCAAAATCTGTTTTTGTTAGCCCGCTATCTTTTACGCACCATGCAATTCTGTTATTGATACTTTCCATTTATTTCACCTCCTGTCTGGAATCTATTAAAACACAAGAAATGAAATAAGTCAAGCAAAAAATATGCCTGAGGCATAAAAATGCCTTGACAAGTTGCCTTAGACATGATATATTATGACCAGGACAAAAGGAAGAGAGGTGATGAGGATGGACGAAAAGAAAAAAAGCGCCGAACAAACGGCGCTCGGGGATGAACTGGACAGGATTCTTGGCCCAAAAGAATTTAAGGTATTGGGGCAGGATTTGGCCCTTGTGATCGCAGAACACCAACTGACGAGAAAGCCGGAGGTCTGTGAAAAGGTTTTCCGCTATATGCTCATATACAGTTATTTAGAGGCGGTCAAGGGAAAATTCATTTGGTTCATCGCATTGTTGCAACAGTATTCATCCCGAACCCAGATAGAAAACCGCAAGTAAATCATATTGATGAAGACAAGATGAACAACAATGTGTCCAATTTGGAGTGGGTTACTGCGAAAGAAAATATGAATCACGGAACGAGACTTTCTCGTCACCTGAAAAATGCAAACTTTAGGTCAGAGAAAAGACTTTCTGCCGCGAGAAGAAATGGTGCTTTGTCCAGTAAACCTATTTCCCAAATTGACGGTACAAATATCATTGCAACGTATCCAAGTGCAAAAGCGGCTGCGAGGGCAACAAAATTATCGCATTCCCACATCTGTGAGTGTGCAAATCACCAAAAATGCAAACATGTCGGTGGGTTTGCATGGGTATGGGTTGAAGAAGCAAGGAGGAATGACTTATTGGGCTCCCAATTTTGATCTATGGCAAGAGTGGGTCTGGGAAGTCCCGTTCCCTGAAAAACTTTGCCCCAGATGAAATCTTTTTGATTAACGTGGTGGGCAAACGCTTGCCTTTCCCCGGGACCTTCCGATACCAGATGAAGACAGACAGCTACCAGACCATTACCACTGGCCTGCAAAAGATGCCCACCAAAACCGCTGTCATTGATGACGCTGGGTACCTTTTGACGAACACTTTCATGAAAGGTCATTCCGCACCCAAGGCGGGAAGTTCTACGTTCGACCTCTACAACGATATCGCGGACAATTTCTGGCGGCTGCTGATGTTCATCCAGTCGCAGCTTCCAGAGGATGTCATCGTCTATATCCTCATGCACGAAACTACATCCGATTTTGGAGAAACCAAGCTGCGGACCATTGGAAAGCTGCTGGACGAGAAGGTTTGCATTGAGGGGATGGTCACAATCTGTCTGCGCTGCATGGTGGAAGGGGACCGCCATTTCTTCCGCACTCAGTCCAGCGGGGCGGATATTTCCAAATCGCCGGAAGGGCTATTCGACCTGGAAATTGAGAACGATTTAAAGTTTGTCGATCAGCGGATTAGAGAGTATTGGGGGCTGTCAACTGTCCCCGCAGACGGAAAGAGAGGCTCAAGTGAACCTGAAGCTATATGAAATCGATGCCGCGATTGATGCGGCGATTGAGGCCGGGACGGACCCAGAGACAGGTGAGATTACAAATCTGGAAGAGCTTACCGCCTTGCAGATGCAGCGAGAAGAGAAATTGGAAAATATTGCGCTTTACATTAAGAATCTTTCTGCCATTGCCACTGCGTTGAAAAACGAGATCGACGTATTAAACGAGCGTAGGAAGCGGACAGAGAAAAAGGTTGATCGGCTAAGAGATTTGATTGCTGATGTGAACGTCAACGAGATTTGCGAACACATCGAAACCGAAACATTGTCAGAATGGGTAAACGCATGGCAGGAAGCCGCCCTCTCCGCCCTCCGCCCCGTCAGCCGGGAGTGCGGGAACAAGGCTGCAAAGAAGATCGTGCAGGAGGTACTGAAAAATGATTAAAGCGGAAGAATTAGCTAAGAAGATGCGAAAACAGCGTTGCCACCACTGCAAGGACGGGAGAAGCTTTGATGGACAATTTATTTTTTGCGGGAATAAAGGCCTCTTTTCCCTACATTTTTGTCCGGGATGCGGAGCGCCGCTTACTGAAAACGGGGAAGAAATTTTGGTGGGGAGATTGAATGAGGCGCTGAAAGATGGCAAGGACGATTGATGCCAATGAACTGATGGTTGAAATCCAGGTATGTAGCTGGGATAGCGAACAGGATAAGGAGCGAGCAGAGGATCTTGTTTTGGGTATGCCCACCCTCACCCCGCCGAACGAGCCGCTGACGCTGGAGGAGCTGCGGGAGATGAATGAAGTACCTGTATGGATTCAAAATCTTGAAGAGCCAGCAAAAAGCCAATGGAGGCTATTATATTGGGACAGAGGGAAATACCTTGTCCTGCAAGGCATATCAGTCCGTGGTTATTTGATGGAAGAATACGGAGAATCTTGGCTTGCCTACCGCCGCCCGCCGGAGGGAGAGGAAGGTGATGTAAACCGTGGCTGAGCACATTTTAAGTCTCAGCTATGGTTAGCTGACAAGGACTCACTGGCCTGCCTGGGTGCTATTGAGGAACTAGGCTGGCCACTTGACCGGATCGTAACAGCGGAGGTATGGGCCACCGACACCATTCAAGCTGATCTGCCTCCGATGGTGGAGTTCAAAGCAAAGGCCGATAAGATCATCAAAGAGCGGTGGGGCATTGAGGTGGAGCACGTCTCTTCCGGCATATCGTTTGAGCGTGGATTTTATTTCAAGCGGGGCAGGACTGGAAGAAAAACAAAATTTAACGGGAAAAGATATGGCTGGCCTATGCAGCGCGGGCAATGGTGTTTGCAGCAATTAAAGCTTCCAGCGCTGAGAAAGATCAACCGGGACGCGATCCAGTATATAGGGATTGCTGCCGACGAACCGAACCGATTTCACAATCTGTCTGACACAAAGAAAAGCCCTCTGGTTGAGGCCGGATGGACGGAGGCCGATTGCCGCCAATGGTGCGAAGAAAACGGTCTGCTGTCTCCCATCTACACCACAGCCACACGGGGCGGATGCTGGTTCTGCCACAACCAGGGGGCGGGACAGCTCCGGCTCCTGCGAAAGAACTACCCGGAACTGTGGGAGCTGATGCTGAAATGGGACAAGGATAGCCCCGTAACATTCAAGGCGGATGGACACACCGTCCATGACTTCGACCAGCGTTTCCATCTGGAGGACGAAGGGCTGATTTATCCAGACGACAAGGTTTTCCGCTGGTCGATGCTGGATGATGAACTAAACTACCGGTTGTTTTAGCCGGAGGGAGAGGAGGACGCCTGATGATCCAGTGGATAAAAAAACTCTTTTGTAAGCACGATTGGAAAATCTGCAAAAAGAAAGAAATGTTTGCCAGCATCAGTGGCGAACAGTTATACAAAGTCTGTCAGAAATGCGGCAAGGTTGAGCAATACATTTACCGGGAATATGAGGGTGGCGGGTATAAGTGATGGACATTGATAAGATGATTGATACGTTGAAACAGCACGGGGTTTCCTGTGTTCGATCCTCTGGCCGGTATTGCGGCATTTGTGATGACGCCGCCACCGCCCTCTCCACGCTCCAGGCTGAAAACGAGAAGCTGTGGGAGAAAATTGAAGATGCGCGCTTGGAGGGGTACGTAAAAGGGCTTGGAGAAATGAGTGCCGAGCTGGAGCAGGTGATAGCCGAGAGGGGTGCTTTAATTGAAGATTTCGTTGATTATGTGACAGACGGAGTTCCAAACCCGGCCATATTCTGTAAAAACAGGTGTAATAAATGCGTAGATATGCGCGGCTGGTGTACCGGGAAAAACTGCAAAGGATTTTATCCGTCCGTTGCAAGCGGCCAGAAGGAGGGCTGACATGGAACGGCTGACCTATGATTTTTGCATTGGTGGAAACCATTGCTGGCAAGTGAAAGGGGCTGACAATCTGGAATGTCGAGAAGTGTGTCAATGTCAAGAGGACAAAGGATGCAAAGACTGTCCTATCGCAAAAGCGTTTGACCGCCTCGCCGCCTACGAGGAAACGGGGCTGGAGCCGGAGGAGATTGATCGTATACTTGATGCTTATGGGCGCGGGATGACTCTACGGACAGAGACCGCTCAGAGATTGGAAATCGTAAAGGACATCAAAACTACCCGTCTCCGCGAGCTTGCCCAGGCGGACAGAGAGAGGCGGTGCGTGGTGATGCCGTGCCAACCTGGGTATAAAATTTCATACAAGAGCAGCACAGGATTTTGGTGCAATGCGGTTATTAAGGATTACACGCCTGAAAATATATTTATCACGGCGGAGACTGAAATACCGAATGCAGAGCCATTAAGTCATACATTCTCGATTTTGGAAATTGAGGCCGCACTACGGAGGGAAAAGGAATGAAGGAGTACATTGAAAGGGCAATGGCATTTGCCGTTTTGGTTGATTTTCCAGGAGAATTATCCCCTGAAAATATTGGTCTTGCTGTAGCACGGAAAGCGATAGATGCCCTCCCCGCCGCTGACGTTGCGGAGGTGGTGCGCTGTAAAGATTGCCAATATTACCAGGACGCAAAAACCAACAAGAAGGGGTTTCTGATTTGCCCAGCGTTCGGAATGGAAATTACCGAAACGGATTATTGCTCTTATGGCGTTCGCATGGGCCAGGAGGATAAGCATGAGGTTAAATGCGCAAAATGTGGGGAAATAAAAGAAATAATCTGCACAGTGGACGGGAAACCGTGGTGTGAAGATTGTTTGGATAGGGCAATGGGATGGCCGTTACACTTGACGAAATCATCGGAGGTGCAGAATGAGAGAAATCCTTTTCAAAGCTAAGCGGCTGGATAATGGCGAATGGGTGGAAGGGTACTACGTTGAAAGAGACAACAAATCTTGGATTTACCCGGCAGGCAATCAGGTAATCAGCAAGTCTTTAGCGAGAGGACTTCGCCCATTTCATAGCGCAAAAAGCACGCAGCGAATTATGAAGGAGGTGTTTCCTGTTGCCCCCTCCACGGTCTGCGAGTACATCGGAATGACCGATAAGAACGGAACGAAGATTTTTGAGGGGGATATCATCCATTGGACGAACTGGAACGGCGAACAAAAAGAAGCCCCTGTATGCTATGACCAAGAGTGGAATAGATTTTGTGTTTGGTTGAATGGCGCTGAAAGCATGGGCGCAAATATGCATCTGTCAACGAGCAGAATTGAGGTCATCGGCTCCATCCACGACGGGGAGGGCGGACAGCATGAGGGCAATGAATGACAATCTTAGCGATTGACCCAGGGGACAAGCAGAGCGCCTATTGCTTCATAGACAGCGAGGATCTACGTCCGCTGCGGTTTGCCAAAGCAGAAAATGCCGAGGTCCTTTTGGTGCTCCAGTTGGAGAAGTATGATCTTGTGGTGATTGAGCGTTTGGCAAGCTATGGCATGCCGGTTGGACGCAATGTTTTTGAAACCTGCGAATGGGTCGGGAGATTCACGCAAGCAGCACAGAAGCCAGTGGACTACATATACCGCCAGGATGAAAAGCTCCATCTCTGCCATGACAGCAGGGCCAAGGATGCCAATATCCGCCGCGCGCTGATTGACCGATTTGCAACCCATGATCTAAAAAACGGGAAGGGAACGAAAAAGAACCCAGATTGGTTCTATGGGTTCTCTGCCGATGTATGGGCGGCGTATGCGGTTGGAATTACGTACACAGAGACAAAATTAAAATTGTAAACAAAGTGTTAAGATCGTCAAACAAATTGATCGAAATGGAGGGTTGCGATATAATTTAGACAGGAAATGGTTTTATACATATACGCGAGAAAGAAAATAAATTTTCTTTCTCGCTATGTATAAAACAGAAGATTTTCCTTCCCCATTCGCCCGGCTCCGAGGCGGTCTCAATATCGGGCGTACCTCCTTTTTCTTTGGGAGCGCGAGCCTTGTTCTCGCCTCCCTATCACCCGGCCAGAGCGGATTTTGGTGCAACTCCAAAACGGGTGACCATTCCCAGCTGGGGAAATTTGATGGAAGGAGATTGTGCTTCCACCGAATCAGCAAATTGCTTTGCGGCCGCAAAGTGAATCACGTACTATTCGCCATTTTGCTGAAAACTTCACTGGGGTGCTAAAGTACACGGTGCCCATGGATAAGGTGTGTGACAATTTAAGCATAGGTACGTGTGACGGTGCAAACAGGCCCGCGGAAAGCCTGACAAAACCCGCAACATACCCCGCAAGGGGTATCTGGTCCGCTATCTCAAATGGTCAGAGCGCCCGGCTCATAACCGGGGACATCCTGGTTCGACTCCAGGGCGGACCACCAAAAATAGATTTTTATTGATGAGGTTAGTTATGGCTGCACGGTTGACAGATAAGCAGAAAAAGAAAATAGTGGCTGATTATCTGGAACTTGGCAGCTACAACGCAGTTGCCAAAAGAAATCATGTGTGTGGGGAAACTGCTCGGCGTGTCGTGGAGGCATCTGAAGATTTCGCAGAGAAACTTAGACAAAAAAAGGAAGAAAATACAGCCGATATCCTGGCCTACATGGAAAGTCGCAGGCAAGCAGTATGCGATATTATTGAGGTAGGACTTTCCGTTCTTCCAGAGAAGATTCAGAATGCACGCAGCGCCGCAGAGGTCACAACGGCACTTGGGACACTGATTGATAAATTCACAGCCTTTGGCGGTGGTCCTGGGAATGATGCAAAGGAAGATGGTTTGAGCCAGAGCTTGCGAGAGATGGCAAAGGAGTTGGAAAGCGATGATTAGTCCACAACAAAAGAAAATCCTTGCATTCCCATACTCCAAATATGATGCCATTATCTGCGATGGTGCAGTCCGATCAGGCAAAACCTCTATCATGATGTGGGCGTTTGTTCGCTGGGCCATGGAAAACTTCTCTGGTCAGCGGTTTGGTATTTGTGGGAAAACCGTTGATTCATGCTCAAAGAATATTATTGTCCCTTTCACAGCTATGACGCTGGCAAAAGAAAAGTATACCATGCGTTGGCGCCGGTCAGAGAAGATCCTTGAGGTGCGCCGGGGAACTACGACAAATTGGTTTGAGGTATTCGGCGGCAAGGATGAAAGCAGCGCGGCGCTCATTCAAGGGCGCACGCTGGCAGGTGTTCTATTGGATGAGGTTGCGCTTATGCCCCGTTCCTTCGTGGAACAAGCCCTGGCGCGTTGTTCTGTAGATGGAAACAAGAAATGGTTTTCCTGCAACCCAGAAAGCCCGCAGCATTGGTTTTATCTGGAATGGATTAAGAAGCATGATGAAAGAAATGCGCTGTACCTTCACTTTACCATGCGAGATAATCCAGGACTGACGGAAAAGGTCATTGAGCAGTATGAATCCATGTTCTCCGGTGTGTTTTATGATCGGTTCATTAGAGGGTTGTGGGTTGTGGCGGAGGGGCTGGTGTATCCTATGTTTGATGAGAGAAACATTACGGACGAGGTGCCGGAGAGTGGTGAGTATTATATGTCCTGTGACTATGGCACATTAAACCCATTTTCCGCTGGACTGTGGTGCTGGAATGGCAAGGTGGCTACGCGGGTGCGGGAATACTACTACTCGGGGCGGGATGAACGCAGTAACAAGACCGACGAGGAATATTATATTGAACTGGAAAAGCTGGCTGGTGATTTGCCAGTGAAGTCCGTTGTCATTGACCCGTCGGCAGCATCGTTTATTGAGGTCATCCGGCGGCACAAGAGGTTCAGGGTACAAAAGGCAGTCAATGATGTGATTCCGGGGATTGCTACTACGGCCCGATATATCCAAGACGGGACGATCAAGGTATATCGGAGCTGCAAAGACGCGATCCGGGAGTTCGGCTTGTATCGCTGGGATGAAAAATCCACGGAGGACAAGCCGATCAAGGAGAACGACCACGCCATGGATGATATACGTTACTTCACAATGACCATTCTTCGGCATAAGGTGCGCAAGGCGGGACAACAGCAATATATCCCACTGTGGGAGAGGTGATTTTTTGCTTACATATCAGGATTTACTTGCCGTGGGAAAAGATGAAAAAGCCCGGATGGATTTTATCCAGCAGGCGATCAATGAGCACAAAGGCAGCGAGGCCTATAAAATGGCGGTAGATGCTGAACTATACTTTAAGGGAGAGAATCCGACCATCAATCGCTACGAGAAAATTATATACGATATGCAGGGTCATGCTCATAGGGATATGTACACAGCAAACCACAAGATCGCAAGCAGCTTTTTTGGCCTTGATGTGCGGCAAGAGGTTTCCTATCTCTTGGGCAATGGTGTGACATTTCAGAATGATGCAACAAAGGACAAGTTGGGCAAGAAGTTTGACTTGGAAATAGTCAGAGCCGGGAAATATGCCCTGATTGCTGGCGTTTCATTTGGTTTTTGGAATCTCGATCATGTGGATGTGTTCAAACTGCGGGAGTTTGTTCCTCTTTACGATGAGGAAAATGGCGCACTCATGGCGGGCGTCCGGTTCTGGCGGTTAGCTGATGATAAGCCGCTCCGGGCTACACTGTACGAGGTGGATGGATACACGGACTACGTCCAGCGCAGCGGTGAAGATATTCTTGGAGCAACGTCTGGCGGGGTAAATTTTGTTGCAACGCCAGAATTCTCTGACTTTGGAGAGGATATTGATAATGCCCCGGTCAATGTTCTTGAATTAAAGCGTCTTGATAGCTGGGAGGTTACCATGTCCGGTACGTTCGTGACCGTTGATGTAAACCTTGCAAAAACGTTGGTTGGGATTGCGGATATTGACACATCGGACAAAACCCTTGTTAAACCACGCAATGATCTTTTAACGACTGATTTCAAAGACATTTGGTGGGTGGGAGATTACTCAGACAAGACGGGGGCAACAAATGGTGGGTTTGTCGCAATTCATATGCTGATTGATGGGGTCGAGGGAGATATTTCCACGCAGGCCACGGAGAAAGGGTATCAGTTCACCTATACTCCACGAAATGAACTGAGCGAAGGGAATCACAGCTTGACCGCCTCCATCCAGGACAACGACGGGAATCAAGCCAGTTTATCTTTGGTTTACATTGTAGACACGGTTCCTCCTGAGCTGACTGTGCATGAGTACAGGCAAATCGTTGACGATGAATCTATTACGGTGGAAGGGGTAACAAAGGATGTGACAACATCTCCTGTCACCTTGCTTGTGGGAGGGGAGGAAGCGGCTATTGATGAACACGGACAGTTCTCACATACGGTGCCGCTTCGCGTGGGGGAGAACTACATCACTGTTACCGCAACAGATAAAGCAGGTCTGTCCTCTTCTTTTCGACTTTATGTTATACGGCTCATTACAGACCGCAGCCAAGCGGACATTGAGGAACTTCTTACGATCTTATCCAAAGAAGATCAGACAGAAGAAGAACTAATTCAGCTTGCACAGACAAGCTATAAGGGAGCATATAACGAAACTGATATGAACCGGGTTACAACGGCTGCCGAGTTCCTTTCAGATAGTTTATATTCCCGTGGGTATGTAAACCCGTATGTTCCAGTCAATCCAGGGACAGGCAGAGATTATTGGGTGAAAGAGGACAAGTCAACATTAGAGCAGTCTGAGGGATATGTTTCTAACGTTAAACGGATTCGAGAGACTTTCCCCTTTGTACCTGATCTTCCAGAAGCCCCCTCTGATATGCAGAGTTTCACCTTCCAGGAAGCGAACAATTTGGAAAAGATCCTTGTCCAAGTAGAATCCATGTTCCAATGGATGGATAAATCCTATCTCATGGCGGGAGAGGCCATGTGCGGAGAATTTTAAGAAAGGGTGTGTTTTAGTGCAAGACGCCATTATTAAAGGGATCGGGAATTCACGATACCTAAAGACAGTGGGGGAAGCCTTGTCCCTCTATCCAACCTATGAGGATTTTATGCAGGCCATGGTTGCAGGGATATTTCCAGTAGACTTCAATGGGATTAATAAAGACGGTTGGACCCAGCAGGGAACCCTTCTAAACAAAGCAAACCTTCTCTCAGATACGGTGATCTCCACGCTGGGCCTCTCTACGGGAGCTGATTCAACCCCCAACGATGCTTTCAACGTCCTTGCAAATATCGGCAACGTCCATGTGTGGAGGAAGACGGTTAAAACGGATGAAAAAATACCTGCGACATATTCTCTTGGGCCTGAAGAAGGAAAAGCAGCATTAACTTATCCCCAAACCCCGTCGACGCAAGCGTCATTTCATTACGGAAAAACAATTACAGTCGACGACAATGGAACAATAACTATAAATGGGGAACAAACTCTCAGTCTTAATTCAGACGATTCTTCTGTACAAAAAGGAAATAATCTAAAGGGTAACTTTTTTTATTGCGATCCTTCTTCCACTATTGGTGGTGAAAATGAATTTGAGACAGGCCCAGGAAATGTTTATTTCATTCCTTCCGATGCCACTATAAGTAGAGAACCAGATACCTATTTGGGTGGAGTAATTTATACCAGCAAATACCAAGAGGTACGTGCAGTCCCTGCCGTTCCCCCTGGCACCCACGTCACCTACCTAACCTCTGTCAACCGCAACGCCTACCAGGAGGGAGACGATGCGAAAGAGGCGGGGTATGTGTTGGGGGATATGGTGAGTGGATACCTGTTTGCATCGGCGTGGACTGGTAATGCGTCCAATTATTATTACTCCGAGACAATTAAAGTTTCCGATACTGGGACATTGACACAGGAAAATGTAAAAAGTTATACCGCAAATGCCACTAATGATAGCTGGGTTAGTAATATTCAAAGTGCTATTAGAGGTAAATTTATTACTGTGAGTGGAGAAAAAGATAATGGTGGAAGTGAAGGAACTAACCTTGTCTATATCCCCGATGATGCCATTGTCAGTTACTTTGAAAACGGAGTCTCTCTCGGTTATCCATATAATTATGGATTTCTTGTCAATAAAATGCAACAGGTCACCGGCTACCCCGCCATCCCCGCAGGCACCACTATTGAGTATCTGGGGGTGTTGGGGGACTTTGGTGGATCCTCTTTGGGATACATCAAATACGGTTCATACGTTGGCACAGGGACAGAAAACGTGATAATTCCGTTTAAAAATAGGCCGCTGATTGGTTTTTTGAATGTCGACGTCACAATGTTCACTGATACAAATTGGATTGTGCCGACTGGAAGCAGCGGAATTTCAAATTATACGGGGAGTGCAACCTGGTCTGGAGGGAAGTTGACCCTATCCAAAGGTAATTATTCTCGATTCCCGAATTCCTCTGGTAAAACTTATAAGTATGTTGCATTTTTGGAGGGAGAGTGAGCACAAATGTATTACATCAACTCAAGTCCGAACGAGACCGGCAACCACGGCAACCCCATGGGACAACCTTTCCCAAACTGTGTGACCCTACCTGACGATCTCCTGAGCCCCTATCTTGCGGCAAAGGGGTTTGTGGCCTTGACCGTGGAAGACGGTGCTGTGACAAGCCTGGAGACCAACCAGGAGGCGCTGGACGCCTATGAAGCAGACCACCCCGACCTCCCGCCGGAAGAGCCGGAGGAACCCGTTACCTGGGCCGCCATGGCGGCAGCAATTCGAGAAGGAGTGAATGACGTTGACTGAAAAAGAGTTTGTTTTGGATACCCTGCGCCGGGCGGGGAAGTCTGCCGCAGTCAACTTGCAAGCAGAATCCCCCTCCATGACCGGCACGGAACTCTGTGCCGCAGAGGAGTATATCCCGGACTTCCAGGCGGCCAAGGCTGCCAAAAACATGCTGGAGCGCAAGGCAGGCCAGAAAGATGGCTTTGTCTGCCGGTCCAGCGCCGGGCGGGTGGTTCGGCTCCTCCAGGTCTACGACAGTGAAATCTATCCCCAGGAGCCGGAGGAGCTGCCCGCCCAGTGGGGGTTTGTCTGGTCCACTGACCCGGACAAGGCGCTGCCCTTCCTCTCCCTCTCCACTTCCCCCTACGCCAAAGGGGATTGCTGTACCGCAGATGGCAAAACCTGGCGCAGCAAGATTGACACCAACACCTGGTCCCCGGAGACGAATCCGGAGTTTTGGGAGGAAGTATATCCCTGACGAACCATCCCACACAGAGAGAGGAGGGCTGTTATGCCCATGGACAAGTGTACCTTCAACCCCGGGAATGAATGCTTGGGGATGCAAAAGGCTAACATGTTGGAGAAGTCTCTGAACAGCCATTTGGATGCGGCCCGGCAGACCCATAAGGAGATGTATGATCGCATCCGGGCCCTGGAAACTGAGAGCGCACGCCGGGACGAACAGTATGTTCAGATTCTGGACAAGCTGGATGAAATGTCCTCCAAAATCACATCGGCACTCAGCCAGGTGAGTGAGCTCCAGATCAAGCCCGCACGCCGGTGGGAAGGGTTGGCTGATAAAGCAATCTGGGCTGTTTTCGCGGCAGTGATTGCGTTTCTGCTGGCAAAAATCGGGCTGTGAGAGGGGGTGAAGGGAATGAGTGAGAAATGGAAAGCCTGGTGGAAAGCGGCGGGAATCCGTGCAATCAAGACTGCGGCAGAGACCGCCATTGCCACGATTGGGGCGGCAGCGGTGCTTTCTGCGGTGGAATGGCCGGTGGTTCTGTCGGCCACCATACTGTCCGGCATACTGTCCTTGCTGGTTAGTATCAAGGGCCTGCCGGAAGTTGAGAAAGGAACTGCAAACAAAAACTAAAGACAAAGAAGGAGAATTCGTATGGCAAACCGTTTTTATCAGAATCGCATGGCAATCAAGGCAATTAGCGAGAAAGAGGGCGTGGACGTAGACATTGCCTCCCGCATGTATGCGCAGCAGCAGGGCTGGACCGGCTGGGAAAAGGAAATGGACGAATGGAATGATATTCAGCGTTCCTACATGAAGTCTAAGACAAAGACACTGGCAGATCTGTTCCGATAAGCTTGCAAAAACAAAAAACTGCCCCTGTAAAGGGACAGCAAAAATTGACAATCCGCGGCGCGGCATGGTATGATGGATGCGCCCCGAAAGGGGCCGGAAAGAGGCGCTGCGCAAAACGGCAGGCGGTTTAGCCACATCCTCCGAAAGGAGGTGAGGCCCATGCCC
>ERZ827108.3338-NODE-3338-length-13848-cov-4.232437_pt1 | contig 13848 bp, 13 predicted proteins | sample MGYA00519921_ERZ827108 | MGnify/ENA primary metagenome ERZ827108 (study PRJEB31778, sample SAMEA3449258) | human gut metagenome | biome: human gut; feature: human-associated habitat; material: faeces | place: United Kingdom | collected 2010/2012 ... | reverse complement strand
ATTCAAAATGTCAATTTGTGCATAACGACGTATTTTGGGTGTTAATATTGAAATTTCGTCGAGGTAGGAGTATAATATTTTATAGGTTATAAGCAGATAACTTCAAATTATCGTATTAGTAAATCCAAGCATCACATTGTATGTAGTTATTTTAGACCATATATTATTTTTTGTTCGTTTAATAGCTGCGGCATATTATCTTTTAACCATTCGTCGTTGTACAGGTTGTCAAGATACCTATCTCCACGATCAGGGAAAATAGCAACTATATTTTTATCAGATTCATTAGTTTGGATAATCGCTGATAAAACTGCGCCGCTTGATGCACCAACAAACAAACCATGTTCCAGCAATTTGCGGCAACTGGTGATGCAGTCAAAATCGGACACTCTCACTACTCTATCAATAATTGCATTGGCTAAATTCCCGGGTTTGATCCTTGACCCCATGCCCGTAAATCTGTTTCTTGAGATCCTTTCACCGAATATCTGTGATCCATATGAATCCACAGCAACTATTTCGATATTGGGATTCTGCTCTTTTAATCTTGTTGACACACCTGAAATTGTACCGCATGTGCTCACTGGAATGTAGACGGATTCGGTTTTCGGATACTGACTCAGGATCTCATCTGCAAGGGAATAGTAAGATTCTTGTATTAAGGGATTATTATATTGGTTTGTCCAGTACATATTATTGTTGACTCGCAGCAGTTCCTTTACAGTTTCTATTCTTTTCTCTTGGTAAGATTGGTTCTTTTCAGGAGTGTTTATTTTATGAATTGTACTTCCAAATTGCTTAATGATCTGGGAGTTTGTGTTTGTAATATTAGAATCCACTACACACAGGCACTTTATCCCAATAGCGGAGCATACTCCTGACAAGGCAATTGCAAAGTTCCCAGATGAAGATTCAACAATAGTTGTTTCTTTATCAATTGTGTTTGTTTGCAATAAAGAAAGTAATGCTGATTTTGCTGCCCGGTCTTTCATGCTTCCAAACGGGTTCATGCATTCCAGCTTTGCCATAAAGCGCACTTTTCCGACGGACACTTCCACCATCGGAGTGTTTCCGATTGCATTTAAAATTCCTAGGTTCATATTTGTTACCTCGATTCTTTAGTTTATAGGAGTGTATAATGAAAATAAACAGTCTTTCCGCCTGCCCTAAGTTAGTTGATCGCGAAGAAGATGTAACTCAAATAATTAATCTGTTCCAGAAGGCACAGGGCACACAGGTGCATATTATATACGCTGAAACAGGATATGGCAAGTCTTCTTTTTCAGAAAAACTATCCCAGAACAGCTTTTTTGCCGATTGGAATATCATAAAAGTAAAAACCCCACCTCAAAATGTTAATTATAATGTTCCTGAAAGGGAATATTTGGATTCGGTTTTTATGACCATGAAGAAACATTTTGATGCTCAGGGTCATCAAAAACTGCTATTAGAAAACTATTTATTGGGCAATAAGAATAAAGCTATGAGAGAAATGTTTTTGGAACAAATCATTGATCTAACAACTTCTGCCCAATCAATAAGAGAATTATTGATAAAATGCTGCGGCTTAGGATTAAAGCGGGCGCTAAAAACCGGAAATTTTAGTTTGTATTCTATTATTAACAATATTTCTCCGTATGCAGGATGCATAAAATCCGATTACATCCAATATCTTTTTAAAAATTGCGACCATATACTTCTAGTGATCGAAAACGTTCAGAATATTGATAAGACATCTCTGAAATTATTGATTGATTGTATAAATGAAACCAAGGATAAAAAGCATGGAGTCATTTTGGAATACACCATCTCGGATGATTATCCTCAAGATTCTGTAAAACAATTGCAACGAGAAATATCACAAGCCAACGTTGATGTGCAATTATGCGAACTGGAAAAAATGTCGAAATCGTATATTGCCGAGTTCCTTGCAGCACAGTTGGACGGCAATTATCCCGATATCCGGTTTGTCACCAATGCTATAAAGCATTACAACGAGAACTCGGGAGGCAACCTTTGGGATCTGATGGATTACGCACGAATGTATGATACCAACAAAGAAAATAACGATGAATTGTCCTCACCTACCTTATTAAATTTGAAAAGCCTCAGTGCAGATTCACAGTATATCGTTTCGATTTTATATTACCATAATGGCTGCATGGACAAAAAGCTCCTTAATATCATCTGGACTGATAGTTCTATGGAATCCGACAAAGCTTTGGATGATGCGTGTTACGAATTAGCTTCTAATCAAATCATATGCACCAAAAATGACGGTGCCATTGACCAAATTGCCCTTATCCATGCCAGCATTTTGGATGTATATAAAGATAACATACATGAATTTGAGAGCATAAACGGGGACGTATATACACGACTTAAGATTTTTTATGAAAAGGTTTATGAGGGTTCGGTGACTGCTGTAAGCAAAGAAACTGCATGGCAGGTTTTGATTAACCTTTATTATGCCGGAAACCCTGAAAAGATAACAGATTTGCTTGCGGATTTCCAAACATATACAATCAGAAACATATCGAGGGAAAACACTTGGCGATATCTTCAGAAATTGATAGAACGCACAAAGGACGACATTCCCAAATTTGAGAAAGTATATTTTCAGATTTTAAGATTGTGCCGAATTGCGTCATTGTTCGAAGAAGGCTATCATTGTATTGAACTAATGGAAAAAGTGATTGATATTACATCAAACGACGACCTCCGTCTGTTCAAGCTGTTATATCTTTCAATATTAGACCACCATGAAACTGTTATTCAAGAGTATAAGAACGCCTTAACCCGAATAGAAAAGTACAGCCGAACATGGATCAGGCTGAAACTGCTTGTATTAAATAGTTTCATTGCTCTGAATGACAAAACGGCTTGCTCTGACATTGATATCGAGCTAAATCAAATCCCCAATTTTAAACACTATGATGAATATCCGTTCTATCTTCGCCTAACAAACATTTATACCAATCCATCAAAGGCAGCCAAAAACGCTAAAAAGAGCATAAAGATATTTCAGCGAAATGGCAACAGCATACAAGCGGGTAAATCGTACATCACTTATTCAAAGCTTCTTTCAAGCATGGGAAAACACAAAAAAGCGACAGACAATATAAATCGAGCTAAGCTCATGCTTGAAAATTCAAATCAGGGTACATCGTGTATATATAATAATTTGGCTGGATATATGTTATTATCGGGCAAACACGATTCCGGCGTCTGGGATTATCTCAGTATTGCCGATCAGAATAGCGTGTCAACATACGATAAATTATCTGTAATTATTAACAAATTGGCATGGTGCTATGAGAACGATGCCTTTGTGAAATTAGACCTCTTGAAAAATCAGGCTTTGGAACTTATTGATAAGGAGCCGAGCAAACTGATGCATTGCACGACATATTATAACTTATCAATTGTATATAGAAAAGCAGGAATGATAGAGCAGGCTGATCTGTACTATCAGCAAGCCGCCAGCTTGAAGGGGTATTGTTCCTGCATTAGGGTCAGAATTGATGGGGTTACATTCAAAACACGCCATCTTATTCCCAGAATCAAAAAGCCATATCATATTTGTTATTTATCATTCTGGCTGTTTGATATGTAAAGGCAAATATCACAAGGGGTTGGCATCAAACAAAACTTCATCATAATATCTGCTTACTATCGAGCCCCATGCTACACAATTCATGTAGTATTCCAGGCTTTCAAGCTTTGCGCCATTAACAAAATGGTCAAGATATTGTTCAATATAATTAAATGACGCAATCATTCCTTGGCTTGCTGAACCGCCTATACGTAGGTTGATTTCGATGAAGAAAATGCCGCCATCATTTTCTATGAACTCGACGTTTGACAAACCCGGTATCAAATATTTCGAATATATTTGTTTACATATCTGTATTATTTTCTCGTGCTTTACTATTTGGCAGCGAAAAGATGAGCCCATTTGCTTTTCAAACGACTTGCGAGGCAATATTAATTTTGGATCTCCATTTCTGTCAGCAAATACATCTACAACATAAGTTGTTCCTGTTTCGTACTTTTGGGCAAACCAATCTTTCTGAAAATGGTTTTCAATATAAGAAGCTTTCGACAGGTCGGCAATATAAATTCCTTGGCTTGAAACAGATTGTTTTTTACGGAAAATCACCTTCTCCTTTCCGAAAAGGGAATCAAAAATAGTTGGTACGCTGATCCCCAGTTTTTCAATAGCCATACTCGCTTCCAATTTGTCTTGAAATAAACGGATAGTATCTGTCGGACAATTGTCAAATGGCAGAGTTATTTTGTCTTTGTAGTGATCAAGAAAACGCACTTCCTTATCTGTTGACACAAAAAGGTAATCTATCTTATCCTTGACCGATAATTCGTTTATGAATTGTAAGTATTCTTCTTCATTGTCTATGCTGGGCGCCTGAAAATACCTGTCGACAAAATTGCTGGATGCGATAAACCCTGCCAACGCTCTATCTGTTCCCCACACCTCTACCGGAAAGCTTTTTATTCGTTTTAACTGTCTTACCAATAATGTTGAATTTGTGCTTTTTATATTATTTACAAGAATTCTCATTTGCAACTTTCCTTTCTTCCATTATACAGTTCTTTGGAATAGAGCGCTATTATACGATAATTTGAAGTTATCTGCTGTTATAAAAAGCAGCCATATACGGTATAGAACGAAACAACATCGCCCTTTGTGAGTGATTTATGTACACACAAAGGGCGATATTGTTTCACAGTATAGAAATAAATTTTCATATAACTGCATTTAAATAAAATGCTTATTTCCATCATATTGTAGCAGCTTATGATATTAAATCGGAACCTAAAAAGTATAAGAAAAGTATCACAATCTCAATCAATGTATTTCCCTTATGGTTATATTATAGCAGTGCCTAACAGACTGAGTTTTCGTCTTTTAATTTGGGAAATCTGATATAAGAAAAATGCGGCAGCTAGAAACTGCCGCTGTAATTATCTTATTTTTTCAAGCTTGCCTTTGTCCATTTCGTAAACCGTATCGCAAAGCACGTCAATGTCCTCAGCGGAATGCGAAGCAATCAGAATATTTTTTCCTTGCTCTTTCAAATCGAGCAGATATTTTCGCATATCTACAACACCGTCTTTGTCAAGTCCGTTCATAGGCTCATCAAGTATAAGAATATCGGGTTTTTCCATGATTGCCTGTGCAAGCCCCAGGCGCTGGCGCATTCCAAGAGAATACTTGCGGACGTGCCGCTTTAAATCCGGGTCTAATCCGACTTGCTGCATTGTTTTTCGGATATCGTCCCGCGTGATTTTTCCGCGCAGATCAGCGAGCAGCTTCAGATTTTTATAGCCCGAATAGTACGGAATAAACCCCGGAGTTTCTATGATAATTCCCGTGTTTTCCGGAAAATCACAATCCTTTCCGATGCGCTTCCCAGAAACGGTGATTTCACCACTTGTTGGCTTAACAAAGCCGCATATGCACTTCATAAACATAGTTTTTCCGGAGCCGTTCCGACCGATTAAGCCATGAATTTTCCCGCGTTCGAAGTGCACGGAAATGTCCTTGAGAATTTCGTTTTTCTGTAAAGCCAGATTCACATTTTTTACGTCTATCATCATCGTTCCTCCGTGAATTTCAGCCGTTTCAGCGCAAGAAAATTTCCCGCAGTCAGCGCCGTCAGGAGCGCTCCGAAATAAGTAAACGACGCCCACACAGGATAAATCGGCTTACTTAAAATCTCTTCATAATGCAGCCAGATAATAGCATTTGCAGTCGGGAAAGCCCATTTGATCGGTGAGTAAAGCGAGGTCAAAGCAACGCCCAGCGCCATTACGACAAGCGATCCCGCAAGTCCCACGAAGCTTGAAAACAGCATTTTCAACAGGTAAATTATCAGCGCAAATGACAGCAGATACATTGCTAAAAGCGTACTAGTCTGCCACAAAGCAGTCATCATCGGAATTTGATTGTACAGGTTTGACGGCAGAAGCTGACTGTCGAAATTGTGCGCTTCTTCCGGAAATCGCGCGGCATATTTTCGCACAGTTTCGCTCCATTCCGTGTCGAAATGCCCGCCGGAAAACAACATGCTTGCAGCAAAAATCGCTCCCAGGAAAGTCAGAACTGACATGATCAAAAACAGCATTTGACCGCATAACCATGCCGCTTTTCCAGTCCTTGAAATGTAGAAAAGTGAGTTTCCGCCAAGCTTCGGATAGTCCGAAAACAGCACCAGAAACACAAGCGGAATGAACAGCGTGAGTGCGCCGGAGTTTCCCACAGCGATGAATGGCTCAAAAACGATCATCGAGTCACCGAATCGTTCAGCACGCACCGTGAGCGGGTCTATCGCGAGCGTCTTAATGAAAATCAGCAGCACGCCGAGGATTATAACGCGTGGATTTGTTATCCAGCCGACAAATTCCGTCCGCGCTACTCCCCATATTTTTCGCAGTTTTTCACGCACCACAGTCCACCCGCTTCCTGTTTATTATGATAAACGCTGCGAACATCAGCGCCGCCGAGATCCCGAAAACAAGCCAAGTGACGAGCCTTGTTTCATCGTACACCCAGAGTATTCCGTCGGGATTTATTGCATTTGCAAGGGCTATTGCGTTCTTGTCAGAGCTCACTGCCGAAAATGCGTCCTGCGATATCTTCTGATGGAGCTGTTTCAGACCGTATTTCAGGAAAAACGGGATACACATTATGAGATATTTATTGTTCAGAACGCTTGTCAGAAACATTGCAGGAATGCTCCAGAATGCGCCGAAAAGGAACATCTTTAAAATCTGGTACGGCAGGTCAAATGTTGTTTCAAGCAGAACGTCTGCGGCGAACTCCGACATTTCTCCGATATCGGGAAACAAGCCCATCACAAGAGCCGCAAAAATTATGTAGCCGAGTGAAATTGCAGCCCCTCCCGAAATGACCCCGGAAAAAAACTGCGACAGGGAATATTTCAGCCTTGTTGTGCGAAATATCTGAAAACGCACTGCTTTTTCCCCGCGCTCAGTGCAGACCGTCGGCACGAAGCAGAACGCCGCAATGATTGGCGCGAACAGCGAAAACCAGCCGCTGCACGCATTCTGAAGAATCATAGTATTACACATCTCATAATTGAATGTCATTTCTTCTTTAGAGAATTCTATAAGTACGCGAGTAACAGAATATCGATCTTCTGTGTTTGAGTCAAGAAATATTTGTGCAAAAAAAAGCAGAATTAGGGTAAATAAAATACAACACCAAAATTCAGGAGATGTTACTATTCTTTTTAGTTGTAGATAAAAACTTCTCATCACCACTCCTTGTAACTTTCAAATTCTCCATTCAGCATATTTACATAACAGCAGTAACTGAACTCGTCATTAGGATTGTAAAGTGTAATCTTCCATGCTGGAAATACAGGATTCTTGGTTTCCCCTAATTTTCCTGTTCCTAGGTCATCATCCGTGCAATAAACAAGCTGTGCAGATGTTATTTCAAAATCGACATATGAGGTCATTTTATCGTATACAATCTCAACCGCTTTTTCAAATGAAAGAACTTCTTCAAATTCAAATTGTTGTTCATCAATAACGGTTTCCAGCTTAAATGTACCGTAAACATAATCAATGTCATTACTTTTGATCATACCGCCCATTCCGAGATCGCGATTATCTCTTCCTCCGTGTGAACCGTTCATTGCACAATCAAATGGTATTCCATCATATAGTTTTGATGTAGAAAGTAAGTAGTAGTAAAGATTATCATTTATCTTATATACTTTAACATTATTTATATTAATTGAATATGCCGGTTCAATTACACAAGGTAGGGAATTGATATACTCCTTATAAAAATCAACAGCTTCTTTTATAGATACCTTTTTGTCCATCAGTTGAAATTTAACTTCGCTATCAGGTGAAAAGCTCCCTACACATGGGAAGTCTCTTGAAGGTGTATATACATCTGTTCCATACTTTCTTGCCAAACCTGTTTCATATGCTATACGGTTAGTAACGCATTTGTTTATAGTTGTAATAGTATTTCCAAACGGACTTTGACAAACCAGTGCTACCTTTTCATCTTTATTTGTATTGGTTTCACTATAGTATAAAAGCCATACTTCCTGAGAACCACTCATTATTTCGTCATAATAATCCGAAACAAGCCTATTACTTTCTACTTCGTTAGTACTAGGTCCTTGAAAGAAAAAGCAATTATCATCGAAAATATGCTCGGGGAAGAGATACTCAAAAGAAGAATGAAAATTGTCAACAGCGTCCTTTCCTGAAAGTGATGCTGTTGTACCGCTGAAAAAGCAACTTACATGTCCCAATTTTTTAGGTACATCTATAAAAATATTATCCGATACCTTGAAGTTGGAATGTTCGGTAATAATATCAATAATTTCATCTTCTGAACACTCAATTCTTGGGTTTTCGTGATTTATAGTAACACTTTCAGAGTTGGTACTACTTTCATTTGGCAAGCTTAAATTTGTATTACCACTACATGACGACAGAAAAAGTGTAATGAATATTGTGAGTAAAATTGAAGCTTTTTTTGTCATGATATATCTCCTTTAAAAAGCCACATCAAGCCAAGCGCTTGGTTGAATTTGTACTCAAACAAACGCTTGGCGAACGTCAGATGAAATTGATGATTGTTATTTTTAAATTAATTTGTATAGGCATTGCCATAAGCATTGTATATATTTCCGGCACTTGCGGTAGCAGAGAATTTAAGAGTTATTCCCCTTATAGCTCCACTTACCACAAAGGTACATGTAACATGCTCTCCGGTATTTCTCAAAGTTTTTGTGGACATGGTAACATTGGAGTTTCCACATGTAATCTTAACAACGCCTGTACCACCATCAACTGAATTGGTTACTTCATTGCAATATACATCTATGCCATCAGTTGAATATACCATATAGCAGCTGTCAGTTCTACCTGTGCCAGAAGGAGCACCAGAAACAGCAACTCCTGCCACAGACCATGTATCAGAATCGACAGGTTCTGCTGCACTTACCGAAACAGCCATTGTAGCTGTCATAGCCGTAGCCATCGCAATGGCTGCAATTTTCTTAAAAATCTTTGTCATAATAATGACCTCCTTGCATTTTTGAGGACACCAAAATAAAGCTGTCTTCACTTAATGATGTCCCCACTTTGTTGTTGCCTTAACATTGCTTCTCAATGAAACACCGGTTGATTCCACTGAAAATCATTTGTCGGGTTTGTTAGATCCAAGCCCCTCTATATAAGTTCAACCCTGCAGATGTCGAAACATATAATGAGCATATCAATAAAAAAGGTGATTTTTTATCTTTCCGGCAATAAGCATAATGCTTAAAACTGTATATGAATATACTATCGCTACGAACAGGCTGTCCAAGTCCAGTGTTTTCAGTAAAATACTAAGGAGCAGCTCAACCAATGATATGACAATAGCCCGCTTTTTATATACACTTTGTTCAATCATATCCAGCGGCTTGTTCTTATCCTCAACTGGGGATAATATAAACACAACCAATGATGTTTCCGTCAATATAACATAGTACACATAGCACGCTACTGATACATATTTCATGCATAGTGAAATTCCAATCAGTATTATCACTGAAATGATATAACATCTCAAAGGCGTCTTTGCGTGAACTCCACCCGCAAATGACCTCAACGGTATATAAGCCGCCATAAATACAGCGACTTCAAAAAACACACCACAAATAACGCCGATAATCAAAGCGGAGGACAAATTGAGTATAGCAAACAGTATTTGATTTATACCGTATATGTATAGCTCTGAATCTTCCGCTTTAACTATGCCGCTTTGCTCAAGATTTCTACAAATCTTATGGGATAGTTTTGCAAAACAATCCATGGGTCAGAACTTGCGAAGTTTTTTTGCACCATTTGGAAGCTTGGGCTGATGAATAACAAAAAAGCAGGTAGAATTGACATTTACTGTTGTTGCCATTAAAGCTGCTTTTGCCACCGCCCTTTTTGCAATGTTAGTCATTACGTTATTTTTGCTATTAGTCATCACTGGTATCTCCTTTTAGTTTATGACTTTATTTTACACTTTTCATCAATGGTTTGTCAATACACCTGGCACGAATTGTATATAAACCTGACACGAAAAGTAAGTGGGCTCAAGGAACTAAAAATTCCCGAGCCCGTGTGATTTATTATTTAATATATAATGCTGTTGTAATGGTAAAAACGCCATTGTCTATATCAATTTTTGAAGTACCGTTGTACTTTTTCAGTATTTCGTCAATATTTCTTAATCCAAAGCCGTGGTTTTCTTTATCCGGATTGGAGGTGACTATTTTTCCGTTTTCTTTTTGCACCACGGTGGAGAATGGATTTGACATTTTAATGAGTAGCATTCCTCTTGAGCAATCTATTCTGATGTCTATAAACTTATCTCCTTCGACAGCGGAAACAGCTTGCAGAGCATTGTCAAGAAGATTACCCAGAATAACTGTCAGATCAAATGACGAAAAACAAAAATCCGGCGGCAGAGATGTCTTGATATTTATCTTAACTCCGGCGTCGTATGCCGACCGTAGCTTTGAATTCATCAGACCGTCTATTGCCGGAAATCCCGTATGTACGATTTCAATTTTGTTCTGATACGTTCCGATAATATTCGAGATATGCTTTTTCGCCTCATCTGTTTCGCCTTTTTCCAGATAGGAGTTTATAGTTATCAGATGATTTTTGATATCATGACGCAGCTTTCCGGTCTTTTCGTGCAGCTCTTCTACAAGCAAAAGCTGATTGACATAGTATTCGTTCTGCTGTTTAACCAAGGCGCTCTCCTGCTGCTCCTTATACAGGAATGCTATTCTGTCGAACAGAAAGAACACCATAAAGTTTATGATTAAAATTGCAGCCACCGAGGAGGAAACCGCATAAACTGTAAGTCCCTCGGACTGAAATATCTCTGCAAGGATATATAACGATAAAAAGGGGACAGTAAAAATTGCTGCCCAGTATGCTTTTGGCAGATGATCTCCGTTTTTTATGCTCTTAAAACTAGTTGCCGCCGTTGATATGATGAACAAAAGAACATTAGCGGAAACGGCTCCAAATATTGAATTATAATTGTTAGCTTCTGTTATGGGGAAATTTATATATCCCGTCAATGTAACGACCACCATCTCCGTACATACACTGATGACATATACCAACAAGCCGACAAGGATTTTTTTCTTTATTGACGACGAATACAAAAAAGTCAGTGAGAAAACAGCTAAAATATTGAAAATAAAGTTTACCAGCGGGATATTGATAACCAGATACACTGATGATGTCAATATATAATACGCAATAAACAGAGCTGCTTCAATGAGCCTGCTTACTCTGGCTTTTTCAAAAAAGGCGGACATTAATTTGCGCAGGGCAAAAACGCCCAGTACCTGCGAAAACAGGTATGTTATATTATACGAAGTCATAGTCTGCTTCCCCCGAATTTCATCAAGATATCTCTGATCTCTTTGCGCTTATTTCTGCTGATGGGAATTGCATAACCGTTCTCCATGATCAGTTCCTCGTATTTTATCGTCCTGATCCGATCGTAATTTACGATATATGAACGATGCACCTGAATGAAACCGTAGCCGGAAAGCTCGCTCATTATATCCGACAAACCTGCCCTGAATTCATATCGCTCATTTACAGTTACAATTATAAAGTTATGCGCCGAGCTTTCAAAATAAAGAATGTCTTTGATCCTGACTCTATGCGAACCATTTTTATTCTTAAAGGTAAAAACGTGATTTCTGTCGTCCATAAGCTGTATTGCCAGATCGATGGTATTGTACAGCTTTTCTTTTTCAATAGGTTTTGGAAGAAAATTGAGCGGCTGGACGTCAAAAAGCTGTCTGTCGTATGTATCCATAGCGGAAATATAGATTATATTTACTGCATGGTCGTTCAATTTTTCCCTTATCAGATGACCAAGTTCCACGCCGTTCATCTTAACAAGCTCAATATCAAGGATTATCAGATCGCAGTGATTGGATTTCAAATGCTCCCAAAGATCCTCAGCGTTGTAGAATGACTTCACGTCAAGTTCGCAGTTGTTATGCTGCGCATATTCCGAAAGATACCCGTTCACTTGCGCTACCACATCGGGTATATCGTCGCAAACTGCTATCCTGAGCATTCTCATCTTCCTTTCTATTTTTGAACTATGATAATATTCTAGCGTATATTGTTGAAAATGTCAACAGTGAAGTAAGGTCCTTTCTGCTACATTGTTCTTTAATCAGATTTCAGTTTTCCTCAACCACATTCTTATAAATATCCGTCAGGCAATCGATTGTTTTCATTCAGGATTGTATTCGATGAGAGCTTATCCGAGCGGTTCGGAATAAGACTCCCATATATTCTGGCGTTCGTTCATATTTATAAAACCTCCGTTTTCCTGTAAAGACGAAATTTCGGCTTTTTTCAAAATCATCTTCATATACCGTCACCAGTTTTGATGTTGCTGTAACAAGTACAATACTCAATTGTACTTTTGGCAAACTTCGTTCTCCAAAAGTACATTTTCGTTAGGGGACGCTCACCCCTAAAACCCCCGATTTTTTCAAAATTGAAAAAATGAGATTTCAGCCTTTTTGCGAAAATCGCAAAATCTTAAAAATTCGTTGAAAATGAAATTCGCAAAAATCGCATTTTTGAAAAAAAGCTCTTTAAGCCGTTCGCCCAGATTTGAAAAATCAATGGCGGGCGCGTTCTCGGTTGAGCGGTCGTTTTTCAGTTTTCTGTTGGAGCTTTGTGATTTTTACAAGCAGCTCGTTGAAATCTTTCACGCCGAATTCCTTTAGGATATGGTTGCGCTGCATGAGATTATTGCTGCTGATGAATTTCCTGCCGACTTCGTCATTGTCAACGCAGGCGAATAATTGCAGACCTTTATCGGAAAGCGTTTTCAGCGAATTTGGTTTCAGACCAGCCATTGATACAAGCACGCTGTTCTGAATTTTCTGCTGATTAGCAAGCTGCCGAAAGGAGAGCAAATCTATTGCACTCTCAAAAATGTACGCCTTTGTCGGAAATCCTAGCGTCACGGAAAACAAGCTGTCGCTCGTTCCGAGAGCTACTCCCTTGTAGCGTTTTTCGCTGTTGGTGCCTTGTATTTCAGCACCGATAGAATTACTGTTCTCGTCCTTGTGGAGAAACACGGCATTCCCTCGCTTGTCCTGATACAGCAGACCGTTATGCGCCAGTTCGGAAACAAGTTTGCTGTCAAGCTGTCGCGTCTGACAGAGGTAAGCAAACACTTTTCGCATATTGTCCGCACGCTCCGGTAGAACCAGTTTATTTGCCTGCGGCAGCTTTGGAACGGCTTTGCGGTAGTCCATGTACGTCATGTTCGCGCCGGACAGAGCTTCCACAGCGGATTTGAAATCCATTCCGATAATTTCGGTCAGGCAGTTAATTGCGTTCCTGCCGCCGTGTTTTTCTGCCTGCGAGAAACAGTACCACTCGTTGGTTTCGGCGTTTACATATAAACCGCCGTAGCCCTTGACGTGCAGCTCATTCCTTATGCGCTCGGTTTCAAATCCGTTCTGGGTAAAAAAATTAGCAAGGCTGGCTTGCCTTGCTTTTTCGATGAGGTCAGTATTCTGTTGTGAGTATGACATTGCATCCTCCTTTGGGTTTGAATATGCGGATATAGCAAAACCGCCCGAAGAAGGTTTTGCTCTCCTTTGGGCGGTTAGCGTATTTGTAAACTGCACGATAAACAGGAATTTATCGTTCCAATGCGTAAACCAAAGTGATGTTGTATAATAAAACTTGACACCCCACGCTCAAAATAATATACTAAAATCA
>ERZ827108.3332-NODE-3332-length-13865-cov-8.851484_pt1 | contig 13865 bp, 9 predicted proteins | sample MGYA00519921_ERZ827108 | MGnify/ENA primary metagenome ERZ827108 (study PRJEB31778, sample SAMEA3449258) | human gut metagenome | biome: human gut; feature: human-associated habitat; material: faeces | place: United Kingdom | collected 2010/2012 ... | reverse complement strand
CTACTCTAATATCTTATAAAACTCAACACCGACTTGTATGATTTTATAATTTATATTTAACTGTTAAAAGCCTCCGACTTTTTCTATACATTTCAACCATAAATTGATATCAGAATCACAAATGTCATACTAATCCTTTTGAACTGGCATCATTTTTTTCTGAATACTTTACTTTCACATGCATCCAGATGAACCTGGAGTCTGCCATCCACCACCGGCACTGCTTCTTTTGTGAACGCATTTTCATAAGTTCCGTCCACTGGAACCGGGATGCTCATATCCGCCGGATTCTCATCGTTATTCGCTGCCACAACGATGGCATCCTGATCTTTGATTCTTGCATAAGCATACTGTCTGTTTGTCAGTACCAGCTCTCTGTATTTTCCATCTGCCAGAACCGGATTTTCTTTTCTCATCTTTCCAAGTGCCGCAATATGTGCTGTCAGCTCCGGATGCGGATTCTCTTTCTGCATTTTTTCAAGGTCAAGCTGCGGACGCATGGCATCATCTGAGGCACCCTGCTTTCTTCCTTCAATGCCCCACTCGGAGCCATAATAAATAGATGGAATGCCCGGCAGCGTGTAGAGCAGTGTATAAACCTCGCGGATATGATCTTTGTTGTTTAACTTGCTCATCAGACGGTCCACATCGTGGTTATCTACAAAAGAATACAAAGTACGTCCTCTGTAAATACCGCCGTTGTCATCAAACTGACGGCGGATCGTATGGGCGATCTCAAAATAATTATGATCATTGTGTCCCGAATACAGACCCTTGTGAAGCTCATAATTCGTTGTGGAATGAAGCATTTCGTCATTTACCCATCTCGCATAATCGCCGTGGATCACTTCACCCATCAGCCAGAAATCCTCTTTCCACTGACCGGTGCGGTAACGCATTTCTTTCATAAAATCAAACGTCAGACAGTCAGCACAGTCCAGACGGATACCGTCAATATCAAACTCCGTGATCCAGAAATGAATCACATCAAACAGATAATCACGGACTGCCTGCTCGTAAAGATTTAAATTGACCAGCTCAAAACAGTTTCTCCATGCTTCATAACCAAATCCATCGTTATACGGAGAATTCCAGCCAAAATTCACTCCTTTATACCAGCTGCAGTACGGAGAATGTTCTCTGTTTTTCTTGATATCCTGAAATGCAAAAAACTCTCTTCCGGTATGATTAAAAACACCGTCCACAACCACGCGGATCCCATTTTCATGTGCCAGTCTGACAAATTCTTTGAAATCTTCATTATCCCCAAGTCTTCTGTCTACTTTTTTGTAATCTTTTGTATCATAACCATGTGTAGAAGATTCAAACAGCGGTCCGATATAGATCGCTGTAACTCCGATCTCCTTTAAATGGTCGATCCACGGAAACAGCTCCCGCAAGCGATGCACGGTCTCCGGTTCTTTGTTTTCCTTTGGTGCCCCCGTCATACCCAGCGGATACATATGATAAAAAACTGCTTCGTTATACCACTTTCCCATTTGCAAATACCTCCATCTTAACTGTAAATACCGTACATAAACTGCTTTACAAGTGCCCGCTTTTTCTCCTCTGAAATCTGCTGCGGTCTGCCTTCCCGGTCGCATGCCAGCAGAATATAATGATTGATCAGACCGATAAATCCAATCGCAAACTGCTCTTGCCTTCCGTTCATATTTCCAAGCTCATGCTCCGCCGCATCAAAGAAATGTACGATCTGCGAATAGAACCTTTTCACAAGCGGCTTTACCGCCCGGTACGCTTCATTCTCCTTCGCAGAATAAAACATCGCCATCAGAAGTGCATAGACTTTATAATTTCTCATCGCATAATCTAAAAATGCAGAAGCAATATTGTAAAGCGTCGCTCCGACATCCCCTTCATAAAAAGATGCCCGCTCCAGTTCTTCATTCAGAACAGTAAAATGTTTCGTCAGCAAAGTCTCCAAAAGACCATATTTGCTGCCAAAATAGTAGTACAACGTAGGTTTTGTAATCCCCGCTTTCTGAGCAATCTCCTGTACGCCAACGGCATCGTAACCCTTGGCATAAAACAGCTCCAGTGCACACTGCAAAATACGTTCTCTATTGTCCATAAATCCTGTCCTTTACTCCTGTTTACGGTTGCTTTCTTCATTATACCGTTCGGTATATAAAGTGTCAAGGAATATCCCGCTAACTTCATAATAAGACAGTCCGGTTTCCCGGCAGATTCTTGCGACTTCTTCGTACTCCGGATAAATCCTTTTCCCATCCGGCAGATCACATACTTTTACTTTCATTTTCCCAAACGGCGTGTCGATCTCTGCCGCTTCTCTTTTTAAGATACTTCGTTCCATGTACATTCTGCGGATGCCGATCGTTGTCGTTCCCTGAAAAATAAGTTTCTCCAGCTTTTCCGCATCTTCTTTTTTACAGATCACATTTACCTGATATGCCGGGCGATTTTTTTTCATATAAACCGGCGTATAATGAACATCCTTCGCCCCCACCTGCATCAGACGCTCCATCAGAAATCCGAGTGCCTCGCCGCTGCAGTCATCAATATTTGTCTCCAGTTTACAGATCTCATCTTTTTCCATCCAGCTCTTTTCATTCTCGCTTTCCAGAATCATTGCACGCAGAATACCGGCACAGGCATATTCTCGTTTTCCTGCACCAAGACCTGTTTTTTCGATGAAAAATGACTCCGGAAGTTTATCAGAAGTACGGATCGCCGCCACGATCGCTGCACCAGTCGGCGTAACCAGCTCACCTTCTATCTGCGTAAGTTTCAGTTTCAGATGATTGGCCTGTACGATATTTGTCACCGCCGGAACCGGGATCGGCAGAATGCCGTGCTGACAGCGGACCGTACCTCTTCCTTCGCAAAGTTCTGTCACAATTACCTGATCGATATCCAGATTATCCAGGCAGACCGCCACCGAGAGAATATCTACGATTGAATCTACAGCACCGACTTCATGAAAATACACCTGATTTCTTGGCACGCCATGTGCTTTTGCTTCTGCATCCGCCAGAACCGAAAAAATATCCGTCGCTGTTTTTTTCGCACGTTCCGTCAGGCTGCTGCTCTCAATAATCTGCAGAATATCCACAAAACTTCTGTGCTCATGTATATACTCTGCATCATGGTTATGCACATCATGCCCATGCATATGCTCCGTAGCATGAGTATGACCATGCAGATATTCCATATCATGATCATGATTTTCATGTTCCTTATCAAGAACCACATCAAAGTCGCACGCATCCAGACCGGATTTTTTTACCCTGGAAATGCGGATATCAAATCCCTGTACCGGAAGGCTTGCAAGAGCTTTTTTCAGAACCTGCTGATCTGCTCCAAGATCCAGAAGTGCTGCCACCGTCATATCTCCGCTGATACCGCTTTCACACTCCAGATATAACGTTTTACCCATTCGCCTTCACCCCCAGTCTGTTGATCTGCGTTGCCATATAACCTGCTCCGTAACCATTGTCAATATTTACCACTGCAATTCCGTTTGCACAGGAATTTATCATCGTCAGAAGTGCAGAAAGTCCGCCAAGATTTGCACCATAACCGACGGAAGTCGGCACAGCGATCACCGGCTTGTCCACCAGCCCGCCAAGCACACTCGCCAGTGCACCTTCCATACCCGCAACGGCAACAACACAGTTTGCACTCTGAATTGCCTCCAGATTTCCAAGCAGTCTGTGGATGCCGCTCACACCCACGTCATAAACCCTCGTCACTTTCGTTCCAAAATATTCTGCCGTCTGTGCAGCCTCTTCCGCTACGGCAATATCTGCCGTTCCCGCAGTGCAGACTGCGATATTTCCGATATGCTCTTTATCCTTTTTTTCAATTTTTATGATATGGGAAATCGGATCATATTCTACCTGCGGATATTTTTCACGCAATATTTCGTACTGATGCTGTGTTGCCCGCGTTCCGAAAACCTGTCCATCTGCCTTGTATAAATGTTCAAAAATATGAAGCAGATGTTCATCTGCTTTTCCGGCACAGTAGATCACTTCCGCAAAACCGGATCGCACCTTGCGATGCATATCCAGTTTCGCATAGCCCATCTCTTCAAACGGCTCCCTGCGGAGAAATCCTTCCGCTTCTTCCACAGACATCGCCCCGTTTTTTACTTTTTCCAGAATTTCCTGTATTTCCACAAAAACACACCCCTTGTTTCGCTTTTATATAGCAATTCTCGCATCAGGCTCAATCTGGCTGAACTGCTGTCTTTTTTTGCAGAAAATTTCCGCTTTATACTGTCTTCTCAAGACACACAAGCTGCACGCCCGGAATGCCGTTAAACACGCAAGGCACAATATCCGCCTCCCAGTATCCAAGCCGTGCATACAACTTTCTCGCAGCCTGGTTTTTCGCATTCGTATCCATACGCAGATACGGACAGTTATGTTCCTTTGCATAATCCTCATAAAACTTCACAAACGCACTTCCATATCCTTTTCCGGACTGCCCCGGATCTACGACCAACGTATGCAGAACCATAACCTGTTCCGGCAAAATATCCTGATATTTCCAGTTTGCATCAGCATACTCCGACACCTGAACTTGGTTGATCCTCGCTGCTGCCACAATCCTTCCGGCATCCGTCATAACAAACAGATCGTCATTTTTCACCGCTTCTTTTGCGGTATTTTCCGTCGGATAAACGCCGCGTATCCAGCCGATCACCGCTCTGCCTTCCTCTTCCTCCGTTAAAATATGATCATAAATTGCCGCAACCTGTGCAATATCTTCTTTTGTTCCTCTGCGAATTTCCAACATTTTCTGTCCTCTCTGTCTACTCAGAAACCAAAATCTTCATAATCCTCTTTCAAGAATCGATGATAAATAATATGGCATCCTTCATCTTTAAAACAATAATAATATGGATCGTCCGGTTTATCTTCAAAACGGATCAGAATATCAAATTCTCCATTGTCCATATTTTCTGTAATAATATTATCAGAATACTTATGAAACAAATTCAGAATATCCTCCATCTTGCATCCATGTTTCTGAAGCAACTCGATCAGGCTTTTAATAAATTCATTTTCCTTCATATTATTATGGACGTACTCGCTGCCTTCCTCCGGAATGTGGAAGCAAAATCGCTCCGCTTTGTGTGTCGCAGCAACCTTTCCCAGCTTCTCTGTGATCACCACCGGAAGGTGGTTCAGACGCTCCTGCATCTGATCTGCATCATCACTCGTACCAAAAAAATGATTCAAAGAGCTGAGCGGATAATACAGGCGAATTTTTTCTTTTCGAAATCCCAGTTTCGCATGGTCTTCCTTGATCACATCAATCAGATTCTTTAACAGTTTTTTGTATCCTTCATTTCCCGGAAACTGATACAGATTCAATCCAACACCGTTCTTATCATAAAAACGTTCCACTTTTCCATTGACTGTGCGGATTGTGATTTCAGCCGTCGCCGAAATCCGACACTCATTGAGATGACCGCCTTTGACATTCATCTTCTCATCGCAGAGATTAATGTGAATATGAAGATAAGTTTTACCATCCATCGTGGAAACATTTCCCGTCAGAGCCGTGATCTCCATCGGTCCGTTCAGTTCCGTTTTATGGTAAACCTGTTCCCCGACATTATACAGACCGATCACCGCATGGTCTGCCGCACCGATACCCTCTATCGTTGCCAGTGTGATCTTTTCCCTGTCGCAAATCTTTGTCAGAGACTCTACGATCTCCTCGCCACGGTCCAGACGAACAACATATGCATCATCAAATTTCATGTATTCCATATCTATATCAGCCTTTCCTTTTTTTGTCCCCATAATACCACGAAAGAAGCAAGGATTGCAAATTTTTATAATCCATTTCATCCACTTACATAAAAATGATGTGGATGTCAAAAGTCCCCAACTATGATGCCTACGGATTGTTCCGTGCGTTGCACTCCCACAATCCTGGCATCATAAAAATACAGAAGATTATGAAATTTCGTTTTCATAATCTCCTGCATCTTCTCTTTATACTTCTATTCGAATTTGATTATAATGTGCAGCCTACCGGATCTTAATCGTTACAGATTTCTTCTTTCCGCTTCCATCCGTTGCCATTGCGGTGATCTTCACTTTCTTTCCTTTTGCATTTTTCTTTGCCTTTACTTTTCCGTTTTTCACCGTAGCAAATTTTTGATTGCTGCTTTTCCAAAAAAGTCTGGTATTAGCCTTCTTTGTGGCTTTTACTTTCGCTTTCAGCTTAATGCTCTTTCCTGCTTTGACGGTTTTCTTTCCGGAAATCGTAACTTTTTTCACAACACCTTTCATACCGGTGATTGTATAAACTGCCTTTTTGCCGCTTCCATCTGCTGCCTTCGCAGTGATCGTTACTTTCTTTCCGCCGCTGCCTTTTTTCATTGTGACAATACCATTTGCATTTACGGTGGCAGCTTTCGGATTGCTGGAAGTCCATACCAGTGTTTTGTTTGTCGCATTTGCCGGCGAAATATTTGCCTTCAGTGCAATTTTCTTTCCTGCTGCAATCTTATTTGAAATTCCGCTGATCTTAATGCTGCCAATCAGTATACTCTTTGAAGAATCTGTACCCGGTCTTGGATTTGGACTCGGATCTGGTTCCTGATCTTGGCTGCCCGGATTTACAATATAAAATGTACTACTCAATAATCCTTCATAATCACCAATTCCATGAACACCGGCCCAGGCTTCGCCAATTTCTACATTATCATCCAGAAAAACTTCGTAATCCACACCTTCTTTCAGGATTTTTCCATCTGCATCTTCTACCGAAACTCTCGGAATCACCGCATTTCCAGTATAACGAAGATCGCCGAATACATACATTCTTCCATCTTCGATATTTTTCTTTGTGTTCTTCTTTTTATAGATAAATGTCCAGGAATCTTCATCGCCTGCCGTTACCGTCATCTGTGCTTTTTCCGGTGTATAACCGCTCACATCCGGTGCATCCAGCGTCTGGGAACTTCCAAACAAAGCACGGACTGTTGATGCTTCTGCCAGATCATCTCCCGCTTCATCTTTGTAATATAATGTATAGTCTTTTTCTTCCGGTGTGATTCCTGCTTCATAGGTTGTTTCTACAGAGTCATACTGTACTGCAATCGTCGCATTTTCAGTTGTTTTTTCTTTAAAATAAGCATAATAGCCAGATGTAACTTCTTCACTTGTTCCATCATCCCAGGTAACATTCAGCGTAAGTCCGGTCGTATCGATTTCTTTCTCTGAAGAGCCATACTGCTGTTTATCTGCCGGTGCTGTCACTTCCACAGAAACTGCCCTGCGGATACGTTCCTCTGCCATGATGCCATTTGTTTCTGCATACTGCCATGCCGTACCGTTTTCACTGCACCATAATGTCAGATTTGCATTATCTCCAAATGCAGAATCTCCAATCTCTGTAACGCTGTCCGGCACCTCTACACCTGTCAGAGAATCACAGCCTGCAAATGCATCTGAACCGATTGTTTCCAGCCCATTTCCTGATACAACCATATCAAGTGAACTGCAGTTTTCAAATGCCTGACTGCCGATTTCCGTTACCGTATCCGGCAGGAATACAGCGTGGATTTTATCCTCATTCCGGAATGCCTGCGGATCGATACCCACAACGGTACGTCCATTGATCGTCTCCGGAATGCAGAGCAGATCCTGTGTATCACTCAGTGCCCTTGTCATACGTCTGGAAGCATCTTTTGTCTTTTTTCCATTTAAGCTCACGATCCATACGTGATTGTTTTCATCGGTGCGATACTCGAATTTCGCCGCTTCTGTTCGGTTCATATTTCTTCTGCAGGTTGCGATAAAATTGTCATACCGCATTTTCTGTGAATACAGTCTGATACACTGATCCAGCCATTTTTTCTTATATTTTACAGCTGCATTTTCCCCTGATTTTTCCGCAAGCTCACTGCACTTATTTGCCATCAGAAGAAGTGAAGCTTCATATGCTTCATACGCAAACTGATATTCTTTGCGAAGTTCTTCACCTGCTGTTTTTCCGGTCTTCTGATAATTTTGTGCGATCTCAGAATACTTATCATTCAGTCCGGCACTCAATGAATTACAGAGCGACATACTGTAAGCAATCTGCACCAGCTCATCATAGTCTGCAAGCTTTATTTGTTTGCTGATACGTGAATAGAACAGTTTTCCGACTGTAAGTGCACCGCCGACATCAATGCCGGAAAGCGGATCAAACAACTTTGCCATGTCTGTAACTCCCTTTTTCACAAGGGCTTCCGCAATTTCTTCAAAGTACTTATCTACAATAAATTCCTGAATCGCTACTTCCGATGATCCCCAGTATTTCTGCAATTTTCCCTGTAATTTCTTCAATCCTTTATAAGCTGCGGAATCCGGCATTACGCTGTTCAGAAGCTGATTGACCGTTTCCATTTCCAGATTCGCCATAATACAGATTGTTGTGCCAACCTGAACTGCCGAAGTTACAATTCCGACTTTTTTAAAAATACCGTCAATTTTTGACCAGTTTCCTTTTACCTGTTCAAAAATAGCTTTTGCCTGCTCGGTGGTAAGTGCGTCTCCTTTTGCCAGTTTGGCCAGTTCCCACTGTACGCTGGTATCCATTGGCTTCTTTGCCGCTGTAACAAGCTTATAAAATTTAGAAACATTCTTTACTTTACCGCAAACGTTATCCACTACATTTTTTAATGTATCATCCTGTTCATCAATCTGACGGATCAGTTCAATCGCCACTTCCTCTTCTAACTTATCCTCTTCCCATCGTTTTCCGGTAATTGCTTCCAGAATCTGTTTCGTCGGACGCACGATCACATCACCGGACAATGTCTTAATAACAGAAAACAGCTCATCATTATCCGTACGTGCCGCCAGAACATCCGCAGCCGCATCATACAGCGTTCTGTGCATCGTTTTGTATGCCTGGTTATCTCTCAGATAGTGGTGATATTTTCCAAACAGATCATCCAAACTATACGGATTTTGTGCCATGTCCTCAGCAAAACCCGTGAAATCATACAGATAGCAGCCACCGTCCTGTTTCATCATTGCAAAACCAGCTTCTACATACGTCCATTCAAAATCATAATTTCCCGACAGCAGTTCTTTCCCTGTCTGGTCGATAATTTTACAATCATCATACCACTCTCCCACTTTTGCAATTCCATTATGCATATTTCCGGCAAGATTAAACTGCTCCGTAATCTGCAGGTTTCCATCCTCGTCACAGTAACCCCACTCTCTTGTTCCTTCTGTTCGAACACGAATCAATGTATCCGCATTATAATTCGAACCATCTATATATTTTTTCAGTAATACGCCTTTATGATCATAAACTTGATATTGTCCGTAGTCCACAGAATCCCCGATACTGAAAACAAAATTTCCATTTTTCGTAACGGACACATCACTGTCTCGATAATAAAGATCTTCCTCAAGATCCAACTGTGCAATCTTTTGAAAGGATGCGTTATAAAAAGCATTTTTATTCCTTATAAAAAAGACAAGTTCAGAACCAACCAGACTTTCTTTCACCGAACCGAAACTTTCTTCATCCAAATCAATTCCAAGCATATCCCAACCGGAAAAAGTCCGATCCAACGTATTAAACAATGCCGCTTTGTTCCCTTTTTGCAAGCTCACCACATGACTGCTATGATCCTTTGGGATGCTCCAGGAATCTATGTTCATCTCGTTTAAAACTATTTTTTTGCTGATTGTATCATAAATCAGCACATTCGTATCTTCTTTCCCATAAGTTCCATATCTGAGATAAAGCAGATCATCCCTTACTTCCAGACCATAAACCACCTTATTATCTCCAAGTTCATACACCGGATCCGAGTTTGCATCAATCAGAGTGCATTTTACCGTATGGTCCTCCATCACCGGATTATAGGTTGGATCCACATCTGCACATTCTCTTTCCACTGCATATCCGCCCTTCATGATAATCGGTTCTACATCTTTTCCAAATCCTGTATTATCATTTGTCCCGATCATTCCCCCGTCATACGAAATACGCTTACCATTGTACTGTAAATAGTTGTCCAAATACTTAACAAAATGCTTTTTTCCATTTCCATCAAATCCTACCAAATAACAGCCATCTTCTGAAAAATTTTCGATAATATCCCAGAAAACGTTAATATAAACTGTACAGTTCGGATTATTACAATAATCATTATTATAAATCTGGTTCTTATCTATAACCTGACCATTTTTCATAAGAATCTGCTTACCCTCATCGTACATTCCTAAACCATTTGATTTGAGAAAACATCCATCCCCCAATGAATATATCCTGCTTCCTGTAAAACCTGTCAGCAGTTCACCGGTATTTATATCCATGACTGCTGTTTCCTCATCCACATTTTTTACGCATATCCTTGAACCACTGGTATTGCTTGTAATACTTCTGTATTTACATACTCCATCCCAAAGTCCTTTTGAATCCACAATACCATATAAATTTTTGTCAGAATTTTCATCCCGCTTCATCGCCTGGAAAAACTTATCATCCGACTCGCGTATCGATTCATCCGAAAAATCCGTATTAAACGCATTTCTATCAATATCGTCATACTCCGCTTCGTACAGGATTGTTGCATCACTCTTAAGCATTCCCACTTTTCCGTCTTTTACAAATCGATAAACATCTGTCACAGCTCCCTCGCCATCTCTATAAGGTTCCGGCTGCTCATCCAGATCATATTCAAAATATTTCCCGGTTGTCGCATTGTAGATGTCATATTTTGGAGTCTGCGTCTGTGGTTTCTTAATATAATACAGGCGATCACCCTTATACGAAAGTCTCCAGATTGCATCCACAGAACTATACGACGTCGTTCTCTCCCAGTCGTCATAAATATGCTCATTTTCATCCCAGTCTGTATCCGTACCCGAAACTACAAAAGTCTGGACTATTCCACTCTTTCCAATCAGATAAACATTGTCATCGTACTGTGTCTTCTTTGCACGCACAACAACCAGTCCCGGATAATCTGCAACAACCTTTGCATTTTCCGTGTCCGTGATCTGAACATGCCAGCCTTTTACACTTTCATCTTTAATATCATTGTTTGCCTCCTTAATCGTAAACGGAAGCGTCTCCTTCGTCTGCTGCTCCTTCACAGGCTGCGTCTCCGCCGCAAAAACAACCGGCGAACTCGTAAGCAGCATTGCTGCACTCAACAGCGTACATAAAATTCTTTTTTTCATGTGAACCTCCTTTTTTACTTTTCATTTCCTGTGAAATCAAAACAATTTCACAAGTTTCCCTTTTTCCTATCATCACACTCAGTATAACAAAATTACCATTCTTCGATGCTGCAAGTATGATGCTTTTCACTATCATAGCTAATCCCAACTAAGAGAATCTTGCCTTCATATCCCACTAACGCACCTTGGTATCGTTTCTCTTTTATCTGCCTGATTGCAGTATCTGCTGATTGGTTATATTTTAATTCCACAATCATTGCCGGGCGATTCCCAGCATTTGCCCTTGGCAAAAAAACAAAATCAGCAAATCCTTTTCCGGCCGGCATTTCCCGAATAATAGTATAATATGCCGGTGCAGTAAAATACGCCATTGTAAGCACACAGCTTAAAGAGTTCTCATCGTTGTACTTTAATATAGAAGTATACGTATCATGTGCAAGCTCGATAAGTTCAGCTACTTTCTCAGTGTTACCACTAATCGTTGCCATAAGTAATGTATCACATTTGGAAATCGACGCAGCAACATCTTTCCATTCTCCTGTTTTTAACGCGGATTGAAACGCCTTAGCCACTTCATAATTTGGAATATAGGCACTTAAAATATCTGCATCATATCCAAGATATCCAAGATGAATGAGAGCAGTTAACGCATCATCTTTTGAATGAATTTCTGCCAGATCATTTTGGAAACATTCCGTATCCACCATGACTTTTCCTCCGGATAGCATTGTAAGGACATCCTCTTTCAATCCTGAATAATTCATCATAATAAAGTTATTAATTGTGCCAAAAGCAGAGGTATTTCGCCAATAGGAATCAAAATCATGATATTTCATCGCCTGTGATACGGAATTTGGATTATACATGTGCATTCCATCGATCAGATATCCATTGTACCATTCTTTTGTAGTTTCAAAATCCATATCATATCTTTTACATAAATCCTTAACTTCTTCTTCGGTAAAGCCATAGTATTTCGTAATCGGTCTGGATTTTAGCATAGTATATTCTTCAAAGTTGTTTAAAGCCGATTCATCCTTTATTTTCTTAATTGGCATGATACCTGTGATGTATCCAAGTGCCAAAAAAGATTTTGATTCTTCTGACTTAAACAAAGAATGGAGAAACTGTAAATATTGATGGATCAAATCCTGATCCGTACTGTTTCGTACCACACAATCCCATTCATCAATGATAATCACAAAAGGAATCCCTGTTTTTTCGTATATTTTTATGAGTACATAACTGATACGATCCCGTTCATTAAATTCCTCCGGGTAATCCATTTTCAATTCTTTAAAAATATCTTCTATTATCTTTTCTACAATATCCTTTTTATGAAAATCCCAAAAGGACGAAATATCCAAATGGATTACATTGTACTTATTTCTGTATTTTTCATAATCTGGATCTGATGCAATCTTTGTACCTTTAAACAATTTTGCAGAATCACTACCAAGACTATAATAAGCGTCAATCATCCCCGCAGCATGTGACTTTCCAAAGCGTCTGGCATGGCTGACAGCAATACAATTTCCAGGTGTTCCAATGGCTCTGTTCAAGTATTTTAGTAATTCTGTTTTATCCACATATATTTCATAATTTCTATCTTTGGTAAAACTCCCATTTCCGGGATTAAAAAAAATACCCATCGTACCCCTCCTTTTACCTTACATTTCCCTTTAAAACTAAAATCCTTTCACAAGTTTCCTTTTTCTATCATCACACTCAGTATAACGAGAATTTACAGACTGCACAAGCTTTCTTTTTCGCACATTTTGCCAAAAACAAAAGCGACCATCTGATGTAACAGTTGATCGCCTTTGTTTTATTGTGAAAAATATTTTATCAAATTTACATTCTGCTTTTTATTCCGAATGATCCTCTATAAATTTTTCTAAACTCGGAATTGCTTCGATACCCTTTAATACCTTCTCTACTTCTGATTTTTCCTGTTCCAGATCACTTATTTCTCATTTTTCAATAAAGAGAGACCTTTTAATCTAAGATGTGATTATATTTTTCACTTGCATAATTGGTATTTTTCTGATAGAATAGCAAATCGAAATAAAAACGGTTATTTATATTGGAAACGCACATCCTCCGGATGATAACGAACAACACGTAGCTCATTATCAAAAGGAGGATATTTTTATGCCAAAAACTAAATTTGAAGACGCAATTTACACAATTATCATGGCTACCATTATGGTCTACGGAATGATCGTATACAATGTAGCCCTGAATACCGGTGGTGTATCCGGTCAGACCTTTCTGCTGGCTACCCATGAAATGATCATTATGGTTCCGGTTGCCTTCGTTCTGGAATTTTTTATTGTCGGAAAAATTGCTCAGAAACTCGCATTCACCGTAATGAAACCTACCGATCGTCCACAGTTCATCACCTATGCCATTTCTATCTGCATCTGCTGCATTATGTGTCCGATCATGAGCCTGGTTGCCACTATTCTCTTTAAAGACCAGCACACATTCGGCACCTGGATCCAGACCTGGGCCATGAACTTCCCGATGGCAATCTGCTGGCAGATGTTCTACTGCGGACCGCTGGTGAGATTGATCTTCAGAACGATTTTTCGCAAGAAGTGACATCCTCCCCCACCTATAGAGGTGGGGGCTTCCCTAACCTCGGCGGGTTTG
>ERZ827108.3327-NODE-3327-length-13886-cov-10.484708_pt1 | contig 13886 bp, 5 predicted proteins | sample MGYA00519921_ERZ827108 | MGnify/ENA primary metagenome ERZ827108 (study PRJEB31778, sample SAMEA3449258) | human gut metagenome | biome: human gut; feature: human-associated habitat; material: faeces | place: United Kingdom | collected 2010/2012 ... | reverse complement strand
GGATCCACCAACAAGGCTAATCTTCTTTTATTTTCTTTTCATGAATAATTCAGGTAATAATATTCACCACCTAAATAACGTTCACCCGTTTGATATATACCATTCGAATCGAAGTAATACCATTGTCCAGATATGCATTGCCATCCTGTAGCCATTGCTCCATTTGAGCCAACATAATATACACCAATCCATTGATTAGTAACAACACATCCATCCTCACCTACATAGTAAATGCCAATCCACTTGTTTGTAGCCATCTTTCCATCGCTTTCAAAATAATAGTTACCAACCCAAGCATCTTTTACCATGACTCCTGCACTATTGAAATAATACCAATCCGAACCAATCTGTTTCCATCCTGTTACCATATAGCCACTTGCATCAAAGTAATACGTTTGACCATTGATGTTTTCAAAATCATTTGTAGTATATGTCCCATCCGAATGTCTATACCGCCAATAACTTCCGGATTGAATCCATTTTGATGGGGACCATAAACCATCTGCATCTACATAATATCCATCTGGAGTAAATGTATTTGTAAGCATGGCCCCATCTTCACCTAAATAATACGATCCAATCCAAGCATTTTTAACAACATGACCATTACCATCTACATAGTAGTCTTTACCCTTATGCTTAAACCAACGACTTCTATAATATGCGCCATCATTTCCAACATAATAATTATCTTTAGTAAATGCATTGGTCATCATGACACCATCAGCTCCTAAATAGTAAGCACCAGACCATGTATTCTTGGCCATCTTACCGTAGCCATTCATATAGTAATCTTTTCCATCCACTTTAATCCAACGATTTCTGACATAGACTCCATCACTACCACAATAATATTCATCAGGTGTAAATGTATTTATGACATACTTACCATCTTCACCACACCAATAGCTTCCTGCCCATGAATTTTTAACAACATTACCATTTTCATCTAAATAATAATCACCAACCCATTGGTTTTTAGCTACTTTACCAACTGCATTCAAATAGTAGTCTTTACCATCTACATTGATCTTAGTATTTGTTAGATATGCACCATTTTCTCCTACATAGTATCCATCTGGAGTAAATGTATTTGTTAACATGGCTCCATTTTTACCTAGATAGTAAGCACCTTGCCAAGCATTTTTAACAACTTTACCTGCTGCATTCACAAAATAATCATTTTTATGATCTTTGAACCAACGATTTGTGTAGTAAGCACCATCAGCTCCTACATAGTATCCATCTGGAGTAAATGTATTTGTTAACATGGCTCCATTTTTACCTAGATAGTAAGCACCTTGCCAAGCATTTTTAACAACTTTACCTGCTGCATTCACAAAATAATCATTTTTATGATCTTTGAACCAACGATTTGTGTAGTAAGCACCATCAGCTCCTACATAGAATCCATCTGGAGTAAATGCATTTGTCATCATAACTCCATCTGTTCCAAGATAATAAGCCCCTTGCCAACCATTCTTTTTAGCTTTACCATCGGCATCCATAAAGTAGTCTTTTCCACCATCTTTAATCCATTGATTTTTTACATACTTACCATCAGCGCCAAGATAATAACCCTCTACGAATGCATTTGTCTTCATCTTACCATTTTCATCAAAATAATAATCACCATGCCATCCAGTAATCATAGATCCATCAGCATTAAACACATACCAACTATTATTTAATGATAACCATCCTGTTTTTACATAACCATTGCTTTGGAAATAATACGTCTTACCCTGAATCTTTTTAAATCCAGACTTTTCATAAGTTCCATCCGAATATTTATACCACTTACCATTACTATCTGTTACCCATTTGCCAGTAAGTTTTGGAATTGTTTCTTCCTTTGTTTCATTGCATAAATTACATTTTAATACTCTATGTCCTTCTTTTTGTTCCGTAGCATCTACTTGAGAAATCACTTTCCAATCATGATTTACTTTTACTTTACAACTTGCGTTTAATCCACTCTCACTCTTTACTGTAATTGTAGCTTCCCCACAAGATACTGTCGAAACCATTCCATCTTCACTAACTTTAACAACTTTATCATTACTTGATATCCATGTAAGTTTTTCATAATCTGCATCATCAGGATTCTTTGCAAGACTTAATTTTTTATCTACTTTGCCTTGTAAAGATACTTCTTTATCACTAAAAGATAAACTCTTTAACTTATTTGTAACAGTAATTACACATTGTAATGTTTTACCTGAATCATTCGTCACTTGTACTGTTGCTTTCCCAGATTTTAATGCGGTTACCCTACCATTTTGATCTACTTTTACAACACTAGGATTACTACTTTTCCAAGTTATAGATTCATAATCTCCATTTACACTTAATGTCTGACTTTGTCCTTTCACTAAATCTAAAGATTGATTTGATAAAGTGAAAGCACCTGTTTCTTTATATGCGACATAAATATATGCTCTATCTCCACCATATGTTTGTGGCATCACAAATTGAGTTGTTTTACTCTTTGGATTATCTAATTGCACATTATCTGGTGTAATCCAATGATCAAACTTCATTCCTTCAGGAGCTAAAGAGTCATTAAATTGTAAAGTAACTACGTTTCCTGGTTTGGCTTTAAGAATATACTCAGTCGATTGTCCAACACGAACAAGATCACCTTCAGTATATGGTAAATATCCAAAATCACTTGTATTACTTACATAAGATACATATATACCATTTCCACTCTTAGATTGTTTTAATTCAACATCTGTATTTTTATCAAATTTAACAGTTTGACCCGCATAATAATGTTTTTTGTTGATTACATAATCATAGTCTTTTAAAAGTGTTACTGGCGTATTTACAGGCACCTTTTGCTCATAAATTCTATTTCCTTCATGAACAGTTAATGTTACTGTATCTGCATATTTTGCATAAAGTGTAGTGTCCTTATCAAAATATTGAAATTCATAAGGATATGTTTTTATAAGTTCTCCATTTTTAGACTTTGAAAAACCAACAAAAACCTTACCTTGTGGAGCTTCGATTAGTGAATCGTAAAAATAATATAAATTTGTATATCCACCAATTAATGGAATATCTTTAACTAGACCATTTCCACCATTATAGTCAATTGTAACCTTTGGATTTGACTTAGATACTTTAGCTACATAAGTACAATCCTTCGTGATTTTTGTATTCTTAGTCAATTTTTCATTAGTATCTTTATTGTACCATCCTACAAATACTTCTCCTTCTCCAAAAGGACAATATTCATAAGGATTTTTTAACATGTTTTGAACATAGTCCATAGGTAATTCACTATTTGCAAATTTTCCTACAACAACATCATCATATTCAAAAGTAACATTCACCACATTTTTCCAAACCGCATATAGTTTTGTATTCGAATCAAAAGTGTATGACAGTTTTTTATCTAACAATTCTCCTGTCGGCGAATTTACTCTCCATCCAACCACAACTTTAGTACCATCTTCGTTTGTGAGATTTTCATAAGTACGACCACAAGTTAAGTCATATTGAGTGACAACTTGATCTTTTGAAATTGTTTTTTCACTTTGTGTACTTGAATCAAAGAATTTTTCTCCATTCGCATCCAAAGTCAATTTTAATTCATCTTCCCAAACCGCTTCAAGATCCACGTCTGAATCTATTTTGACTCCACCAGCCTCTAAATATCCATTAGAAAAACGATATACAGTATCTGTACCTTTAACTCTCCATCCAGCTAATACTTTATTTCTTGGTGTCGATAAAACAGTAACACTAGGAAAACTTAGATAATTATTTGTTACATAAGAATTATTTGTTTTATTTTCCGCATATCCTGAAATATATCCATTTCCACCATTAAATCCCCAATCTAAACGCACTTGATGTTTTTGTGTAAATACAGGATAAAGCACAGCATCCGAATCAAATTTTAAATTTAAAGAATCAACAATCTCACCATCTACACTATTAATTCTATATCCTTGAATAAATTGACCTTCTGGTATATATTGACTAATTTTATAGTCAACCGAATAGCGAGTATTTTTTGCAATATTTTCTTCATTCAAAGTCTGTAAAGATGTAGGATCCTTAACCGTTACATGAATACCTTCATCCCATACAGCATGTAAAACCGTATTTTTCTGGATTCTAAGTTGATCATCAACCGTCAATAACTTACTATAACCATCAACTTTAAATCCAGCTAAAACTTTTCCTTTTGGAGCCTTAGTGATTTGCACACATGAAAGTCCAAGTGAATCTCCTTTTTTCAAATATTCAGGACAAGATAAATATCCTTCAGCATCTTTACCTAAATCCAAAGTCAATTTATATCCATCTTCCCAAACGGCATACAATGTTGTATCTTTTGTCAAGAAATCCCCATAAAACCCTGGTTGAACAACTTTACCTTGAGGAGAACCAACAGCCCATCCCTTCAAGACTTTTCCTTTAGGGCTTTGGCCAAATGGATTATCAGACGCAACATTTGAACCAGCCGATAAATAATTTGCCACTTGACTGTAACCAGCACCATTTGAATCATAAGTTACTTTTACCAATTTTTTCCAAATCGCTTTTAAATTCGTTTCTTTATCAAAACTAATTCTATCATAAGGTTTGATTACTCTATTTGTTCCAACAACCTTATAACCTATTATTTCCATTCCTTCAGGACAATTTGAAGGATTATAAGAACTTAAATAAAAGAATTCACCTTCTTTTACTTCAAATGTTTTAGATTCTAAAGAATTCATATCATAATCAATATGAACTTGTACTTGACTAGGTTCTTTTACATCTTCATAACTTGCATATAATTCCGTATCACTATAAAATTTTGTCGTGTTTGGATCCACCAATTGACCAGATGGTGATCCAATATGCCAACCTGTAAATCTTTTTCCTTCATAATAAGGAATTGTTTGCGCTCTAGGAGATATTTGTCCTTCAACAACTAAGTCATTAAACGTTTCTAAATCTTCACAATATCCACCATTACAGTAAAACCGTACATTCACCAAATCTCCCCAAACGGCATATAATGTTTTTGGCGTTGTACCAATAGGAATTTCTTGTTCACGAGAATAAACTATACCTGTATCTCCATCTTTAAATCCATAGAACTTTTTACCATTCGGATGCGTAAAATACTCATGTATATCAGAAACATAGTATGCCTTATTTGAACACCATTCTTGTGTATATGCACTACCATTGCCTCCATTTGGATCAAATGTAATGGTTACAGCCTTTTTGTAACGAGCATAAAATACAGTGTCTTTGGTAATTTTAACATTATAGAATGGATTGCCATCTTCATCATAAAAACTATCAAATACATAACCATCTGGTGCAACAGGAACAGGGAATGATCCAATTTTACCATCTCGTATATCTGTAGTTGTCCAATTCTTTTGATCACTTAATCCAAGATCAAAATACCCATCTCCTGCATTTAAAGTTGCTGTAATTGTGTTATTTGGAATAAAATTCAACTGTAAATTCAATTCCTGATCTCCAACATTGACAATAAAACTAATAAAGCCTTTATCAGCACCATCTTTTGTGATTGTTAATTCATTTAGATTCCCAGGCTGATCCACACTATAAGAAACTTTACTATTTTGATTTGTAACATATAAATCCGAACTATAATTAACCATACGATACGTATAATTATTTGTTTCCTGTCCTTTTTCATCTGTTACTTTTAAACGTACTGTTTTAGTATCCCCATTATTCAATGTATAATCTGTGATACCATCTGAAGTAGATAAAGTATATAAAACACTCTTTTCTTGTGCATATGCTTCTACTTCTGTATTACTATCTTCCTTTTCAACTTCAGTTTCTTCTAAAGAAACATCATCATTGGCATATAAAGGACTTATTGCCAAACCCATAGATAGTAATACACTCAACCCAATATTGATTACTTTCATATTTCCTCCTTGCAACCGCTTACGTAGCTATTATATCACGCACAACATCATTTAAGAGACACAAAAATCAAAAACAATCATTTTTTGGTTATAAAAAATGAAATAATTTAATAAGGTTACTACATTATTTCATTTTAAAATAAAAGGTAATTTCCTTTATCTTTAAAATAAAGGTTAGCAATCTGATTTATAAAATATACGACTTCTTCAAAGTTAATATGCAATACTTTTTAAAATATAAGAATAAGTATACTAGCCTGCTTAAATTATATTTTTCATTTATGATTGCCAACACAAAATTTAAACATATGAATTATCAGTTCCGTTCTGATTCGCAAAAAATTATCCTAACTAAAAAGACAGCCTTATTTATTGAGCTGTCTTATTTACTCGCATAGATTTGTAGTGCTTGAGAAATATTTTCAACACGAGCCACTAAAGTCTCTTCTCCTTCTTCACCATCCAAGGTCCAAGCTAATTTTTCTTGAGATTCAATGATGATGGATTTTGCTTGATATCTCTCTACATATTTCATATTTAATTCTGGATGCAAAACACCCAAAGGATAATTATATAATTCTAATGGATTAGGTGTATGTTCCACTAAAATTATGTCAAACAAACCATCTTTAAATGTATTGTCCGCTTGTTCTACCATTTCAAAACCTGCAACACGATTGCCATTAATAATTAAGCCAAACATTAAATCCTTTTCTAAAATTTTACCATCCAAATTCATCTTAACATGATAGGGGTGTAAATTTGGAATTTCATGTATTGCCTTAATAATATAAGCAAGGTTACCAATTTGTTTCTTTAATTCTTGTTTTGTTTCATAACTCACATTACAAAAAGCTCCAAATCCGGCTACATAATTAAAATAACGTGAGTTCATCTTACCCACATCAAAAGATTCAATATTTCCAGCACATGCCACCGTTGCACATTGTTTCATATCGTTTGTGAGGCCAAAATTCGTACCAAAATCATTCATTGTACCCGTTGGAAAATAGGAAATAACAGGTTTATGTTTTAATTTCATCAATCCATTTGTAGCCTCATTTAAAGTACCATCTCCACCAAATACAGCTACCACATCAAATCTTTCCCCATTTTCTTCTATATAATGCGTTACATCCATTGGTTTTTGAGATAAATAAATTTCCATTTGATAGTTATTGGCAGAAAATACATTTAAGGCATCTAATACAGATTCTTTTGAATTTTTCTTACCCGAATTTGGATTAATCAATACAAGAACTTTTTTTCGATTCATTTACTCTTTACTCTTTCCATACAATATATACTTATCATAATAATTTGAATGCATCATTGTTTGTTTATTCAATTTTTTATATCCAATCTCTTCAACAACTGTAGGCGTATCTGTAAATAAATTTGTACCCAAGCCTAATCGTGGAGAATCAAAAGTAATGCCTAAGCTTGCCACTGTTGTAGGATACAAATCATAGGTAGAAACAGTACGCGAATTTTGTGTTTCAGGGCTAATAGCCGGATTTACAATCGTATAATACACCTTGCGATCATAACCACTATCTTCTATATTCTTAAACCAATCATTATCCATACTCTTATGATCTCCTGCAAGTACAATGGTAGTATTGGCATACCAATCTTGTTGTTGGATCCATTGTACTAATTCAGTTACATGTTTACTTGAACAACGAATCACATTTGAATATTGATCTCCATATAAATCTTCACATTCCTCACATGGATAGCCTCCTACAAAATGCGTATCGGCTGTCAACATATTAAAATTAAATGGTTGTCCACTTGCGGCTAAATTTGTTAATTCAATTTTCGCAAATTCAAATAATTTTATATCTTCATAGCCCCACCAAACGTAATAATCCTTATCAATCCAACCATTCTTAACAGCCGAATAATAATCGACAATCTTATAATTTCCATGAAGATTGAAATAATATTCTCTTCCTCCAAATTTTGCATCAGACCCCAACAAAATTTCATTTTGATAGCCATTATCCTCTAACAAATCACCTAAAGTATAGGCACCTGGTAAAAATGATTTATCCGATAAATAAGAGTTTGCTCCTGCAGGCGTATTTAAAGGTAACCCACTTGTTTGTCCGACTAAAGCAGCTGCAGTCCAGCCTGACATAGCCGGTGCATAAAAACCATTATTACTATAATCGCCATTGGTAAATGTTAAATTGTTTTCCGATAGTTCTGTTAATTCTGGAATCAAAGATTCTTCAAAATAACCACCATGCGCCGTATCTTCATACGTTGTTTCCATAGATTCCATAAAAATATAAACTAAATTACGTTTTGTTTCAGGAAATGTATAGTTTACACTTGAAGGATCCACATAATACTTTTCATAAATATTCGATGGATGCATGACATTATACCAATACTCATCAATTCCAACGGCATAAATGCAATCTGTAATTCCAAAAACATATACAATTAAACAACAAATAGATGAAATAACAATTAATATACAATTTGTTTTATGTTGAAGCTCACCATTCTTAATATCTACACTTGTTTTCCAATCACTAATCATTAATAGTAGTAACAAAATACATGAAACGATAATAGGCATTGGTAAACATTCAGATACAAACGAATCTAATACGGCAGAATCTGCACCATCCATTGGCACCATTATGTGAAATAGTACTTGTTCAAATGGAATATCACCAAATGCTTCTGGTACCCATTTAGCTACTTGAAATAATAATAAACCTATAAAAACTAATATTACGATCAATACGGAAATCATACTTCTCTTTTTCATTGAAATCACCTTTATATAAAAAACAAATAAATTTTAACACAAAAAAAGAACATTCGAAATGAATATTCTTTTTAAAATGTATTTATTTTAAAGCTTTGGCTACATAGATTCCGTTTGAATCGACATAATAACGATCATGATCAACCCAAGATGACTTCACATATTTTCCATCACTTCCACACCAATAGTTACCTACCCATGCATTTGTAACTTTAATACCTGAACTATTTAGATAGTAGTCACCAATCCATCTGTTTTTAAGATAAGCTCCATCACTTCCTACATAGTAGCCATCTGGTGTAAATGTATTTGTATACATTACTCCATCATTACCTAAATAATAAGCTCCTTGCCAAGCATTCTTTTTAGTTAGACCACTTACTTCCATGTAGTAGTATTTTCCATCAACTTTAATCCAAGAATTTCTTACATAAACACCACGCGCATCTACATAATAACGATTATTATCTACCCAACTTGATTTCACATACTTACCATCTTCACCACACCAGTAGTCACCTACCCAATGGTTTTTAACAACATTACCATTCATATCAATAAAGTAATCTCCAACCCACTGGTTTTTAGCTATAGTACCCGAAGCATTCAAATAATAATCTTTACCATCTACAGTAATCTTTTGATTTCTTAAATAGACACCATCCTTATTTACATAATATCCATCTGGTGTAAAAGCATTTGTGTACATAACACCATCACTACCTAGATAATATGCACCAATCCAAGTATTCTTAACCACAAATCCTAGACCATTTGTATAGTAGTATTTTCCATCATTTAGAATCCAACGATTTGTATAATAAGCTCCATCACTTCCTACATAATATCCATCCGGTGTAAAGGCATTCACTAACATTTTACCTTCAGAATTTAAGTAATAATTTCCTTGCCAACTCGAAGTTTTCATAATACCAGATGCATTAAAAAAATAGTAAGTTCCATCGATTTGAATCCATCCCGTAGCCATTTTTCCACTCGCGTTAAAATAATATGTATTTTGATCAATTGTAGTAAATCCTGTAGCTACACTTCCTTCTGAATCAAAATAATAATATGAGCCATCAATTTGAATCAATTGATTTGTCACAAAAGAATGAGTCTTATTTGAGTAATACTTCTTCTTGCCATCAACCGTTTTCCATTCATAAGCATGTAAAGAAGGTACCCAAAGACCATTTTCATCTACATAACAATCACCAATCCATTGATCTATTGCAAGTTTTCCATTACTTAATACATAACTATTACCAATCCAGCAACTTGTCAATTTTTTACCAGAACCATCAAAATAATATTGTGCATCATCAATGGTTTGCCATCCAGTAAGCATAATTCCATCTTCATTTAAATAATACGTATTATCTAAAATCCAACCCTTCTGCATAGCACCATTCGCATCAAAATAATACCAATTTCCTGAAATAAATGTCCAACCAATAGACATACGACCCCATTTATTAAAATAATACCATTTATCATTGATTGTTTGCCAACCATATAATGGATTACCATTTTCATCATAATAATACCAGTTACCTTTTATATTATTAAACCCACTTTGGCAGCTAACAACAACATCAACATTGTTTACACGACCAAATAAAACTTCAGCCTTACCACCATACATATTCCGTACATCATGAACATAACCATATCCAATCGAATCTCCGGCATTAAACATAATACCATTTACACAATAAATTCCTACATGTGAAATATAATCAATAGCTTCATAAGTACCTTTAAAAAACACTAAATCTCCAGGCTGAGCATCACTTTCACTCACTGGTGTACAATGACTTGTATATAACATAGCTGCATTTGTATTGATTAAATCAAAATTTGTACCACAAATTTTATTATAAACATACATACACAATCCAGCACAATCAAATCCACCTTGTGAAGGATAACGCCCACCCCATACATATGGTAATCCTTCATATTTTGTAGCTTCACACATAATATCCGCAAAAGTAACACGAGATCGAATATTTGGATTTTCTGATTTTAATTCCGCAGTCTCAATTTCATCTTCCGTTAAAAATTTGTCTAATGAAAAATGATAAACCGGAGCTGTATTTGATGATTTTGGAAGTTCTGATTTTGATTCTGAACTATCTTCATCCACATTCTCCGTTTCTGTTTGCGTTTCTTCTTGCGCATAAATATTTGTTGGCAATAAAGAAACACTTAACATACCACTTAAACAAAAAATAAAAAATAATTTCATTCCATATTTCATTGTATAACCCTCTTGACCTCATAAATTATAGTAAAAATCAAACTACTTGACAAATAAAATTTTTAAGCATTCTAACTTCTAAGCTCAAAAAAGGAGTTAGACAATAAACCCAACTCCTCATTTAATATTATTTCATATAACCATTACAATCAAATGTATAAGCAATACCATTAATGTTCAATGTAATATCTTTCGCATATACATTTCCTGCATAATAACACCAACGACTTCCATATGCCACCCATCTTCCCGGCACATAAACACCATTAGCTCCAACATAATACTGGTTATTGTCTACCCATGATGATTTAACATACTTACCATCACTTCCACACCAGTAGTTACCTACCCATGCATTTTTAGTGACTAAACCAGCACCATTCAAATAGTAATCGCCAATCCATTGGTTTGTGACATAAACACCATTTGGCCCAACATAATATCTACCATCATCAACCCAACTCGATTTAACATATCTTCCATCAGCACCACACCAATAGTTTCCTGCCCAATGATTTTTAACAACATTACCATTCACATCAATAAAGTAATCTCCAACCCATTGATTTTTAGCTACTTTACCAGCCGCATTTAAGTAGTATTCTTTACCATCTACTTCAATCTTTTGGTTTCTTAAATAAGCACCATCAGCTCCTACATAATATCCATCAGGAGTAAATGAATTAATCATCATCACTCCATCACTTCCAAGATAGTATGCTCCAATCCACGCATTCTTTACTATTAGTCCTGCACTATTTGTATAGTAGTATTTATTTTCTACTTTAACCCAACGATTTCTATAATAAGCTCCATCATTACCTACATAATATCCATCTGGTGTAAATGAATTTGTCTTCATTTTTCCATCAGAATCCATATAATAAAAACCAACCCAATTGGATGTAATCATACAACCTGAATTTTTAAAGAAATACCAATTATTGTTAACTGATAACCAACCCGTTTTTGCATAACCATTGCTTGTAAAATAATAAGTTTCATTCTCAATCTTTTTAAATCCAGAATTTTCATAAGTACCATCCGAATATTCATACCATTTTCCAACGCTATTTGAAACCCATTTACCAACAAGTTTAGGAATTGATTCTTCTTTCGTTTCCTTACATAAATTACAAGTATAAACCTTTTTACCCTCATGATCTCTTGTAGGATTTACTGTACTCGTTAATACCCAATCATGAGATAATTTAGAAATAACTGTCACATCACTTTTAGAATCACAACGAGTACAATGATGAGACTTGCTTCCAGATTCTTTACAAGTAGCTTTCTTATCAATTGTCCATTCTTTAGAATAATCATGACCCAAAGCCTTCAATTCTTCAGTCTTTGTAGTCTTACAATCCTTACAAGTAAATGTCTTAACACCAGATTTAGTACAAGTAGCCTTTGTAGTAATCACACCATCATTCCAATTATGAGATGTTTTAGAGATAACTGTTACATCCGTCTTAGAATCACAACGAGCACAATGGTGAGACTTACTACCAGATTCTGTACAAGTTGCTTTTTTATCAATTGTCCAATCACTAGAATAATCATGGCCCAAAGCATTTATTACTTCTGTTTTAGTCGTTTTACAATCCTTACAAGTAAATGTCTTAACACCATCTTTTGTACAAGTTGGTGCAGTAGTTATCACACCATTATCAAAGTTGTGAGATGTTTTAGGAATAACTGTTACACCTGTTTTTTCATCACATCTTGTACAATGATAAGACTTACTACCTTCTTCTGTACATGTAGCCTTCTTGTCAACTGTCCATTCTTTAGAATAGTTATGACCTAAAGCTTCAATTACTTCTGTTTTAGTCGTTTTACAATCTTTACAAGTAAATGTCTTAACACCAGATTTAGTGCAAGTTGGACTTGTAGTAATCACTCCCTCATCATAATTATGAGACGTTTTAGGAATAACAGTTACATCAATCTTTGAATCACAACGAGTACAATGGTGAGACTTACTACCTTCTTCTGTACAAGTAGCCTTCTTATCAACTGTCCAATCTTTAGAATAATCATGACATAAAGCTTTAATCACTTCTGTTTTAGTCGTTTTACAACCTTTACAAGTATATGTTTTGACACCATCTTTTTTGCAAGTAGCCTTTGTAGTAATCACACCATTATCAAAGTTATGAGATGTTTTAGGAATAACTGTTGTATCAACTTTAGAACCACATCTTGTACAATGATGAGACTTACTACCTTCTTCTGTACAGGTAGCTTTCTTATCAATTGTCCAATCTTTAGAATAATCATGACCTAAAGCTTTCACTTCTTCTGTTTTAGTTGTCTTACAATCCTTACAAGTATAAGTTTTAACACCATCTTTTGTACAAGTTGGTGCAGTAGTTATCACACCATTATCAAAGTTATGAGATGTTTTAGGAATAACTGTTGTATCAACTTTAGAACCACATCTTGTACAATGATGAGACTTACTACCTTCTTCTGTACAGGTAGCTTTCTTATCAATTGTCCAATCTTTAGAATAATCATGACCTAAAGCTTTCACTTCTTCTGTTTTTGTAGTCTTACAATCTTTACAAGTATATGTTTTGACACCATCTTTTGTGCAAGTAGGTTCAGTCGTGATTACACCTTCATCCCAATCATGATTTGTACATTCAACAGGATAGGTTACTATAAAATCAAATTGTTTATCATTTGTCTTTGCTGCTAACTCAACCTTTTTACCATTCACAAACCATTCGTTTTGATTCATAACATAGGCAATAATTCCATTTTGAATACCATAAATACTAGGTGGATATGTAGAATTATCGGCTTGAATTGAAAACTCTGTATTTTTATTGTTTAGACACATTTAATAAATTAGGATATAAAACTAAAATCAACACTCATACAACGT
>ERZ827108.3324-NODE-3324-length-13900-cov-4.981871_pt1 | contig 13900 bp, 9 predicted proteins | sample MGYA00519921_ERZ827108 | MGnify/ENA primary metagenome ERZ827108 (study PRJEB31778, sample SAMEA3449258) | human gut metagenome | biome: human gut; feature: human-associated habitat; material: faeces | place: United Kingdom | collected 2010/2012 ... | reverse complement strand
ATCCGGGACCGTCACTGATCATTGCTTACGCTCCGTGTATCAACCATGGTATCAAGAAGGGTATGAGCAAAGCTCAGACAGAGGAAGAGCTGGCTGTTAAGTCTGGTTACTGGCATCTGTTCCGGTTCAACCCGGCAGCAGAGTCCAAGTTCTCCCTGGATTCCAAGGCTCCGACCGAGGATCTGATGGAGTTCCTGAACGGCGAGGTTCGTTACAACTCCCTGAAGAGAGCAAACCCGGCAAGAGCTGAGAAGCTGTTTGCTAAGAATGCTGAATGCAACAAGGAGAGATACGAGTACCTGAACAAGCTGATCACACTGTATGGTGCTGAGAAATAAATAAAATTCTGGTAACTGTTCAGAGCCAACCTCCAAAATGCTACGCATTTCGGAGGTGTGGCGTATCCGCCAAATAAAATTTCAAAAACAGGCTTAAAAATGCAAGCATTTTCCGCCTGTTTTATGAAATTTTGCTTGGCTCTGAACAGTTACAAATTCTGAATAAGATCGAGAATCATTCAGACAGAGTCCAAGCGGAGTAATACAGAGACGGGGTGTCCTACGGGGCGCTCCGTTTTTTTGCCAAATCAGGCAGGCTTACTTGCGGTGACGGTTATGAGAGGGCAGCGAAGCAGATTGCGAATATCCGCATTTTACATTATTGAAAATCTGTGCTATAGTAGAGCGTGTTTGAATGTAGATAAGCATTCCCCCGCTTTAAGTGCGCGGAGCATTAAGCGGTGGGGGAGGGGCATGCTTTAGAAAAAATGAAAAATCAGGGAGAGAACGATGCGGAGAAGAGGCAAAAACAGACAGAGAGCAGCAGCTCATCGGAAGAACATTCCGATCTTCGGTATTCTGACGGGCATTGCCGGCTTTTTCTTTCTCCTTACATATTCCGTGGTACTGGTGCTGAATTTCAGACCGTTGTATTATCATGATGTACAGTCACTGCATCTCTCAAAGGAGACTGGCCTGTCCGAAGAGATGATCTGCCGGAATTATGATGTTCTGATCGATTACAATCTCTTCTGGAAAGGAGAGGATACACTCGCGTTTCCGGATTTTCCAATGTCGGAGCAGGGGCGCATTCATTTTGAAGAGGTGAAACGTATTTTTGTGGCACTGCAGTATGGGATGATCGTCATGCTGATTTTATTCACAGGTGGGATCATCTGGAATGTACGCCGGAGGTCGTTTGAATTTTTGCGGGCAACGGCTGTCACATCTCTTGTGATCCCGGCGGTGCTCGGAGCGCTCGTGGCGATGAACTGGGAACGCTTTTTTATCGGATTTCACAAACTGATGTTTTCAAATGATTACTGGCTTTTTGATCCGGCAAGGGATCCTGTGATCCTGATCCTGCCGGATGAATTTTTCTTCCATTGTGCGGCGGCGGTGATTGTCTGTCTTGCCGCGGGCGGTATTTTCTGTGAGATGGTATATCGCGCGGTGAGAAGGAAAGAATATACTTATACAAAAACGATGGAGGATGGCAAATGAATTTTGAAAAACTGCCGCAGTATCGGCTGATAAAACAGGAGAACCTGAACGACATTCATGCAATGGGGTATCTCCTGGAGCATAGAAAGACACATGCACGTGTCCTGGTACTGGAAAATGATGATGAAAATAAGGTATTTAACATCGCATTCCGTACGCCGCCGACAGACAGCACCGGCGTGGCGCATATCGTAGAACACACGGTACTGTGCGGAAGCAGAGAATTTCCGTCGAAGGATCCGTTCGTGGAGCTGGTAAAGGGCTCTTTAAATACATTTCTGAATGCGATGACGTATCCGGATAAGACCATGTATCCGCTGGCAAGCTGCAATGATACAGATTTTCACAACCTCATGCATGTATACCTTGACGCTGTATTTTATCCGAACATTTACAGGCATGAGGAAATCTTCCGGCAGGAGGGTTGGAATTATCAGCTGGAGTCTGAGGACGGGGAGCTGACTTACAACGGGGTGGTCTACAATGAGATGAAGGGTGCTTTTTCCTCACCGGAAGAAGTGATCGACCGTGAGATTATGAATACACTTTTCCCGGATACACCATACGGTGTGGAGTCCGGCGGTGATCCGGACTGTATCCCGGATCTGACATATGAGGAGTATCTGGATTTCCATCGGAGATATTATCATCCGTCAAACAGTTATCTGTATCTTTACGGAAACATGGATATGGAGCGTGAACTGGCCTGGATCGATGAGAAATATCTGAGCTGTTTTGAAGAACTCAGGGTAGATTCTGAGATCCCACTTCAGAAACCGTTTGAGAAGATGCAGGAGCTTTACCGTGAATATCCGGTATCTGAGGAGGAATCACTGGAAAACAATACTTATCTGACCTACAATGTGGTAGTCGGGACAAGCCTTGATGTGGAACTGGCGAATGCGTTTGCAGTGCTCGACTATGCGCTTCTTTCTTCACCGGGTGCGGTGCTCAAACAGGCATTGCTTGATGCGGGCATCGGTACGGACATTATGAGCAATTATGAGAGCGGGATCCGTCAGCCGTTTTACAGTATTATTGCAAAAAATGCAAATGCAAAAGACAAAGACCGTTTTGTCAAAGTGATCCGTAGGGTATTGGAGGATGCGGCAGAAAAAGGAATTGACAAAGGGGCATTGCTGGCCGGCATCAATGTGATGGAGTTTAAGGCGCGCGAGGCAGATTACGGTTCGTATCCGAAGGGATTGATGTACGGGCTGGATGTTTTTGACAGCTGGCTCTATGATGACAGCCGTCCGTTTGATTATCTGCATTTTGACGTGTACGAAAAGCTGAGAGAAGATCTGGACAAAGGCTATTTTGAGTCACTGATCCGAACATATCTGCTGGAAAATACGCATGGTTCCATTCTTGTGGCAGAGCCGCGGCGCGGCCTTACGGCAGAACATGAGGAAGAAGTGTGCCGGAAGCTGTCAGCTTTTAAGGAGAGTCTGAGTGCGGATGAGCGCCGGAAACTGGTCGAAAAGACGAAAAAGCTGCGGGAATTCCAGGAAGCACCATCCACACAGGAAGAGCTGGAGAAGATTCCGATGCTTACAAGAGCGGATATCGGAATGAAGGCGGCAGGCTTCCAGAATACGGAGTATACCTACAACGACGTGAAGATTGTACACCACGATGTATTTTCCAATGGAATCGCATATCTGGATCTTTTGTTTGAGACAAGCCGTATCAGTGCGGAAGAAATACCGTACCTTGGAATCCTGAAGTTTGTGCTCGGTATGGTAAATACCGCGGACCATTCTTATCAGGAGCTGAATAACGAGATCAACCAGAATTCCGGCGGAATTTCCGGTGGAATCAGCCTTTATCCGCTCTCAGACGGCAGTGTGCGCAGCTTTTTTGGAATTCGCGCCAGCATTCTGTACGATAAGGTAGATTATGCATACCAGATCGCGCAGGAGATCCTGCTGACTTCTGATTTTTCGGATGACAAGCGGCTGCAGGAGATTTTGTCAAAACTGAAATCACGGCTTTCCATGCGCCTTCCGGCGGCGGGACACAGCACGGCCGCAGGACGTTCCCTGTCCTATTTTTCACAGTTTTCAGCATTTAATGATGCGATCAGTGGAATCAGCTTTTACCGTGTCGTCGCAGATCTGGAAGAACACTTCCAGGAGCGGAAAGAAGAATTAAAGACAACACTTCGCAGACTGTGCAGGGAGCTGTTCTGCAAAGAAAACCTGATTGTCAGTGTGACCTGTGACAGTGAGGGACTGAAAAAGACAGAAGAGCCGCTTGGTGCGTTTGTAACTGCGCTGCCGGAGGCATCCGCAGAGAAAAAGGATCACGCATTGGAGCTTACGAAGAAAAATGAAGGCTTTACGACGGCCGGACAGGTGCAGTACGTGGCGCGTTCCGGTAATTTTGTAAAGGAAGGTTTTTCTTACACCGGTCTTTTGCAGATCGTGAAGGTGATGATGAGCTACGATTATTTATGGCAGAATATCCGTGTGCTCGGCGGTGCGTACGGCTGCATGGCAGCATTTGGAAGAACGGGAGATACGACGTTCGTTTCCTACCGTGATCCGAACTTGCGGAAGACAAATGAGGTATACAACGGGATTCCGGAATATCTGGAGCAGTTTGAAGCGGATGAACGCGAAATGACGAAGTACATTATCGGAACGATCAGTGACCTCGATACGCCGCTGACACCGTCGATGAAGGGACGCCGTTCCCTTGGCGCATATTTTTCTGGTATCACAGATGAGGATGTCCAGAGAGAACGCGATGAGATCCTTCGGGCACAGCCGGAGCAGATCCGTGCGCTGGCTCCGCTGATGCGTGCGGTGCTTGGACAGGAAAATCTCTGTGTCATCGGAAATGAACAGAAGATCAAAGAGGACGCGGATCTGTTTTACAGTACGAGAGCGCTGGTGTGACCAGGTGGGCTCTCCCCTGTTTCAGCTGCGAGAAGCAACAAGCAGATATCGAATAAGCTGGGAAACAGATCAGACAGAAATAGATAACAGGAGAAAAAATGGAAGATGCAAAATTTAAATCCGGCTTTGCGACGCTGATCGGGCGTCCGAACGTCGGAAAGTCGACACTGATGAATCATCTGATCGGACAGAAGATCGCGATCACTTCAAATAAACCGCAGACGACAAGAAACCGGATCCAGACGGTCTACACCTCAAAAAAAGGTCAGATCGTGTTTCTGGATACGCCCGGAATTCACAAGGCAAAGAACAAACTCGGCGAATATATGGTAAATGTGGCAGAGCAGACTTTAAAAGAGGTTGACGTGGTGCTCTGGCTTGTGGAACCGACGGATTTCATCGGAAAAGGAGAGCTGCACATTGCAGAGCAGCTGAAAAAGGCAAATGTTCCGGTCATTCTGATCATGAACAAGATTGATATGGTTGCAAAAGACAAGCTGCCCGGCTTTATAGAAAACTACCGCAAAATTTATGATTTTGAGGAGATCATCCCGGTCTGTGCGCTGCGCGGCGTAAATATGGAAAAGGTCATCAGTACAATTTTCCGTTTCCTGCCGTACGGGCCGAAGTTTTATGATGATGAAACGATCACGGATCAGCCGCAGCGCCAGATCGTGGCGGAGATGATCCGTGAGAAAGCACTTCGCTGTCTGGACGAGGAGATTCCACACGGAATTGCGGTTGCAATCGACCGGATGAAAGAGCGGCCGGACGGAAGCGTGATTGATATTGATGCGACGATCATCTGTGAGAAAGATTCCCACAAGGGCATTATTATCGGAAAAGGCGGTTCAATGTTGCGCAGGATCGGTTCACAGGCCCGTATGGAGATTGAAAAAATGATGGAGATGAAGGTCAATCTTCAGCTCTGGGTCAAGGTAAAGAAAGACTGGCGGGACAGCGATTTCATGATCAAAAATTTCGGCTATGACAAGAAAGAAATCTAGCCGGGGCAGCTGCGAAGCAGACCTGGGATATTTGATTTGATCAGGTCACAGAAGAGACAGAAAAGGAAAGAAAAATGAGCGAGCCGCAAAAAGTAAGAGGAATGGTGCTGCAGGCATCATCTTGCGGAGAGTATGACAAACGGATGGTGATCCTTACGAAAGAGAGGGGAAAAATCACCGCATTTGCACGCGGGGCACGCCGCCAGAAAAGTCCGTTGCTTGCGGCGGCAAATCCGTTTGTATTTGGCGTTTTTACGGTGTATGAGGGAAGAAATGCATATACGTTAGCGCAGGCGGAGGTCTCCAATTACTTTATGGAGCTGAAGGAAGATGTAGTGGGAACGTGTTACGGATGCTATTTTATGGAGGTTGCTTCCTATTATACAAGGGAAAACCTCGACGGGGCGCAGCTGCTCAATCTTCTGTACGCGTCGCTTCTTGCACTCTCAAACGAAAAGCTTGACAATGAGCTGGTGCGCTGTGTGTTTGAGATGAAGGCGATGGCTTTAAATGGAGAATACCCCTACAGCGTGACAGAGGATGCATCGCTGCAGGAGGCGACACGCTACACCGTGGCTTACGTGCTGGAGGCGCCGATCCAGAAGCTTTATACGTTTACTCTGAAGCCGGAAATTTTCCGGGAACTACGCATGGTGCAGGACCGGCTGAACCGGACCGGAATCGACCGCGACTTCAAGTCTTTGCAGATTTTGAAATCTATGGTTGAAACCGGCGGCTTTTAACGGTATAATACGATAGATTGCTGAGATAAAAGGAGGATGGCAAAGATGACAGGGAGAAAGATTGCGGTGACGGCTGTTTTGTGTGCCGGCGTCATAATGATGGGCGGCTGCAGCATGCTGGATCAGGAAAAAGAATGGAAGCCGCAGAAGTCATCGGCGATATCCGTCGGAAAGGACGGGACGATCACAGAATATGTAAGCGATACGCTGGACGAATCCTACTACAGCGATACGGAGCTTCAGAGCATGATCGAATCCGAGATCAGTGATTATAACAGCAAGAACGGAGAAAACTCAGTGAGCATGAAGGATTTCCAGGTAAACGGAAAGGACGTTCAGCTCACAATGGAGTACAAAAAGGCAGAAGATTATGCACAGTTCAATCACACAGAGTTTTATTACGGCTCGATGATCAACGCGCAGCTTGCAGGTTATCTGTTTGACGTTTCCTATAAAGAAGTGAAAAACGGTGCGGCAGGAAGTGCAGAGATATCCGGCACGGATGTGCTGAAAAATATGGCCTCAGAGGTGATGATCGTGACCGCCCCGCTTGAGGTACATGTACCGGGCAACGTACTCTATACGAGTGACAACGCGCAGGTTCTCTCTGCGGACGATGTATATGCGTCCGGAAAAACAGACGATGGTTCGAAAGAGAAGAGCTTTGAAGAAAAAGCTGCGGATAAGCGCGTTTACATTATTTTTGATATGGAAGAGTAATCCAGTGACACACAGAAAGCGTTTTCGTTTTCTGATGCGATAAATGAAAAACCTGAGGAGGAACAGTATGGAAAAGACAATGGACAAAATCGTTGCACTGGCAAAAGGCAGAGGATTTGTATATCCGGGATCTGAGATTTACGGAGGTCTTGCAAATACATGGGATTATGGAAACCTCGGCGTTGAGCTGAAAAACAATGTAAAAAAAGCATGGTGGCAGAAGTTCATCACACAGAACCCGTACAACGTCGGTGTTGACTGTGCGATTCTGATGAATCCGCAGACCTGGATCGCTTCTGGACATCTTGGCGGCTTTTCAGATCCGCTGATGGACTGCAAGGAGTGCCATGAGCGTTTCCGCGCAGATAAGCTGATTGAAGATTTCTGCCAGGAAAAGGGCATTGAGCTGGAAAAGCCGATCGATGCATTTTCTCAGCAGGAGATGACAGACTTCATTGAAGAGAAGAAAATTCCGTGCCCAAGCTGCGGCAAGCACAATTTTACCGATATCCGTCAGTTCAACCTGATGTTCAAGACATTCCAGGGTGTTACCGAGGATGCAAAGAATACGGTTTATTTAAGACCGGAGACGGCACAGGGAATTTTTGTAAACTTCAAGAACGTACAGAGAACATCGAGAAAGAAACTCCCGTTTGGTATTGGCCAGATCGGAAAATCCTTCCGTAATGAGATCACACCGGGCAACTTTACTTTCCGTACGCGTGAGTTTGAGCAGATGGAGCTGGAGTTCTTCTGCGTACCGGGCACGGATCTTGACTGGTTCCAGTATTGGAGAAGCTTCTGCTTCAATTGGCTGAAATCACTTGGTATGAAGGAAGAAGATCTGCGTCTGCGTGACCATGATCCGGAGGAGCTGAGCTTCTACAGCAAGGGGACAACTGATATCGAGTACCTCTTCCCGTTCGGATGGGGAGAGCTGTGGGGAATCGCAGACCGTACTGATTATGACCTGACCCAGCATCAGAATGTATCCGGTCAGGATATGTCCTACTTTGATGATGAGAAGAAAGAAAAGTACATTCCGTACGTCATTGAACCGTCGCTTGGTGCTGATCGTGTTGTTCTTGCATTCCTGTGCAATGCTTACGATGAGGAAAACATCGGTACCGAGGAAAAACCGGATATGCGTACCGTACTGCATTTCCATCCGGCACTTGCTCCGGTTAAAATCGGTGTGCTTCCGCTTTCCAAGAAGCTGAATGAGGGCGCAGAGAAGATCTACACAGAGCTGTCCAAATATTACAACTGTGAGTTCGACGACCGAGGAAACATCGGAAAGCGTTACAGAAGACAGGATGAGATCGGTACACCGTTCTGTGTAACCTATGACTTCGATTCTGAGACTGACGGTGCTGTTACCGTACGTGACCGCGATACAATGGAGCAGGAGCGCGTAAAGATCGAGGATCTGAAAGCTTACTTTGAAAAGAAATTTGAATTCTGATATGAATTAGAAAAAGTTCTTGCATGAGGCAGGAGAATTTGCTATAATCAAAACCCTGCCATTAGCCGGAACAGCATGAAGCGGATCGCCCGGAAGAACCCGGGCGATCTTTTTGCGCCTGTTCATGGATTCACCGCCGAAACAGGAGCATTTTGACGGTGAATCCATGAATAGGCGTTTGATTGTGCATTGTGTCAGGAATATTTTTTGAAAATGCAGAATATGACAATATTTTCACAAAGTCGAGGCGAAATTACAAGAAAAAATACATAAAAAACATATGAAAAACTTGACGTAATATGGAAATATGCTACAATTAGGGGAGAAGAGTTATTGGGTCGGATTTGCTATGATGAAAAAACGTCTTACTACCGGAAGCGTTTTAAACGAGTCAGGCAAGAGGAAAAGCGGATTGTAAATATCCGTCCAGTCCGGCGGGTAGCTGTTGAAATACAATTTAGGAGGAATGTGTAACATGACGACAAAATGGGTTTATATGTTTACGGAAGGAAATGCTAATATGAGAAATCTTCTTGGCGGAAAAGGTGCCAATCTTGCGGAGATGACAAACCTTGGCCTTCCGGTGCCGCAGGGCTTTACAATCACGACAGAGGCCTGCACGCAGTATTATGAAGACGGCAGAAAGATCAACGACGAGATCATGGCACAGATCATGACAGCGATCGAGAAGATGGAAGAGATTACCGGCAAAAAGTTTGGTGATAAAGAGAACCCGCTTCTTGTTTCCGTTCGTTCCGGAGCAAGAGCATCCATGCCGGGCATGATGGACACAATCCTGAACCTGGGTCTGAATGAGGAAGTAGTAGAGGTACTTGCGGCAAAATCCGGCAATCCGAGATGGGCATGGGACTGCTACCGCAGATTTATCCAGATGTTCTCGGATGTCGTTATGGAAGTAGGCAAAAAATATTTCGAAGAGCTCATCGACAAGATGAAAGCAGAAAAAGGTGTGACACAGGACGTTGAACTGACTGCAGACGATCTCAAAGAGCTGGCAAATCAGTTCAAGGCAGAGTACAAAGCAAAAATCGGCGAGGACTTTCCGGCAGATCCGAAGGAACAGCTGATGGAGGCGATCAAGGCTGTATTCCGTTCCTGGGACAACCCGCGTGCAAACGTTTATCGCCGCGACAACGATATCCCGTATTCCTGGGGTACAGCAGTCAACGTGCAGATGATGGCATTCGGAAATATGGGCGAGACCTCCGGTACCGGCGTTGCATTTACCCGCGATCCGGCAACCGGTGAAAAGCATCTGATGGGCGAGTTCCTGATGAATGCACAGGGCGAGGACGTAGTAGCAGGCGTTCGTACCCCGCAGAAGATTGATCAGCTCAAAGAAGTTATGCCGGAAGTATACGAGCAGTTTACGCAGATCTGCCATACACTGGAAGATCATTACAGAGATATGCAGGATATGGAGTTTACGATCGAGGATAAGCATCTCTATATGCTCCAGACCAGAAATGGAAAGAGAACGGCGAAGGCAGCGCTGAAGATTGCATGTGACCTCGTAGACGAGGGCATGATCTCTGAGGAGAAAGCAGTAGCCATGATCGATCCGCGAAATCTGGACACCCTGCTCCATCCGCAGTTTGATACCACAGCACTGAAGGCAGCGACACCGGTTGCAAGAGCACTGGCAGCTTCTCCGGGAGCAGCGTGCGGCAAGGTCGTATTCTCCGCAGAGGAAGCAAAGGCATGGAACCTGCGCGGTGAGAAAGTTGTCCTGGTACGTCTTGAGACTTCACCGGAGGACATCGAGGGTATGAAGAGTGCTCAGGGTATCCTGACAGTACGTGGCGGTATGACAAGCCATGCAGCCGTTGTTGCGCGTGGTATGGGTACCTGCTGTGTATCCGGATGCTCAGAAATCGCAATGGATGAAGAGAATAAGAAGTTTGTACTTGCAGGCAAAGAGTATCATGAGGGAGACTGGCTCTCCATCGACGGTTCTACCGGATGCATTTATGACGGAATCATCCCAACTGTAGACGCAACGATCGCAGGTGAGTTCGGCCGCATCATGGGATGGGCAGACAAATACCGCACCATGAAGGTTCGTACAAATGCAGATACCCCACATGATGCCAAAAAGGCACGTGAGCTTGGCGCAGAGGGAATCGGTCTTTGCCGTACCGAGCATATGTTTTTTGACGAAGCGCGCATTCCGGCGATTCGCCGCATGATTCTGGCAGATACGCCGGAGGAGGAGTTGGAGGCGCTGGAGGTCATCCGTCCGCTGCAGCAGCAGGATTTTAAGGAGATATTCCTCAAGATGGGGGACAGACCGGTGACGATTCGTCTGCTCGACCCGCCGCTGCATGAATTCCTGCCGCAGACGCAGGAGGAAATCGCGGAGGTTGCGGCCCTGATGGGCGTCAGCGCAAAAAAAATCGCGGCGAAGGTGACGGAGCTGCATGAGATCAATCCGATGCTCGGAAACAGAGGCTGCCGCTTAGCGGTCATTTCTCCGGCTATCGCGGTCATGCAGACGGAAGCTATCATCGGTGCCGCGCTGGAGGTAAAAAAGGAAACCGGCGCGGAGCTAGTGCCGGAGATTATGATCCCGCTCGTGAACAGCGAAGCAGAGCTTAAATATGTAAAGCATATCGTCACACGGACGGCAGAGGACTGCATCCGCGAGTCCGGCATCTCGCTGGACTATTTAATCGGAACGATGGTAGAAACTCCGCGAGCGGCTCTCACAGCGGACGAGATCGCCAAAGACGCAGAGTTCTTCTCCTTCGGCACGAACGACTTAACGCAGATGACCTTCGGTTTGTCGAGAGACGATACCGGCAAGATGATTGAAACCTACATGCAGAAGGATATTTTGGAGGCGGACCCATTCCGCACTTTGGATACGGTCGGTGTCGGCAAGCTGCTCGAAATGGCAGTGAAGCTGGGCAGGCAGACCAGACCGAAGCTCAAGCTCGGCATTTGCGGCGAGCATGGCGGTGATCCCAAGACGATTGCCTTTTGCCACCGGATCGGTCTGCACTATGTATCCTGCTCTCCGTTCCGCGTACCGATCGCAAGACTGGCGGCGGCACAGGCAGCGGTCAGAGCCGAGGAAGCGCAGGGCGAATAAGGCGTGGACGTGCCAAAAGCTGGCGCAGCGCGAATCAGACGCGCGGACGTGTCAAAAGCGGGTACGGCGCGAATCAGACGCGTGGACGTGCCAAAAAACGAAGCCGTAAGGCTGTCAAAACGAAAAATGAAAGTGCGCTCCTGTGCGGGCGCACTTTTGAAAAGGAATCAAACGAAAAAGGGGACAGAGAATGGAAGCACTTGAGGGAACAACCTTTGGCAGTATACTGATGACATTTTTGATTTCGATGGTTCCGGTGCTGGAACTGCGAGCGGCGATTCCGGCAGGTGTAATCGCCGGACTGGACATCAAGATCGCTTTATTGACCGCGGTGATCGGCAATCTGGTGCCGATTCCGTTCATTATCGTTTTTATCCGCAAAATTTTTAAGTGGATGCAAAGCAAAAGTGAGCGTTTGGCCAAGGTTGTCAAACATTTTGAACAAAAAGCCGAGAGCAAAAAAGCGCAGGTGCTGCGCTACGAATTTTGGGGGTTGATGATCTTTGTAGCGATACCGCTGCCCGGAACGGGGGCGTGGTCCGGCGCGCTCGTCGCTGCCATGCTGGATATGCAGCTTAAGCGCGCTTTTCCGGCCATTGCTGCCGGTGTCGCCATCGCCGGCATCATTGTGACCAGCCTGACCTACGGCGTCAGCGCGCTAGCGTAAGCGACAGGACTCTCCGCTGCCGAAATTGAAAAACTTTAGAACGTATGGGCAAGCCGCGGTAAATCCCTTTATCTGCAGCTTGCTTATCTTGTCATTATCTCCGGAGCAGGTTTACACCTGCTCCGTTTCTTCTAAATCTTGATCTGCCGATAACCCTGTTCGCGCGTCGATCACGCTTGCAACTTCGCGCGGAATATAGTATAGTAATAGTGTTGTCTTTTTGACGAAAGCTATCGCGGGTTTCACGGCGTATTCCGCGTATCGCGCTGCCTGCGTTTAAGGAGGAGATAAAGATGCAGTTAAGAGAGAGAATTGAATTATGCAACGGCTGCGCGGCATGTGTAGTCGCCTGCAAATATGTATGTGTCAAGATGGAGGAAGCTGAGGCGGACAGAAGCAAGAGGCTGCCGCGTGTTGATGAAAATGGATGTAATAAGTGCAATGCGTGCATGTTGTTTTGTCCTTTGTACAATCCGGTGGAACTTCCAATCTTTGAGGAATTTTATGAATACGACCCGTCATTCGCCCACCGCGATATGCCGAAGCTTTACCGCGAAACCATGCGCAGTGTCAAAGCGGGGCAGCATACGGAGTTTGTCGGAACATTGTGTGAAATCGCGGCGCTCAAATCGCTTTCCGGCGATAAGCTCAGACCAAATTTGATTTTAAAACCGCTGTACTGCGACGAAGAAAAGCGTGCGCAGGATCCCGCATGCGAGGCTTGTCGATTTTATCAGCAGGCCTAGCTTGCGCGGTGGAGCAGGAATACAACAATTTAACCATGCAGCGAGGAGAAAAATATGACATATAAGAGTAAAAACTGTATCGGCTGTCCGGACGCAAAGAACGGCTGCCAACTAACCTGTCTGAAGGTGCAGCCCGCGAAGAAGCGGGAAAAACGGCCGATCGCAGAGGTAGTGAAAGAGGCTTTCGGAATTTTCGGCAAGTATGAGATTACGAAGGGCGAGCTTGCGCGCGCGGAGGAGCTTCGCGATAAACTGGAAAACCAGAAAATTACGGTCTCCGTTATCGGGCAGTTCAAGCGCGGCAAAAGTACATTGGTCAACGCGATTTTGGAGGAGAAGATTCTTCCGGTCGGCATTGTGCCGGTCACAGCGGTCGTAACGACGATTGAATATGGCGAAAAAGCCGCGACAGTGCGCTTTGACAACGGTATCGTCAAGGAAATCGGTTTTGACGAAATGTCCGCCTACATCAACGAACAGGAAAACAGCGACAATCATCTAGGCGTTTCGGAGGTGGAACTGTACTGTCCGTCCCCGTTCCTGCAAAAGGGTCTGACGTTTGTCGATACGCCGGGTGTCGGTTCCGTGCATCAGAAAAATTCGGACGCGGCGTATTCCTATGTCAAGGAAAGTGACGCTGTGATTTTTATGCTTTCGGTGGACAGCCCGATTAACCAGATCGAGATTGATTTCCTGCAGAATGCCAAAGAGTTCGCGTCGAAGTTCTATTTCGCTGTCAACAAGATTGATACAATTGAGGAAGCGGATCTCGCGGATTATCTGCATTACTGCCGCAAACTGATCTGCAAGCTGATGGGCGTTTCAGAGATTCAGCTGTTTCCGGTCAGCGCGCGCAGCGGCGCGGGCGTTGAAGAACTCAAGACTGTCATCGAGCGGGACTGCCGTACGACGGTCAGAGAGATTATTGAAACGTCTTCTAAACTCAAAATGCGCGATATCATCGAAAGCGCATTGTCGCAGATTGTGCTGTATCGGACTGCGCTGAAGATGTCTATGGTGGAATTTGAC
>ERZ827108.3319-NODE-3319-length-13943-cov-2.620248_pt1 | contig 13943 bp, 10 predicted proteins | sample MGYA00519921_ERZ827108 | MGnify/ENA primary metagenome ERZ827108 (study PRJEB31778, sample SAMEA3449258) | human gut metagenome | biome: human gut; feature: human-associated habitat; material: faeces | place: United Kingdom | collected 2010/2012 ... | reverse complement strand
TCTTTTTCTATCATCGGCATCCGTGCATTTGGCAGTTTCTACCTGCACGTTCGTGTATAGGGCAGAGGGATAGAAAAATAGCCTGCGTTATAATCTGTCCCCAAGGAGACGGCATTCTTGCCGCTTCAAAAAGCAGGAAATCGGAAAAGAAAGGATGATGCCACATGGCTCAGGATTTCGGCGATGACATGGGAAACGCCCTCCTAAACTTCGTCACAAGGCAGACGGAGAACTACTTGCGGTTCGGACGTGGCAGGGAACGTGCTTTCGACTGGTGGCAGCGCCATTATAAGAAGGAGGGGAACACTCCTGAAGCCGCAAAAGCAATGGCTGAGAAGCAATCCTCTCGTGAGCAGGTGGTCGTGCCCTTTGGTACTTCCGAGGAAGCCGCCTACTATGCGCAGGTATGCCGCGAGAAAGGTACCTATGCCGCCGCCTACACGGACAAACAGGGAAACGGGTTCCTTGCCTTCGCGCGCGAAGATACGGAAATCGTTGCAGGGTATGCCCCGCAATTTAAGGACTTGATGGCGCGTCTCGATGAGCAGCGTATCACCGACGCACTGAATCACGCGGAACCCGTGGATAAGAAGACTATGGATTCCCTCACGGAGCTGACAAGCTATCCCGACCTCCCGGCGGAGGACGTAACGGTCATTCCGGTCACTATCCGTTACAAGGATGCACCGGAAGAAACTTACGATGTGCTCTTTAGCGAACAGGATACCGAAAACCTTAATATCGACGATTCGATTTTCTTCTCCGGTTACTCCCACAAAGAGCTTACCGAGATGGTTGGGCGTGAGACTCATGAGGATTTCGATGTGATTTCTGTCGGTGCCCCCTACAAGGTTCACGCGACGCAGGTGAAAACGGATGCCCCGGAAAAGACCTATGACGCGCCGGGAAAGGATGCACCTACCCGTAGCGATAAGAGTGCCACACTTCGCGCCGAGGACACCGCCATCCATACCCAGAACATCCGAAACGCCGCCCAAAAGGCAAGGGAAGACTGCACGGACTTTTCCGACTTCGAGCGCAAGATGAACGCGCAGGGCTTCGGTGTGACTGAAACCAGCAAGGGCGAGGTCATGGCCTACGAGCCTGCAAGTCTGAATATGGACGGTTCGGTACCGGCGTATGAACGTGGTCGTGACTGGCCGGTCTCTGCGGAGACGTTAAAGAACCGGTACGACCTCGATGTAACCCATAACTGGTTCGAGCAGAATACCCCGAAGGACGCTGGCATCCTCCCGGATAAAGACCTTGCCATGCAGAATGCGCGTCTGGCGCAGGAGCAGACGCGTGACGAACAACAGATGCTAGAGCCGGTTGCATCCGACGGTTCCATGGATAACGACGGGCGCACGCCCGACCCGAACTCCGGTATTGAGAGCCACGATGGCGCAGATACCGATTCCCGCACCGCCGTCATGGATGCGGAGCAGACCGGAAGCGAGATTCGCCCCTCCGATATTCGCGAGGAGCAGCAATATGATTCCGAGTCCTATTCCCTCACTGGAGAAGCCCGCGACATGACCGCCGCTAAAACTCAAATTGAAACGGAAACGAAGTCGCAGGAAATCTCGCAGGAACGAAGGACTGACCTGCCCTTTAAGAACGAAGATGCATTGTAAGGAGATAGACCATGACACTCAAAGACAAATTGCCGGACAGGCTGAAATGCTCCCCGCTTCTTACCATGGAGTCGGACAGCGATATCGAGACCATCGCAGAATCCATCGTGAGCCTTTCCGATTCAGATGGGGACTTCTTTAAGAAGACGGAAAAACTTCTTCTGATGGCCTGCCTTGGATATTTAAGGGACTGGTGCGAGCCTTCCCAGCGTACCATCGGGAACCTCATCTCCCTCCTCGATGCCGCCCTGCCAAAGGACAACGAGACCCATACCACCCTCGACAACCTTTTCTATGAAATGAAGTCCGGGTGCAAGCGCGTGAAATCGGAAGATGGCATCACAACCCTCTGGGAGCCTTCCGTCCTTTCCCGGTGCGACGGTCTCACTCCGCGCGATTCCAATGGTATTGATGTGTCCGAGGACTTTTCGCTCACCTGCTATGAAGGATTCCGCCACGCGGCCACGCGGGAGACGCGCACGAGTATTGTGACCACGCTCCTGCTTGTGCTGGAAGCAGTGGAAAAGGAGGATGCGTATGGCAAATAGCGCGAACCCGGAAATCAATAAGAAGATTGCCACCTCGGCGCTCGGCACCCTCGTCATCGCCACGGTCTTTTTCTATCTCGGTGACCGCTATGCCGAAACCCTCGTCACCTATCCGGGGCAGATTTTCGACCATTTGAGCGACGCATTCCTTTCCATGTGGCAGACCATAGGGGATGCGCCGTTTGCCCTCGATATGACCAGTAACTCCCTGCTGTTTGGCGGGGCTTGCTTTCTCATTATCTGGATGATTTGGCTTCGCTACGTGGCGTTCATCGGAAACTACCGTTCCGGCGAAGAATCCGGTTCCGCCCGCTGGGGCACTGTGAAGGAAGGAAAGAAGTTCAAGGACTTGCAGACCGAAGACAACAATCTTCTCTTCACCAAGAACTTCGGCCTTGCCCTGCACCGTCCCAAGTTCGACCCGGAATATGACCGCAACCTAAACGTCCTCGTGGTCGGCGGCTCTGGCTCCGGTAAGACCTTTAACTACGTGACCCCGAACATCTGCCAGCTCAACACCAGCTACTTTGTCACCGACCCAAAAGGTACCCTTCTTAAGGATGCCGGATACCTGTTCACGGACAACGGCTATAAGCTCAAGAGCTTCAATACCATCAACCTTGATGAGTCCATGCACTACAACCCGTTAAAGTACGTGAAGACGGATACCGATATCCTCTCCTTCGTGAACTGCTTCATTATGAACACGAACCCCGAGGGGAAATCGAGCGGTGACCCGTTCTGGGAGAACGCCGAAAAGATGCTCTACACGGCGCTCATCGCCTTGTTGCGTGACTGGTTCCCGGCGAAGGACTACAACATGTCCTCGCTTCTCACGCTCCTCTCCCTTGCGGAAGCGCGTGAGAACGATGAGAACTTCAAGTCCGCTCTTGACCTCATGTTCCTCCAAATCGAGGAGGGCAAGAAATACAAGCAAAACGACGGCTCTTCTCCTGACACTGCGGGAAATGCCGGTCTCTCAAGGAGCTTTGGCACCAAGCAGGCAGATAACGGCTGGTCTTGGGTGCCCAGTAAGTTCAAGCGCAACTCCGACGGTGTGAAGCCCGCCGACTGCGGAGGACTTTCCGCCGACGAGGACTTCGCCCTGATGAACTACAAAAACTTCAAGGTGGCCGCAGGAAAGACCTTAAAATCCATCCTCATTTCCTGCAACGTGCGCCTTGCGCCCATCGCGACGGACGGCGTGCGCGAGCTTTTGACCTATGACGAGATGGAGATTGACACCCTTGGTGACCCGGATGCGAAGGTGGCGATTTTCGGCATCCTCTCCGATACCGACAAAACCCTCAGCTTCCTGTTCGCCATCCTCATGTGGCAGACCATCGACCAGCTGTGCCGAAAAGCCCTTTCGGATTATGGCGGGAAACTCCCGACCCCGGTGCATTTCATTTTCGATGAGTTCGCCAACATCGGCACTATCCCGCAGATTGAGGAGACCATCGCGGTCACCCGTTCCCGTAACATCGGCATCACCATCATCCTGCAATCCATGAGCCAGCTGGAAAGCAAGTACGATAAGAAGGCGCAGACCATCATCGACTGCTGCGACTCGACGCTCTTCCTCGGTGGCAAGTCCAACTCCACCAACAAGGAGATTGCGGAGATGATTGGCAAGCAGACCATCCATCAGATGACTTACAACGAGTCCACGGGGCAGTCCTCAAGCGCCAGTAAGAACTTGCAGATTCAGGGTCGTGACCTTATCGACGCAGCAGAAATCGGCAAGATGAGCCGCCTAAAGGCAATCCTGCTCATCGCCGGTACCAACCCGCTCATGGATGATAAGTACGACCCCCACGCCCATAAGCGATACCGCTATATCGTGGATAAGCGCAACTGGAAGCGTTTGCATAAGAACTCCTTCGATTTCGAGCGGTATCTGAAAAACGGCTGCGAGCCGTACACCCCCGATGAGGATATGGGTGCGGAGTTCACAGCGTGGAAGTGGGCGGCATGGAAAAAATCAAGGAAAGGGCTTCTGGGTAAATTGCTGAACCGGTAGTCACTTATAATTAAGAGAAATGCCGCGCGAAAAAGGCAGAAAGGGGACGAATGGAGGAAGGAACTTGGAAACGCTCGTCAAACTCGCCGCCCCGGCGATAGGAACCGCTGCGGGCGCATTCACCGTCGTGGGAATCATCTATCTCGGGATGACCCTCGCGGGACTTCTTCGCGGCGGGGGCGGGGAGATACGCAAAGCCGTAGCAATCATCGTCGCGGGACTTACCTGTATCGCCTTTGCCCATCTGTACGGTTACTAGAAAACAAGTAAACAAGAAAGGAATCAACCATGCTGGAAAACGTGAAAAACCTTCTCTCTGATGGTGTGACCGCCCTCGGCGGCATCCTCATCGTCTTCGGCCTTGTGAACCTTGGTCTTACCATCAAGGACGGTATGCAGGGCGGCGGCGGTCAGCTCTCCGGTGCCCTCGCCATGATTATCGGCGGTGCCATCGTCGTGGGTGCTGCCGTGTACTTCAAGACCGGTATCAACTGGGGTTCCCTCGCGGGTTAGAAAGGAGCGATATCTAACATGCTCTCTGTAGCAGTACACAAGGATATCGCCGAGTATCAGCCCAAAATCGTAGGCAAGATGACCATGCGCACCCTGGTATCCATCACGGGTGCGCTTTCTGTCTCGGTACTTGCCGGACTTTACATCTACTTCGTTTTGGGGCTGAACGTCAGCGATTGCACCTATTTTATCTACGCCGTCTCGTTGCCGTTTTGGTGCGTGGGCTTCGTGAAGCCCTGCGGGATGCCCTTCGAGCAGTTTGCGCCGCTTTGGCTTAAGGCAAACTTCACGAACGACCGCATCTTCTACAATCCGTCCATGCGTCTTGCGGGACTTCTCTCTGAGTCGGAAAACAGCAAGCAGAAAGGAACTATCTATGGAAAACACTACCGAAAGCAGGGAAACCTTCGCGGCATCGAATCCTACTCCCCAAGGGCAGGACGGGTCATCTCTTAACGCCGCATTTGACGTGGACGCGTTCGTCCACGCATCCGGTGACGGGTTCGGGAACACCGCGCCCCTGCGCTCCGATACCGGCGCTATCGACATGGATGCCATCTCTCAGGTCGCACACGTCACGCAGGGTGCCGGAAAGCTGACCCGAAAGGAGAAGAAGCACGCCAAGCGCGAGATGAAGCGCAGGAAAAAGGAAGCCAAGAAGGCCGAGAAGGAAGCGAAAAAGACCTACAGCTCCATCAAGTCCCAGTTAAAGGACAGGGACAAGGAGCTGTCCGATAAGATGGCCGATGCCAGAAAGAAGCGTGACTCCGCGAAAGACGTGGTGAACTACATCGGCTACAACAAGATGTATCAGGACGGCATCTGTGAGGTGGAGGAGGGAATGTTTTCCTCTTCCATCGCCTTCGATGACACCAGTTACCACTCGGTGCGCGATGAGCAGCAGAAAGCCATGTTCTCCGCCATCACCCGCCTTTACGACCAGTTCGGTGCGGATACGCTCGTGCAGATGAGCGTCATCAACACGCCGCTCCTCAAGGAAGAGGTCGGTCACCGCAAGTTCTTCGACCCGGAGCGTCAGGCAAACGATGCTGCAAGGAACGACGCGCAGGTATTCAACAACATCCTGAACGATAAGGTGAAGGAGGGGGTCAGCAACATCCGCAGGAACCGCTACCTCACCTATTCCGTGACGGCAGACACCGCAGAAGATGCAGCGCGTCAGCTCTCCCGTATCGAGGTCGAATCCTCCCGTATCCTAAACTCCATCGGCAGCAAGGCACACCTTATGAACGGCACCCAGCGCCTTTCTGTCATCCATTCACTCTTAAACCCCTATAAGCCGTTCCTGTTCGATTACCAGCGCGATATTTCCGCCAAGCGCTTACAGACTACCAAGGACTGCATCGCACCGACGCAGATTGATTTCCGCCCGGACGGCCACTATAACGACTGCGTAAAACTCGATAACGGGGTCTACGCACAGGTACTCGTGATGAAGAAGTTCGGCTCGGAACTTTCCGACCGCGCGCTTGCCGACATGGCAGACCTTCCTATCCCCATGGCTATCACGTGGTACGTGCAGCCCATGGATAAATCCAAGGCTATCAATTACGTGCGCACCCGTTCCGCATGGATTGACAAGGAAATCATCGAGGAACAGCGCTCGGCAGTGAACAAAGGCTATGACTTCTCCATCCTCCCGCAGGAGCTGAAATACTCCAAGGAGGAGACGGAGGACGTGCTCGACCACTTGCAGAACAAGAACCAGCGTCTCTATGTCTTCACGGGGCTTGTCTACACTTACGCGGAGAGCAAGGAAGCGCTGGATACGCAGGTACTTCGCATCATCTCCACGGCACGTCAGAACTCCATTGAGCTTGACACCTATGACTATCGCCAGCGTCAGGGACTTAATTCCATCCTCCCGCTCGGCCATAACCACGTGGAAATCTCCCGCATGTTCACCACGGCGCAGGTTTCCATCCTCGTGCCGTTTGCCACGCAGGAACTTGACGATGCAGGCGGCAACTTCTACGGCCAGAACAAGCACAGCCGCAACCTCGTGGTCTGCAACCGCAAGAAGCTCACCTCGCCGATGGGCTTCGTCTGCGGCAAGACCGGCTCCGGTAAGGGTATGTTCACCAAGACCGAGATGACGGGCACCATCTTCTCCAATCCGACGGACGAGATTTACGTCATCGACCGCGCAGGCGAGTACACCGCTATCGCCGAACGCTACGGCGGTAGCACCTACCACTTCGGCGTGGGTACCGGAACCCATCTGAACCCCTTCGATACGGTATCCGTGGAACACATGACGAGAAACGAGCAGATTGCGTTCAAGGTGGACGCGATGTTAGCTCAGGCGGGCGCTTCCGCTGCCGAAGCCGGGTCGAACTTCTCTGAGGTTGACCAGTCGCTCGTACAGCGCTGCACCGAGCTTGCCTTCCAGAAGGCCGCAGAGCGCGGAGACAATCTTCCGCCGACCTTACAGGACTTCTACGATGCCGCGAACGAGCAGCCGGAGGAGCAGGCACAGGTCATCGCACTCCGTTACGAGCGCTTCGTGAAGGGTTCCATGAACTTCTTCAACCATCAGAGCAACGTCGATTTCAACACCCGCATCGTGGACTTCAACCTGAAAGACCTGCCGGATTCCATGCTGGTCTTCGCCCTCATCAATGTCTGCGAAGCCGTCCGCAACCGCATGTACTTCAATGCAAAGCGAAACGTCCGCACATGGCTCTACGTCGAGGAGATGCAGAGTATGTTCGCGTACCCGACGGTACTTAACTACTTCTCCCGCTTCTCGAATGAGGGTCGAAAATTCGGACTTTTGCTGACAGGTATCAGTCAGAACGCCACGGCGATGCTCGCCAACGAAGCGGCGCGAAATATCGTCCTTAACGCGGACTTCCTCATGCTTCTCAAGCAGTCCCCGCTCGACCGTATGAAGTGGGCGGAGCTTCTGAACCTGTCCGAGCAGGAGGAGGAATGCATCGACGAGTCCGCAGAGCCGGGTGACGGCCTGCTCATCGCAGGTAACGCCCGCGTGCCGATTCGCGGCAAGTTTCCGTCCGGCAACGTTCTCTATGACCTGTTCTCCACGAACCCCAATGAGACGAAGAAGACGGGGCTTGGGGACAAGAAAGATGCAAAACCCGTTATCTAGCAACCCAGTAAGAAGACCCCGGAAAGGACGGTGAACGTCAGATGAAGGCTTCGGATTTCACGACCGGCGGAAACGACCGTGAGAAAGCCATGAGTAATCTCCTCAAGACCGAAAAGACGGATGCCGTCAATACCGGTCTGGTGGAAAAGGCAGATAAGAGCGCCAAAGCCTTAAAGGGTGACCTCTATTCCGTCGGCAAGAAGGGCACGCACGGCGCGGGAAGTACCGCCCTCGATGCCATCGCAAGGAAACGTAAGAAGACTTCCGCCGCCGATGCCCTTGACGGAAAATCCCGTAGCCAGATAACCGGAAAAAATGCCCTCACGAAAAAGGTGCAGTCTCGCCACAATCTGAATAAGAGCCTGAAACGTGGTGCAAAGGGTGTAGCCGCAAAAGCTGCCCACAACGCTCTCAAAGACTCCGAGCTGGAAGGCACGGACGATTTGGTCGTAACCACGCATACCGGCGCGAAACTTGCCGGAAAGGCGAGAAAGCACCTTCGTTCCGGTAAGGATGCACTTGAAAAGAAAGACTCTCTCGGTGCCCTCTCGGAAAAGAAATACCGCACCGAGAAACTGGATAAAAAAGCTGCCCAGAAGCGGATGCAGTTCTCCAAATACTTCCACAGGAACGTCTACGAGAATGCTGCGGCGCAAGCGGGAAAGAAAAAGGCGCTCACGGTTCTTTCCGGTGGCATCAAGGGAATGCTTTCATCACTTGCCGGTGCCGTCTCCCAATTCTTTCCACTCATCATTGCCTTCATCTTGGCCTTCGGCCTGATTTCCGTTGTCGGTGGAGGTGCCGCCGATGAGGAGCAAAAGAGCGCATCGCTTGACGGGATGCCCGCATGGGTCACCTACGACCTCGTGCTCGCGTGCCTGAACGCCCACGAGCAGTACGGATATCCCGCTTCGGCACTCCTCGGCCAGATGATGATTGAGAACGGCACCTCGGACTCCGGTTCCGACCTCGGGCGGCTGTACCACAACTACGGCGGCGTGAAATATGCCGGTTATGACTACGGCGGACTCATCACGGGTTCCGTTAAAATGCTCACCACCGAATACAGTGCTTCCGGTTCTGCCTACAAGACCTACGCGGATTTCGCCGTCTTCAAAGACGATGATTCGTACATGAAATACCGGTGTGAGCATCTGTATAAACAATCCAACTACACCCGTGTCCCTAACTACCAGAAGGCCATCGACACCAACAACTCCGAACTCTTCCTGCGTGCCCTCGGCGAAGGCGGGTACTACACCGCGTCGCAGGACAGCTATATCGCCCAGTACCGTTCCATCTGCCAAGCCTATCCGCTCGTTGCGCAGCTCGATTCCATGACCGCAGAGGAGTTCAAGAATCGGTACTCCGGCACCACCCTCATTCCCGGTGGCGGGCAGGACTACCAGAGCGCCGACCAGTGGCAGAAGGATATCGTGAACGCCTGCTCGCAGACTCCGTGGCCGGGAGCCAATCTTTGCGCCACATGGACAACAAGGGTCTATGCAAGAGCCGGTCATCCCGTCGGCGGCAACGGCAATACGCAGCTCGGCAATCAGGGATACGGTGCCAATTACAGCCAGAAACGCGCCACCACCGACCTCTCCCAGATAAAGGTAGGAATGCTCATCTCCGCCCAATACGGCTCCAACACCCCCGCCGGTAACGCTTACGGGCACGTCGGCATCTATATCGGTGACGGCAAGGTCATGGATAGCATTTACTCCGGTCTGCGCACCATCTCCCTGTCCGATTGGGTTTCCCAAAACGGAAGAGGATGGGTTGTCTGCGGCTATCCATGGGACTGGCGCTAGAAAACCAGAAAGGATACCTGCTATGAAGAAACTGAAAGCATGGATGGCGGAACACAAGAAGTTTTCCGTCATCGCCCTGTGCCTGCTCCTGATGTTCACCTGCGGCTCTGCCATGAGCGCCATCAACGTGTCGCATCACCGCGCGGAAACCGCAAAGGAGCAGAACGCAGGAAATAACACGGACACTACCACAGCCGCTGAGAAGAAGACGAAGGAGGAAACCGGGAAAGTGGAGCTTACCGATGCCCAGAAGGAAATCATCAAGGGATACGATACCGATACCAAGGAACTCATCGACACCCTCTCCTCTTCCGTCTGGTCGGTAAGCGAGGGGCGCTACACCCTCAAGTTTGCCGATGACTCCTACGTGGAAACGGTGAACGGAACCCCGACCGTCCATAGTTACGCCATCTCCCGCGTGGAAAAGACCTCCGATGGGTACGGCGGCTATCTCTACACCATCGTCTTCGAGACCGATACCGGCACCCATATCGTGACCTACACGGACGGCAGTGGCGCTGCGGTGAACTCCGATTCTAAGACCCCCGGTGAGAACACCATCTCCACCCTTACAAGCTCTACGATGTTCGCTCAGAAAAACACCGCATACGAGCGTGCCGAAGCGGTGGCAAACATTACCGTGAAGGGCATGAACAGCGAGGTCACGAAACTCTTCGGCGGGGATGAGAAGGCCGTCACCACCGCCCTCTCCAAGTGGTGCGCCGTCCATTACCCTTCCGTCACCGAAGCTACATGGCAAAAGGTCGTGAACCTCGATTATGAGAACGGGGTCATCACCACGGACTTCAAGCTCAACGACACAAACTCTGTTTCCGTCACCTGCGTTTACGAGCAGTCCACGGGCGAGTTCTCCTTCGAGGGCTAGGGCAGCGTCGCCATGCAGGCAGAAAGGAATCTCTATGAATGAACAACTGACTTTACAATCCACACAGCGGGAGGAGACGAAGACGGTTCCCCTGCGCAGGAGAAAGGCTTGTCTCGCGGGCACATTCGCGCTCTTCGCTGCCTGCGCACTCGTGCTCCTCATTCCCCATCCGGCCTATGCGGGTATCATCGGGGACTTCCTTGATATCCCCAACATGATTAAAACGTGGCTTCTGCAAATCGCTGCCACGCTCTTCAATACCTATTTCGGTGTCATCAACCAGACGCTTGATGCGAAGTTCATTTCCGGGCCGTTCAACGAGCTTTTCGGAACAACCGAGCCGTATGGCGTGGTAAAAGACTTCTATCAGGCCGGGGTCATCCCCGTTGCCCATGCCATCCTAGGTCTCTTCATGCTGATGCAACTCATCAAGATTAGCCAGCGCATCGACGCGACGAGCACCCTTCCCGCCGTGAAGGATATCGTGTTCCTCGTGGTGACCTACTGCATCCTCAGCTACTTCATCGACAACGCCCTCGACCTCGTTTCCGCCATCTACGGCATCTTCAACGACCTCGTTGGTAACGTGTCGGACAAGCTGCAATCGAAAAACTGGTATGAACCCGGAATCGAGATGACCAAGGACGATGCGGCCGATGCCACGTTCGGCGGATGCTTCCTCCTTTTGATTTTCGGACTCATTTCATGGGCGGTCGGACTCGTTTTCTATGCCATTTCGATGGTCGTTGCCCTCGGCCGTTCCGTTCAGCTCTATGTCTATGCCGCCTTCTCTCCGATTCCCATTTCCCTTCTCGGCTTCGAGGAGACGAAGCAAATCGGAATCGGTTACCTCAAGAACTTTGCGGCAGCAGCCCTCGCAGGCGTGGTCATGGTTCTCATCCTCTACCTCTACCCGCATCTTGTGACCGCCCTCGCGGTTTCCGGCGGACTTGGAAAGGCTGAGATGCTTGGTCTCGCACAGGGCGTAGAAACATTCGACTCGTTCGGTGTCATCATCAAGACTATCGCCGTTCTCATCACGACCATGATGGGGCTTGTAAAGTCCGGCTCTTGGGCGAAGGAAATCCTCGGCGCGTAGACGCTTACCGAAAACCTGCTACCACTCACCGAAGGGGCGTGCCGAAACCGGTGCGCCCCTTCCCCTTAATAAGTTATTATTGGGAGCCAAGCATCGGCTTCCGATAGAAAGGAACGCGCTATGGCATACGACACTACGGAAGCAGTGGCTAAGTTTCTGTCCGGCTTCCAGATGAAGATTACGAACCGGGAAAGGGACACCGTTGCCCCAGACTACTACGTGAAATACTTGCTCACCCTCTCCAAAGGCGGAAAGGACTTCTCCACCACCTTCGTATCTGACCCGAGGGCTTTTGGGGAGCCGACCGTCACGCAGGTCTTCTCCGCCCTCGCAGACGATGCCCTCACCTTGCGAAAGTATTCCACTGACGAGTTCGTGGATAAGCTCTACGCACAGGGGGTAAAGCCATCTGCCGCCCTCCGTGCTTACGACTCCTGCAAGGAGACGAATTTGTGGATGCAGGACGAGCTGTACCTCTCCGGCTGGGAAATCGAAGAGATATCGAAAACCCTGACAAAGCATGAGGACGAGGTAAACACTCTGGTCGAGAAGGCCGCATCCGAGCGTGCCGCGCGGTACGCCTATGACCACCCGAAGCTGCCGAAGGGTTTCGTTACTATCGAGCAGCTGCAAGGAGACCTTGACCTCGGGGACTTGCGCGACGAGGTGGAGGATTTTGATTTCGACGGTGACCTCACCGCCGCGTTCAGTGAAACTGCCGATTATAAGGTCGATGACAACTATCATGCCCTTCTCTCGTGGCTTCCAGACCACACGGAGTGGTTGGAACAAGCCGAGTTCGACGGCCTTCTCGAAGGCTGCAAGGGCGATATCTACAAGATGGTTCAGATGGCGCAGTACGAGTGCTTCAAGTCCGACCTCTACGACCATCGTGAGGATATCTCCCGTTACGGCACCCTCGACCAGCTAAGGGATATGGGGGTCTATGCCATCCGGGAAAGCCTTGCAGACGAAATCCTCTCCTATGATGAGGACTATGCGCCGACCGATGACGCGAAGGATACCATCATGGGTGCCGTAAGCGCCGCGTTCGAGGAGCGGTACGGGGAGGACTTCGCCGAAGTCGCGACCGACTTTGGGCAGGATATCGACGATATCGCAGGTCGCGCAAACCCTTGCATCCTGAGTGTGGATACGGTACGCGCCGTGAACGAAAAGGGATACGACGCGGTGTTCGCCGAGCAGTGGAAGGCCGAGCTTTCTGAGTGTGATATCGACCCGGAAGCGGTTTCCGTTGACAGCGAAGCGCACGATATGGAAAACGGCAGGGATGGGCTTGATGATAACGCCCCGGAAAAGGATGCCCCGGAAAAGGACGATAGAGATGCACAGCCGCCTGTAGACACCGACAACCGTTAGAAATGTGCATGGAAACGGGTGAGGGCAAGGCTCCGCCCGTTTTCTGCTGAAAGGAGACTCTATGGAACCGAAACCGAAAGAGCGTATCGTCTTCGACGAAGATTCCTACTACGGAGACGAAGGCGCGGAATGGGCGATAAACGACCTTATGGAACGTAAAGGTCTGACCGAGGATGAGGTGCGCGAGGACTTCACCGACGATGAGATTTTCAATCATCAGATGGAGATGAAAGCCTTCGATTACGAGGAGGAGATGCGGGCGCTTACCGCCTTCTTCGATGGGAAGAAGTCAGACATGTCGGATTTCATCAACCCTTACGGCGGCAACCACATTTTTGTGGCTGGCAGCGTAGAACGTTGGGATGACACAATCCCCGTTATCACCGTCTACAAGGACTTCGATGCCGCCACCGATTGCTCTCCGTCCCGTTTCGGTCGGGGCAACGTTTTCGCCGACTGCGAGATTCAGAAGGTCTGGGACGAGAACGGCACGCTTTACCTTGCCGGTGCCCACCATGACGGGCGCGTATCCGTCGAGATGCGTCAGCTCACCGATGAGGGCGAACGCCTTTGGGGACAGCTCGATTACGAAGATTATCTGCCCCTCGAAGGACTTACCGCCATGGGAAAGCACTATGAGCTTGGCGATGAGAAGCAGTTCGTCCACGACCTCTATAATAGCCCGGAACTCTGCACCGCCCCCCGTTACATGGAGCAGTCCTTCGGATGCCCTTCTGAGGAATACGAGAAAGAGGAAGGGACGCTCCCTCACGACTTCACCACCGGCAAATGGCGTGTGCATCTTATCTACCCCGGAGAGCGTTACGGTCTCGATGGTTGCCTGACCTATGAGTTAAATGCTTACTCTGGCGTACCTGCCGCCGCCCATCGCGCGTCCTACCCTCTTGTG
>ERZ827108.3317-NODE-3317-length-13955-cov-16.057842_pt1 | contig 13955 bp, 10 predicted proteins | sample MGYA00519921_ERZ827108 | MGnify/ENA primary metagenome ERZ827108 (study PRJEB31778, sample SAMEA3449258) | human gut metagenome | biome: human gut; feature: human-associated habitat; material: faeces | place: United Kingdom | collected 2010/2012 ... | reverse complement strand
GAATCACAAAATCCACAGACCAGCCCTTCCATCCGGTAAACCGGTCCCATAGGATTGCGATTACTGATATGAGCAAAAGCTGCCACATTTCATTCTTCAGAATATTCCTGCGTTTATAATATGCTACCATAACAACCAGCCATGCACAGGCACATCCTGCTCCTGCAAACCAGAACCAATTCAGTACACCTGCCATCATAAAATTAATCATTCCGCAAATTACCGCAATTGCCAGACACAGGAAGCTGAAAGTCTGGATAACCTTCTGATTTTCTTTTTTCTCAAGCCTGTGCTTTTCCCCATATCCCGGAAATTCATTCTTTAATTCTCTGTGGGAAACATTCTCCTCGCCGAGCATCCGCTGGAAATTCCTCTGGATACTGTCATCCGGTATCTTGGAAGTAAATCCCAGTACCATCTCATCCCCATAAGAACAGGAACACATCTGCAGAGAATTGGTACTTGCAAAAATCCCAAAATGCTGAATATATTCTTTGTACTCCTCCGGCAAACGAATAATGCCGATATTAGAATAAACTGCCGTAATGCTCCTGCTTCCCAGATTGGCTCCGATCATCAGAAAATATTTCTTGATCTCCAACGGAACAGCACGTACAAAAGGATTCTTCTCAATGCGCACATATCCGCTCATATGCATGGCAATCTTTTCTTTTACCAGTTCTTCTTCGAACTGTTTCTTCACAGATAAAAGTACATCTTCAAAGGTTGTTTCATCAGAAAATATATATCCCACCTCAATCCATCCAAAGAAATTTGTCATAGACTGAGACGGAAAATAATTTCTCAGATTCACCGGAATCATCAATGCTACCGGTCGTTTCTGCTGATTCTTTGGAATCTCTTCCCGAATAGAACACAGCATCATTGCTGTCAGTAAAACAGTGATGGAAACTCCACAGGAGCGGGCTTTCCGGTGGATATCTTTTACAGAAAGAGCAACCTCCGTAACATGCATATCTGAATGAACCAGCTTCTCCCCTTTCAGTTTAACAGCGGCTTTTTTCTTCTCTTTATCTTTCGGTATATCTGAAGAATAATACTGAGAAAAGCTGTCCTCTTCTTTATCTCCATGTGTAATTTCCTCTGCATGCTCAATCTGCGGAAGATCTGCCTGTGGATGTGCCAGAATCAGATAATCCTGAACCAGTTCCTGCAGGAAATGCATGGCTCCGGTGCCATCTGTCAATGCATGAAACACCTCAAAATTAATTCTGTTTTTGTCATAACTCACCTGAAATAAAAGGGATTTCTTATCCGGAATATATAAACGGCTGCATGGTGGTTCCGTCTCCGGCTTTACCACTGCTCTGATATCTCTGTGCTCCAGATAAAACCAGAACAGCCCTTTTCTCAGAACCGCCTGGAACAATGGATATTTCTCCATTGTCTGATCCAGTGCTGCCTGAAGGATTTCCCCGTTAACTTCTTCCTTTAACTGACAATAGAAACGAAACACTCTGGTGTCATTCTTTCCTGTTACCAGCGGAAATGCCAACGCTGCATTATCCAGTTTTCTCCATTTTGAGTATCCTGTATCCATAATTTTCCTGCTTTCTTTTTGGTTCCTGATTACCTCTTTGTCCTGTAGCAATCTTCTCAGGGATTACTGTAGAATTTTCTCATAACTCTTATTCAGAAACCGGTTAATATATTTAAAACTCTCCTGTACATGCAGAAATTTGATTCCCAATGCAAAAAATCCATGAAATGCTCCGTAAATCCTGTGTACTTCCACATGATTTCCTGCAGCATGAAGTTTTCTGCCATATACTTCTCCCTCATCGCGCAAAGGATCATATTCTGCTGTGAGAATTAATGTTTCAGGCAAATTTCTCAGATCCTTCTCCAGTATCGGTGCAAAATACGGATTCTGTCTGTCCTCTGCTGAACTCTGATAAAGATTCAGATAATCTTCCATTTTTACTGATGTAAGAAGATAGTCACTACCGTTCTCCTGCACGGATCTGTAAGGAGATTCCTCTGTATAACAGTTTCCAAGTGCAGGATAGATCAGTATCTGACGGCGTGGTGTAAACTCTCCTTTGTCTCTTGCCATCAAACATACTGCTGCTGTCAGATTTCCTCCTGCACTGTCCCCGATGATCGTAATCCTCTCCGGATCAGTATTTAAGATCAGCTGATTAGTATAAAGCGCTTTCGCTGCTGCATAACAATCCTCCAGCGGAACCGGAAACTTATGCTCCGGCGCCAGTCTGTATTCTACGGAAACTACAATATGTGCAGTTGCCTGCGCCATTCTGGCACATACACGGTCGTAATTCTCCACACTCTCAGTTACCCATCCGCCACCATGGAAAAACAGGAGAACCGGAAATGTATTTCCCTCTACGATCCCCGCCTGCATTGCCTCTTCTGTCGGAAAATACAGTCTGACCGGGACCTCATGTTCTCCATTATAAACTCTGGCATCCAGCTTTTTTACAAAAATCCGCATGGCATCCAGTTGCTTCAGATCTGCCATTCTTCTGGAAGATTCCAGCTCAATATTTCCATATGACAGCGCATGCAGAATTGCTTTCATTGTCTTTGATATCAATATTCTATATTTCCTTTCAGTTCCATCATTCTATCCGCATCCACCGCTTATTGCTTTTCGCAATCTCCGCAGATGTCCTGCTTAATCCAGTATATTGTTTTCGAAATACTGCTTAATTAATCGTGGCGCTCATCCGTATTACTGTACATTTCACAGAATCTTGCGGCAAATGCCGGTGGTTCATCATGCACATATAAATGGGAAACATCACCAAATGCACTGATACGAAAACTTGCAATTCCTTCTCTTCGTTCTTCTGTATTGACAGTTGTCACTGAACTTGGAGCTGCGCAGAATCCATGCCACAGTACCATTGGAGAAGCACCGATCAGATGCGCAAGAAGCACACATTCCAGACCAAAATGGCAGAAGAATACCAGGGTATCTTCATTTGGTTTCTCCACTCTGTAATAATGTCCTTCACGTACATAACCATGTTCAGCAAGAAGCTTATCAAACTCTCCTGTTACATGATCATAATATCTCTTGACATCAGATTGCTGAAATCTCTCGTTTTCATACCAGTGATCATACTGGTAAAATCTCTCATCCTGTGTCCAGTCCTGTGGAAGCCAGTCCCATAATCTCTTCTGCCTGTCAGTAACATCCGGGCGATCAATCAAAACATCAAATTCCCGTAACCAGTCACACTCAACTGCTGTACGGTTCATTTTCTTCAATGTAAAAGAGGCAGTATCCTTTGCCCTTCCAAGAGGCGATACATAGAAATCCTTTACATCAAGTTTTGACAGCCTTTCTGACAGATATTCTGCTTCTTTCCAGCCTTTTTCTGTAAGAGAATCAATGGAATAGTCCGGATCTCCATGTCGCACGATCAATAATCTCATTCGTATTGTTCCTTTCTTTTGTCTCAGTTCTTCTGTATCAGATCAGACCGTATCCAAATGGTCTGCCTGCTGTGACTGAGGGAATTATCTTCTCATAAATATTTCCTGATGTGAATAGGTAATGCATATCATATGATGTTTTTATTCTAACATCAGGTTTCTATTTCTGCATCAAATTTTTTTTGATTTTAAATTTGTTATAAATTTTATTTGTTATTATATTATGAAATTTTTTTTCATTTTATAATGATTTTATATCCCATGTATGCTATACTGATTTTATCACAATCCTCTAAAACAATGCATCTTAATTCAGCCCATCAGAGTATGAAATCCTGCGTCAGGTGTCTTCGCTGTACGTCGGCATATCTTGCAGATATCTTCCCTGTCCTTCATAATCCGACAAGTTGTAATAATTGCATTATTTTATGGAATTCTATAAAAAGAAAGGAGCCACTTATGAAAATTTTAGTCTTCGACATTGGCGGTACCGCGATCAAATACGGAATCTGCACGAACGGACATCTCGAAGAAACCAAAGAATACCCAACCGAGGCCTTCAGGGGCGGTACTCACATTTTGAATACTATCTGCCGTCTTTCTGAACAGTATCTCCCTTTTGATGCCATCGGTATCAGTACTGCCGGACAGGTCAATCCTGATGAAGGTTCTATTATTTATGCCAACAGCAACATCCCTGATTACACAGGAACACAATTTAAAAGAATTCTCCAAAAACTCTTTCATGTTCCTGTAGCAGTAGAAAACGATGTTAACAGCGCAGCTCTCGGAGAAGCTGTTTTCGGTGCAGGAAAAGGAAAAAATTCTTTTCTCTGCCTTACATACGGAACTGGTGTCGGTGGTGCCATTATTGAAAACAAACAGGTTTACCACGGTTCTTCTTTCTCGGCCGGAGAATTTGGTGCCATCATTACCCATGCAGAAGAAAAACTCTCCGGTACAGACCCGTTTGACGGATGCTACGAACGATATGCATCCGCTACCGCACTGGTAAAAATGGTTTCCACTGTAGATTCATCTCTCACTAATGGTCGACAGATTTTTGCAAGCCTGAAACGCCCGGAAATTAACGAGGTTATTAATAAATGGATTGATGAAATCGTACTTGGTCTTGCCACTTTAATCCATATTTTCAATCCTTCATGCATTGTTCTGGGTGGAGGTATTATGGTTCAGCCTTACATTCTGGAACGAATCCACACTCGTATTCCACAAATGGTGATGTCCAGCTTTACACATGTACAGATTTCCAACGCAAAACTTGGAAACTCTGCCGGGCTTATGGGAGCCTATTACCTTGCTTCGCAGAAACTTTGATTTTCCGAACATGAAAAGAGCCTCCAAAGCAGAGATTTTATATTTATGGCAATCCTGTTTAATAATACATTTAAGACAGTCCAGCAGGGTGCAAAAGACCAGAAATGTCTGCCGCAGTATTTCACCGCTCTGCCGAACTGTCCTGATTGTATTATTTTGTGGAATTGTTATAATCGCTCTACTTTGGAGGTTTCATATCATCCTTATCTGACCATTTCCGGAACAGAAACCATTTTATAGTAATTTATGGAATTGCTATAAATAAAATATCCGGCAGAAAATCTGCCGGACTGCATACTGCTCTGTAGCTTTATTATGTATTTACTGTAATTCTGAAATTGCATCACGTATCATTTTGGCTGCCTCTTCTACAATTGGTATATCTTCGGGAATTAAACCCGGAAGAGGTTTACGTACATTTCCAATATCTATGTTTTCATTGATTCGCAGAATTTCCTTCATTACTGCATAAAGATTACCGTGTGCTTCACACATTTTATAAATAATTGCGTCCGCTTTGTTCTGAATTTCCAGAGCTTCTTTCATTTTTCCTTCTTCTAAAAACTCATTCATCTTAAGAAACAATTCTGGCATGACAGCATAAGTTCCTCCGATTCCTCCATCAGCTCCTATTGCCCGTCCACTAATAAACTGTTCATCTGGTCCATTAAATACAATATGATCTTTTCCCGCTTCGGTTTTAAACATCTGAATGTCTTGAGTTGCTATTGAAGAATTTTTTACCCCAAGAACATTTGGATTTTTTAACATATTTTTATATAATGACATAGTAAGTATAGTACCAGATAACTGCGGAATATTGTAAATAATAAATGGTGTATTTGGTGCTGCAGCTGAAATATCATTCCAATATTCTGCAATTGCATACTCCGGAAGATGAAAATAAATCGGTGGAATAGCCGCAATTGCATCAACTCCCTGGCTTTCCGCATGTGCCGCCAGTTCACAGCTGTCCTTCGTATTATTGCATGCAACATGCGCAATAATTGTTAGTTTTCCTTTTACTGCTTTCATTACATTTTCCAGAATTTTCTTACGGTCTTCTACACTCTGGTAAATACATTCTCCCGAAGATCCGCCCACGTACAGCCCTTTTACGCCCTTCTCCATCAAATGTTTTGCCAGAAGCTGTGTACGTTCTGCACTGATTTCTCCATTGTCATCATAGCATGCATAAAAAGCAGGAAATACTCCTTTAAATTTTTCTGTATTCATTTTGATTTCTCCTCTTTTTTATTTAAACCAGAAATTCTTTGTTTCTGACACTTTTGGGAAGCTTTCCTTCCAGAAATTCTTTTATATTATCCGCAATAATTACCTGAGACCTATATTCACTTTCCAGCGAAGCTGCTCCCATATGAGATGTAATATACACATTATCCATATGCATTAATGGCTGATCTGCCTTAGGTGGCTCTTCTGTCAAAACATCAAGTCCCGCACCGGCCAGCTTTCCTGTTTTCAGTGCTTCGATCAAATCCGCCTCATCTATTACACCTCCTCTGCAAGTATTCACAAGATACGCATGCGGCTTCATACGCTCAAATAATGACTTATTGATTATTCTTGCAGTTGACGGCATAAACGGCATATGAAGACTCACTATATCACTCCGTTCAAAGAGTTCCTCAAGTGTATCAACAAATGTAATATCTTGACCTGGTACTGCTTCTTTTACAAATGGATCATACGCCAGAAGCTTAACTGAAAATCCAGATATCATACGGGCCAGATTCTTAGCAACCCTTCCATAACCTGCGAGTCCAACTATTTTTCCATCCAATTCATTTCCAGTAATAGTTGAGGGCCAAATTCCTTCTCTACATCCTTCAACGCAATTGGTAAAACGTCTTCCCAGATTCAAAATGTGCATCATAGCAACTTCTGCTACTGCCGGTGCATTAGCTCCCGGAATATTTGCCACAGGAATTCCGTTTTTTCCTGCCGCTTTCAAATCCACGGAATCTACTCCAGTACCATATTTCTGAATAAACTTTACTTTTCCTTTTACAGCACCAAGAGTAGTTTCATTCCAGGGCTCCATAGTAGCAATTACAATATCAACATCTTTTACTTTTTTTATCAGCAATTCCGGGTTATTATCCGGAATTGCCTCTGCTTCAAAATCGCATCCAATTTCGTCGAATTTTTTATATAAATAGCTTACATCAACTTTCTGTGGATCGAGATTCAACCAAACTTTTGTCTTCATATTATTCACCTACCTGATCCTGAAAATCTTCAATTGCTGAAGTCATACTCTTTAATGCTCCTGCTGAATCTGCAGTACCTGTTGCTACCTGATTAACAGCTTTCACAAATGGATATGTAAAATAATGTTTCGCTGCAACTGTACGTCCTTTCAATGTTTTTACCGGATATCCATAATAACCGGAAGCATTTTCTACATATTTTAAGGCCTGTGCATTTACTTCATTATCTTTCCAGGTTGTATTTTCCTTTGCATCCTCAAATACAGGTGCAAATACAGGCGCAATCTCCTCCATATAAGAATCGTACCAGTCTTTGTCAAGAAGGTAAGAAATCACATCAGAAGCCAAATCTGTATCTTTACAGGTATTCATGACTGCAAATCCACGGTTAAAATTCATATATACACTATTGTCGCTTCCTGCCGGAGGAGCAAGAACAACTGTATTATCCAGTAAATCTTTATATTGTTCATCAGATACCAGTGCATTGTATAATGTAGGCGCGTTAAAGCAAAATGCAGTGCGTCCTGCCAGATAAGATCCATTATTTCCACCTGCATCCCATGTCGTTGCATCCTGCGGAATTACTTTATCATCATAAAGTTCTGCATATTTATCAAACACAGCCGTTACTTTATCGTCTGCTGCTACATTTCCGTCTTCATCAAACAGATATCCTCCTTCATTCCACATGTACTGTCTGATTGTGTTCTCATCGTCATCATCGTTTTCTCCGCATCCAATTGCAAGTCCATAAAAATCATTATCCGGATCACTGACCTTTTCCGCATCCTTAAATACCTCATCCCAGGTCGTTGGCATTTCAGTAATTCCTGCTTCTTCCAGTTTATCCTTTCTGACGAACATCAATGTGGAAGAGCTGTAAAATGGTACATAATAATATTTATCATCAATTTTTGTTCCTTCATAACTGGCTTGCAGATATGGACGTTCTTCATCAATCTGATCAACAAGATCTGTCACATCATTACATGGAATATTCGGATAATAATTCAGAACTTTTGTAGTATCTGCAGAAATAATATCCGGAACGCTCTGACCTGCTTCAATTGCAGCATTAAGTTTTGTTACAAAATCTGTTGCAGCCACCATCTCACAATTTACAGTTACATTTTTCTCTTTTCCGTATTCTTTCAGCCTTTCTTCCATTTTTGTATTTGCATCATCGCTGAAAATTTTCTCTACCCATACTGTAATAGTTTTTTTATTCCCGGAATCTGCTGAAACAGCCTGTGTATCCCCAGATGAGGTTTCTTCTACTTTGGAAGTATCAGTGGATTTTTCTGTTTCTCCGGAACTGCTGCCTCCGCATGCTGTAAATGAAAGTGCCAATGTACCTGCCATTACCATTGATAATAATTTTTTTCTCATGTAGTAGTTCCTCCTTTTATTTATCTTTTTTCGTTTTTTATCAACCTTTTACACCACCGTCAGTCGCTCCGCCAACCAGACCGCTGGATGCCAGCATATATATTACAATAATCGGAATACCTGCAAGAACACCGCCTGCCATAAGCTGGTTCCATGGTGGCATATCACCATAAATTAAACCTGAAATAACCAGCGGGAATGTCTGTACCTGACTTGATGTCAGGTTTACCAGAGCATACATGTATTCTCCCCAACACATTGCAAAAGTAAAAATCGTAGTAGATATAATTCCCGGTAATGCCAATGGAAATACAATCTTATACATCGTTCCTATTCTGGAACAGCCATCTACCTTGGCCGCTTCTTCCAGTTCTTTTGGAACCGCTGCAATATGTGGAATCAGAATCCAGGCTACATAAGGTAAAGTAAACGTTGGATAAATTACAATTAATCCCCAGATTGTATTTGTAAGATGCATTTTCGATACCAGCATATATAACGGAATATATAAAACTGTAGTTGGCAGCAAATACATGAATAGCACGGACTTTGAAAAAATTCGTCTTCCCTTAAATTTCAACCTTGATAATGTATACGCAACAGGGTATGCTATTAAAATTGAAAATACAGAAACAGATACCGCAATAATCAAACTGTTTTTCATACTGGACAGAAAATTAGTATTATTTATTAAATAAGAATAGGCAGCCCCTGTAGGATGATGTGGTATAAGAGTCGGCACTTTTGCATAAATTTCAGAATCACTTTTAAAAGATGTATTAATCATCCAGTATATTGGAAACAGTGCTACAATCAGGCATATTATCAAATATACTCTTCCAAGTAATGCTGTTCTTTTTTTTGCTTTCATATAATTCTCCTTTCATTTTCCTGTACACATTCAGCTGCCTGATCATTCACCTTCCGGAAGCATACGACGTGTAAGGATACTAATAAGAATCATAAGAACAGGCATTGCCAGTACTGCAACCGCAATACCACGTCCAAGCATCATACTTCTCATGGCTGTCTTGTAACTGTATACGTTCATAACCTCTGTCGTTCCGTTTGGTCCACCTCCGGTCAGTAACCATACAGTTTCAAATTCATTAATCGTCCAGATTGTACTCATAAGCGCTGATAAGATCGTTACATCTTTTACTTCTGGCAATGTAATGTGCCTGAATTTCTGCCATAAACCTGCTCCGTCAATTTCAGCAGCTTCATAATAATCTTTGGGAATTGTCTGCAGCTTTGCCAGAATCGATACCCCAAAGAATGGTGTTCCCCGCCATACGTTAGCTACAATAATTGTAGTCATCGCTAATCCGGCAGATCCAAACCATATAATATCTGTATTTGTAATATGTAAAGATTTTAAAATATAATTGGCAATTCCACCTGTTGAATTAAATATCCATCGCCAGTTATATACGACAACAATATTGGGCAGTGTCCACGGAATCATCAGTAATGCTCTTGCTATATTCCTACCCTTAAATTTCTGATTTAATGATAATGCCATCAACATTCCCAATACTGTTTTTACCAGAATGGAAACAGCTGTAAAAAACACTGTATTTAAGATAGATCTTCTGTATTCGGCATCTCCTAAAAGTCTGATATAATTTTTAAATCCAACAAACGATGCCGGATTTCCAATGGTCTTATTTGTAAAACTCATATATAACCCCCAAACCATTGGGAACGCCAGAAAACATGCCAGATAAATAATCATAGGAGCATTTACAAGATAGGCAAATCTGTTTTCACCATTCTCTCGATTTCTATTCAAAATAGTATTCTTCCTTTCCTCAGTATTTTTTTATATGTAACATCTATTTTTTTCTTTTAATCTTCATTTTTCTTCCTCCCTTTATTTCGCTAATATTTTGTTATGTTTCTTATTTATTCATTTATTATGTAAAATATAATATCATCAGATAAAATTATTTTCAATATTATTTATTAATGAAAATAATTTTTATTTTAGTTAAATTTGCACAATATATTTAGTATTTTTATAAAGTAATTATGCTTTTTATTTCAAATATGATAAAATTTTTTTCATTTATACATGTTATGAAAATATCTTCTTGCACACAATTAAATCTTGTCTTATAATATTTTTCAATACAGGAATTGCCAGTTTCATCCATATTTACAAAACACCAGAGCAATTCATGACATTATTTTTACACTTTGATGGAGGTTTTAGCATGGCAGACAGTATTCTTGATTCCATTACCGAACAATATCATTCTCTTACCAAATCCGGAAAAAAACTGGCAGATTATGTATTTTCTCATACCACAGAAACTCAATATCTTTCTATTACTTCCTTAGCAGAAAACTGCAAGGTATCCGAAGCTACCATAACCCGTTTTTGCCGCGGATTAGGCCTTTCCGGATATAATGCTTTTAAACTGGCTTTAGCCCAGGCAGACCGTACCACCGATCTTGGTGATTCCAGTAATTCCGCTGAACCCGTATCTTCTGAAGATTCTATTTCTACTATATGTGCGAAAGTACACGCAGCCAATCTTCTTTCTTTAAATGAGAGTTATGCGCTTTATGATGAAGAAGAAATGTCTAAGGCAATATCAATCCTTTCGTCTTCTCGCCGTATATATTGTTTCGGTCAGGGAGGAAGTATGATCATGGCAATGGAAGCATGGGCTCGTTTTTCTACAGCTTCTCCTAATTTTGTACATATCTGTGATTCCCACATGCAGGCCAGTGCAATTGCAATGGCTGATTCAAAAGATGCCATCCTTTTCTTCTCTTATTCAGGTTCTACCAGAGATATGTGTGATACCTTACAGATAGCTTCCAGTCGCCACGTTCCTGTCATTCTTATTACACATTTTCCAAAATCTGCCGGAGCTGAATTTGCTTCAGTAGTATTACAGTGCGGTTATAATGAAAGTCCTCTACAGTCCGGTTCAGTTGCAGCCAAAGTCGGGCAACTGTTTTTGATAGACTGCCTATTTTATGGATACTGCAGTCAAAAACCTGATACCTGTTCCGCAGCCCGTTCTGCAACAGCTCATGCAATTGCAAATAAATTGCTATAATGTGTTCGAAGAAATTTTATGTTATCAAAATGTTGCAGGTTAACTCTTTGTGACACGAAATAAGGGGATGTAACAGATAACTTTATAGTTTAACTGTTATATCCCCTTTGGAATTGCTATAGTATTAATTTTGATATACTTTTTATTTGCTGTTTTCAATTGCCTTCTGGAATCTCTGTGCGATTTCCAGCGGACGTGTGATTGCTCCGCCTACCACGATTGCCCATACACCTGTCTGTAATGCCTTTACGGCCTGATCCGGATAATGGATCTTGCCTTCTCCGATAACCGGAATATCTGTATCTTTTGCAAGTCTCTCCATCAGTTCATAATCCGGTTCATCCTTTTTTGATGTATAATCAGTATAACCGCTCATGGTTGTTCCAACAATATCCACACCACATTTCCATGCGTTGATACCTTCTTCATAATTGGAAATATCTGCCATCAGGATAATATCCGGGTATTTCTCTTTGATCTGTGCGATAAACTCATTGACAGTTATGCCATCACCACGCTTGCGAAGTGTACAATCCAGAGCTACAACATCAGATCCTGCTGCTACCAGATCGTCTACTTCTTTCATGGTAGGTGTGATATATCCTTCATACCCGGGATACTGGATCTTCACCAGCCCGATCACCGGAAGACCTGTTTCTTCTTTGATCGCTATGACATCGCGGATACTGCTTGTACGGATTGCAGGTGTGCCTGCCTGTTTTGCAGCGCGTGCCATCAGATACATAATGGATTTCTCTTCTACATATAATGGTTCACCTTCTACCGCCTGACAGGAAATGATCATTTTTCCATGAATCGCATCTAAAATCTCTTTTTTAGTCATCATTTCTCTCCTTGATACAGAACTGCATTCCGGCAAAATGTCCATACTCTTATCTGTGCACATTCTGTCGGAAAGCTTTTCTTTTACACTACAGTACCTTAACAATATTCAACTCTTCGTCTGTCAGCACAATATCTGCCCGTTTTCCGGGAGCAAGGGAACCCACCTCATCATAAATCCCAATACTTCTCGCCGGATTTGCTGTTGCTGCCAGAATCGCTTCTCTCTCCGGTACACCCATGGAAATAACACACTTCATACAATCGAAAAGGCAGGTTGCAGAACCGGCGATCGTTCCATCTGCCAGAGTTGCCTTTCTGTCTTTCATGGTCACTTCCTGTCCGCCCAGTTCATACAGTCCGTTCTCCATACCTGTTGCCATCATGGAGTCACTGATAAGGACGACTCTGCTGTCTCCAAATAAACGGAAGGTATTGCGTACAGTTACAGGATGGATATGAATCCCATCACCGATCAGTTCTACCATACAGTCCTGATTGTCTGCTGCTGCGCCAATCACACCGGGTTCTCTGTGTCCCATAGGATTCATGGCATTATAAAGATGAGTCACATGAAGTGCTCCCTCTTTCATCGCTTCTGCTGCGCAGCCATAATCTGCTGCTGTATGTCCGATGGAAATAACCACTTCATTATGTAATTCTCTGATAAATTTCTCAGAGCCTTCCATATTCGGTGCAAGAGTTACCAGTTTGATCATTCCACCCGCAGCTTCGTTACATGCTCTGAAAAATTCAATATCCGGTTTACGGATATAGCCTTCTACATGTGCTCCCTTTTTCACAGGATCAAGGAAAGGTCCTTCCATATTGATACCCACAATACGTGCACAGGTTTCATCCTGTTCTACATCTTTTGCAGTCTGGAAAATCTTAAGTAATTCTTCTTTCAGAAGTGTCATGGATGTCGGGCAATAGGATGTGATTCCATGAGATTTTTCATACTGAAGGATTGTTCTTAACCCATCAACATCTGCATCTGAGAAATCATGTCTGACTGCACCATGGCTGTGGATATCTACCAGTCCGGGCAGAACCTTCAGTCCCGATGCATCCAGTTCCGTTTTATCGGTTAATTCATCTGCTGAAGTCACAATTCTGCCGTTCTCTACATACAGATCTGCGACTTTATAACTGCCATCTTCCTGAAAAACTTTTCCGTTCTTTATAATCATCTGATTTTTGCCTCTTTTCTCGCTGAAGTGAATTATTAAGTACTTCCCTGACTTTATCTCTGTCAGGCAATTCTTTCCACTGATACTGTTGTTATCACACAAGAGCCGGTATTATAAAAGTCCTTTTTCTTTAATAAGACTTAACGCATCTTCATCTGCCACTACGGTTACATCCTGATGAAGCTGAAGGATAGATGCAGGTACATTTGGTGTGATCGGTCCATACAGGGATTTGTACAAAGCGTCTGCCTTGGCACTTCCTGTTGCTACAAGAAGGATTTTCTTTGCTGCCATAATGCTCTTGATTCCCATGGTGTATGCCTGTTTCGGAACTTCATCCATGCTTTCAAAGAATCTTGCATTTGCCTTGATGGTGCTCTCTGTAAGGTCTACGCAGTGAGTTTCCTTCTCAAAAGCTTCTCCGGGTTCATTGAAACCAATATGTCCGTTTC
>ERZ827108.3309-NODE-3309-length-14008-cov-5.491292_pt1 | contig 14008 bp, 13 predicted proteins | sample MGYA00519921_ERZ827108 | MGnify/ENA primary metagenome ERZ827108 (study PRJEB31778, sample SAMEA3449258) | human gut metagenome | biome: human gut; feature: human-associated habitat; material: faeces | place: United Kingdom | collected 2010/2012 ... | reverse complement strand
TGCTCATTGTGGTTGTAGTATTTTCAAATACAGACTTGCATCGAGAGGTGAAGTCTTTGAGAATCGCCAATACGTTCATATCGTTAATATTTAAAGTCTTTATTATGAACGCTTTGGCGATTTATTTGTATTAACGATATTAATTTATTAACCTTATTTTCAACAACTTCAGTATTTTTTACCGAACCATTGTAGTTGATAAAGTATGTATTTGTGCAAAATGAAACATCAAAATAAGAGACGGCTAACGCCGTTTATAGATAAAATCCAGTTCTCTAATTCTAATTTTATCTATAACAGTCTGTTAACCGTCAAATATTCTGAAGATGTCGTATCTGCCCTCAAGAGGGTGATGGACAGCCGCAATTCCTGCACGACCATACGAAAGAGATGCCGTGTCCTTCTGGCCAAGATGGAGAATCCCAGGACCGGGAGCCAAACGATCGCAAGTCTTACAGGCACGAGCCGCAATTTCGTAGACAATGTGATTCATGCATATAACGATCATGGACTGCAAGACGTTCCCTTCACTGAAGAAAAAGGAAGCCGTCCCAATCGACTTGCCGGCAAATGGCTCGACATATCCGACGCGCTTGTAAAAGGCGTGCCCAGAAATGCCAGAGAAGCGGCCGGCATAATCCGAAGACTCAGCGGACACACATTCAGTCTCACATGGGTACGGACGCTTATGCGCGACGCAGAAATGAGTCTCAAGAAACTCCAGCCCGCCCCTGGAAAGGCCGACCCGGACAGGCAAAAGCAATGGATCGCTGACATTCAGTCTGTCATGGCTGAAGCCGGTGAAGGCAAACGACGACTGTTGTTTATGGATGCGGTGCATCTCACTCTTGAGGCCTTTACCTGCAGGGTATGGTGCGGGGGATCGCTTTATCTTCCTGCCGGAGCCGGAAGAAACCGATTCAATCTGCCCGTAGCCATTGATCCGTTTACCATGGACCTCATTCAATCGCATTCCATGGTTTATGTGGACGCGGAACAGGTCAAGGCGTTTCTTGAGAAAGTGAGGAACCAAAGCGGGGACATCCCTGTGTCCATCGTTCTTGACAATGCCCGGTACCAACATTGCCACGCTGTAAAGGAAAAGGCCGCGGGGCTTGGAATAGACCTGATTTTCCTCCCTCCGTATTCCCCTAATCCCAACATCGAAAGATTGTGGAAATACACCAGAAAGACCGTGTTGGCCGCAAGGTTCTTTGAGACACCTTTTCTCTTTCACGAGACTCTCAGGATATTCTTTGAAGAGGATATACAACAACATCATCATCACAGTCTCAGAACTTTGTTGACACTTAAATTTCAATCATTTGAAAATGCACATTTACTTTGTGCGTGAACTATAAGTAGGCCTGTAATCTTCTGCACTCCGCGATGAGTAATGCCAATCTTATCGGCAGTCTCCTGAAGTGTGATTGTTGGGTTGGAACGAAGGTATAATAGAACTCTTTCACGACTAAAATGAGATACCGAATCTTCTTAAAGTATTTCAATGGAGCGGACAGAGTAATAATTGTGTTGTGGAATTCAATATTGCACATGTCCATTCTCAGATCTACATTTATACGTTTCTTGATTCAGACAAGACCTATGAAGTCTGCATTAGGGAAAACTATGCATGGATAACCGATGAGATACGCAAGAATTTTATTCTACAAGACAATGGATCTCTCAAACGCTTCTTTTCTTTCGGACAGGAAAAAGATGTATTGGATTCCGTGAAAGATTTAATAGTTCGTAATGGCTAGAGGTTGCATATATATTATGAAAACAAAATATATGTGCATTTCAATTTATAGTCATGCGCAGACCAGAACATAACCCCGAAGAACTCGATGGAGGCATAGCCGACATCAACTAAATATGGTTTCATAAGGCGCGGCCGCTATCCGTCCAGCTGTCATGGCATAAGCGCGGCATGGAGCTGACGCTAGACATAAGGCCGTCCGGATGGCTTATGCCGACCGCCTGCGGTCCATGTGGCCTTGTGTCGGTCCATCCGGATGGCGGACAATCAACATCCATCTTATGAAAACTTATGGACTTATGTTCTAAAAGCGCAAATAAAGTATCTTGTGGCAAAATGCACATATACTTTGTGTTCGTACTATAAGTGACCCAGGTTCTTAGTGATTCTCTGCAAGAAGTTGTCACTTCCCGGCGGCGAAGCCGACGGGGTTGTTCATGATGGCGATGTGGCTGGCAGGGAGGTTCAGCAAGGTCAGGATTTCCGCGGACTGCATCGTGGCGCGGGGTACCGTGGCAAGGCCAAGACCCGCGCACGCAAGCGAGATGTTCTCGCAGACAATGCCGGCGTCGACTGCCACCATCATTTTTGCACGCTCGTCGATGTTGCCGAATTTCGTCATGTCGGCTATCATCACAAGGCTTATGGGCGCCCTGTTCACGAAATCCTGACCACCAGCCACAAGGTTCCTGTGGTCTCCGTCGACAATATGCCGAAGACTGTGTGATGCCGGAAGATACTCGCTCACTCCGTTCCTGTCGAACACAAAGAGGCGTATCTCCTGAAAGTTCCGGCAGGATGGAGCCGTCAGTCTTCCATCCGGGCGATTCTGCCCCATGGCGCCCCACAGCAGGTTGCCCAGTTCCTGCGATGTCAGTTCCCTATCGGAGAAATCACGCACCGACCTGCGCTGCGCGAAAGCCTGCATCACCGGAACTCCGGCATTCTGCTCAGGAGCCGGAAGCACCTTGTCCTCCGCCACCACCGACACACTCATAAGCGCGATTACTGCACCTAACATCAATTCTTTTGCCTTCATAATTTCAATAATTTGCTTTATCCTCCACAAATTTAGTAAAAAATTACTAAAATTACGTTACTTCGGCAGAAAATCAGCCTTATATACAAATTTAGTTTGTGATTGTCAGAAAATTATGTTATATTTGCAATAGAGGTTGTTCAATGATGCCGCAAAGCCATCCCGATGTAGTGACGTACTTTTGACACGTTTGAGTAACATTCTGATTTCCAATAAAGCATCCCAAAGGGATGTCCCTACAGATATCGGTTTAGCAATACCCTCGGACACCCTCTTAGTATTAACCCATAAAACATTCAAAAACCATGAGTAAGGAAATCATTGTAATACCCGACATCCACGGCCGTACATTCTGGAAAGAGGCCGTCGAGAAGTACCCTGACGCCGATGTCATCTTCCTTGGCGACTATCTTGACCCCTACTATTCGCTTGAGCATATCAACAGTTTCGAGGCCCGTCAAAACTTCCATGAGATCATCAGTTACGCCAAAAGCCATCCCAATGTGACCCTCCTGCTTGGCAACCATGACCTGCATTACCTGACTGGCGCCGACTGGGGACGTAAAGATAATTTTTCCGGCGATGAGATCAAAGAGGAATTCCTCAGCAACGCCGAGCTGCTCGATTTCTCGACCATGCGCGAGATCGGCGGCAAGCGATACCTGTTCACCCATGCCCCGATATTCCAGGAATGGTGCGAGTATACCGGAATGCCCTCGGATCTGGATGAACTTAGACCCAAGATGCGCGACATGATAATCAATTTCCCGAAGTACCGTCGCGACATGAACAACATCTGGGGACGTGGATCACGTAAGCGTGGCGGACGCGACGTGTGCGGCTCGCCGGTATGGGCCGACGTGGAGGAAACCGAGACCTGTCACCTGATCGATGGCGCCGACTACCATGTGTTCGGCCACACACAGATGAACAAGCCTATGATCACCGACCGTTTCGCCTGTCTTGACTGCCACCAGGCCTTCAAGATTGACGAAAACGGCAAAATAGAGGCCGTGACGGAGAAAACCACTCCCGATCTGCCGGAAGACGACGGCTGGTTCTAAATACGGCACAAGGATTTCCGGCCCAGCTGTCGCGACATCGGCAGCCGGGCCGGATGGTCTTATCCGTCACATCACAGGTTCAGATATGTCCTCAGTGCCTCTACATACTCCTCGAAGGCCCTTCTCCCTTCCGGAGTCACCGAGCATACTGTACGCGGGCGTTTACCTGACAGTCCCTTTACAACCGCGATATAGCCAGCAGCCGAAAGTTTCTCCAACTGCACGCTGAGGTTGCCCGCCGTCGATTCCGTCTGCTCCTTCAAGTACACGAAATCTGCCTCCTCCACGCTCATCAGTATGGACATGACGGCGAGCCGCAGTTGTGAATGCAGCAACGGGTTCAGTTCCTTCATCTCTCCTGGCGCGCTTTATGGTTCAACACATGACCCGGCACAATCATCATCGCCACGAAACCGAGTATGAACAGCGGCATGAACCAATTAACGTAGAGCGGAATATCCCCGGCCAGGCAACAGGTGGTGATAATTCCGACCGTCAGGCCGACGATGCCCCCTGCCGTCAGGCTCCTTTCCTTGATGAACAATCCCTGGGCGATCTCAGCCAACGGCACCGCCGTCAACGAATATGCCAGCATGGCCCTCCAGCAGTCGGCACCGGCAAACAGTTCCAATGCCAGACATATCAGTATCATCACTCCCTCGGATATGCCCGCGATTGTCCACAGCCTTGAGGTGACATCGTCCGAGTAAGTCTTGACTCCCTGACGGTCACGCTGCTTACGCGCCATAACGGGAGTTGCTATTCCTCCTATCAACGGAATAGCGAACCACAGTATATTCCAGATCTGCTGCCCGGTGACGGCAAGCATGATCCATACCAGTATGGCCACAACCGTAACCAGATAACCCCACATCAGCATGATGCTGCCATCTCCGATATAGCGGCGCCTGGTACGCGCTATCATCGAGGTTATCACCTCCAGACTCTCCTTCTCGCTTAAGTTTCTCTCTTCCATAATCTCGGAATTTGCATGGATGGCCAACAGCACGCCACACGGCGATGCAATCGGCTTCCCCATCGGTTCTACATTTGGTTTATTTTATAAACCATTTCTTGCCGAAAAAAGAGCGGTCACGCGTCACCGCCCTCTTTTCACCTGCAAAATTAATAAGGTTTATGTTATAAACCAAATTTTCCGCCAATTATTTTGCACATTAATCTAAAAAAATTGTCCATGCACCTTGAATACGTTACTTGGCGTCGCGGCGCTTCCAGAGTTTGGTCATGTCCTCCAGGGTCTTTCCCTTGGTCTCGGGGACAAGTTTGTAGACGAAGATGGCGGCCAGGATACAGATCACGCCGTACATGGCGTACACGAAGCAGTGGCCGAACTTGTCGCCCATGTCGCCCATGCTCATGTTGTAGAGCGGTACGAACGTTGACGACACGATGAAGTTGAATATCCACTGGAACGCGACGGCGATGGCCACGGCGGCCGATCGGATGGTGTTCGGGAATATCTCCGAGATCAGCACCCAGCATATCGGGCCCCACGAGAACATGAACGATGCCGAATAGACCATGATGGAAACTACCGGCACGATCGGCGATACGGCCACAACGTTGGAAAGAGCCACGCCGGCGGCGCCGACAGCCATACCGAGCGATCCCCATATCAGCAACGGCTTGCGGCCCAGTTTCTCAACCGTGAATACCGCTACAAGCGTGAAGGCGATGTTGACTATACCCATGATGACCGTCTGCACCATCGGATTGCCCATACCCATGGAGTCGAAGATTCGCGGGGCATAGTACAGCACGGCGTTGATGCCCACGGCCTGCTGGAACACCGACAGCATCACGCCGACGAATATCACCATGACGCCGAAGGAGAACAGTTTCTCGGACTTGACCTCCACAGTGGACTTGATGGCCTCAAGCGTCTCCATACCCTTCCTCGGTCCGTTGATGTGCGTCAGGATAGCCAACGCCTTGGCGTCCTTGCCCATCAGCGCCAGGTAGCGTGGAGATTCCGGAACAAAGCATACCAGGATGGTGAACACCGCGGCGACGATTGCCTCCGAGCCGAACATATAGCGCCAGCCCGTTTGGATGGTCCACGGGTCAGACTGTGGATTGACGGCGTAAAGGGTCTCCCCTACCTTCTCTATGATGGGATTGGTATGCTCGCCAAGAATCAGGAAATTCACGAAATACACCACCAGCTGGCCGAAGATGATGGCGAACTGGTTCCACGACACCAGAGTGCCGCGCATGTTCGACGGTGCCACCTCGGCTATATACATAGGACAGATGGCCGATGAAAGACCCACTCCGACACCTCCGATGACGCGGTAGACATTGAAGGCGATCAGCAGCGACAGCGACGGCTGGCCGTAATCGAAGAAGAAGAATTCAGGATAATATGAGCCTAATGCGGACACCAGGAACAGTATGCCGGCGAATATCAGGCTGGGCTTACGGCCGAACCTGGATGCGATGAATCCGGAGATGGCGCTGCCGAGAATACACCCCAGCAACGCGCTGGACGACGTGATGCCGTGGATTGTATCGGTGTAGATGAAATCCTTGGCGCCAAGGAAGAATGCCTGCAGGCCCTTCTCGGCTCCTGAGATCACGGCCGTGTCGTATCCGAACAGCAAGCCACCCAGCACTGCCACCGCTACGATGGAGAAGAGGTAGAGTTGGCTGCCGTTGTTGTTATCGTTGTTCATTGTAACTGGAATTAGAATTTTGAAGGTCGAATCTCAATGTTGAATTTTGAGTATTACAGACTCAAAATGTAAAAGAGAACCCGGGGCCAATCCGCCGAAAGGCCAGATTCGCTCCGGGTTCCATTCTACACATGAAGTATATTATCAGCAATACATATTGATGATTGCCTCGTACAGTTCCTGCTTGCCGCTGGTCTGTGCAGGTTCGGGATTCTTCTTGGCGTATGCCACCACATCCTCCAGTGACAGGGCGCCATCCTCGAACTTCCTGCCCTCGCCGCTGTCGAACGATGCGTAGCGGTCAGCCAGCATCTTCTTGTAGGGCGACTTCTCCAGCACGTCGGCGGCGCAGAGCAGTGCGCGGGCCATGGCGTCCATGCCGGCGATATGGGCGATGAAGATGTCCTCAGGATCCGTGGAGTTGCGGCGCGTCTTGGCGTCGAAGTTCGTACCGCCGTTGCCCAGGCCGCCATTGCGGATGATCTGCATCATGGCCTGGGTCAGCTCATAGTTGTCGATGGGGAACTGGTCGGTGTCCCAGCCGTTCTGGTAATCGCCGCGGTTCGCGTCGATGCTGCCCAGCATGCCGTTGTCCACGGCCACGCACAGCTCATGCTCGAAGGTGTGACCGGCCAGTGTGGCGTGGTTCACCTCGATGTTGACCTTGAAGTCCTTGTCCAGGCCGTGGGCCTTCAGGAAGCCAACCACAGTCTCCGTGTCCACATCGTACTGATGCTTGGTGGGCTCCATGGGCTTGGGCTCGATCAGGAACGTGCCGGTGAAGCCGTTGGCGCGGGCATAGTCGCGGGCTATGGTCAGCATACGGGCCAGATGCTCCTTCTCGCGTTTCTGGTCTGTGTTCAGCAGACTCATGTAGCCCTCACGGCCTCCCCAGAACACATAGTTCGTACCACCCAGGGCGATGGTGGCGTCGATGGCGTTCTTGATCTGAACGGCTGCCCGGGCCACTACGTCGAAATCAGGATTAGTAGCCGCGCCGTTCATGTAGCGGGCGTTACCGAACACATTGGCCGTACCCCACAGGTTCTTGATGCCGGTCTGGGCCATCTTCTCCTTCAGGTAAGCCGTGATCTCATGCATGCGGTTCTCATAGTCGGAGATATCCTCGCCAAGGTCGCCTATCAGGTCCGTATCGTGGAAACAGAAGTATTCGATGCCAAGTTTCTGCATGATCTCGAAACCTGCGTCCGCGCGCTGCTTGGCAGCGGTCATAGCGTCCGGAGCCTCGTTCCAGGGGAACTTCTTGGTTCCGCCACCGAACTGGTCGCCACCCTCGGCGCATAATGTGTGCCACCATGCCATGGCGAACTTCAGCCACTCCTTCATCGGCTTGCCCAGAACCACGCGCTCGGCGTCATAGTAACGGTAAGCCAGCGGATTGTAGCTTCCTGTACCCTCGAACTTGATTTTCCCTATTCCGGGAAAATATTCCTTATTTTCCATTTCTATGCTGTATGTGTTTTTAATCCTTATATAAGTAACTGCCAAAATCTGGCTCTATTACCTTACTAACATATATACACCGGAATTCCATCTTTCACTTAACAGGTTTTTAGTTTTTTTAGACTAAAGATGTTTTTTAGACGAAAGAGGGATGCCCTGCGATTCATAAAGGATATTTGCCGGAGCATGCTCCCTTCATGATTTCGTTGCGCATATGGGGCACGGCAACATCTCCTGTCACTCGGTTGATTATGCCGAACGTTCCCTGCTTAGGCTGCCCGTTGTCCCAGTAGAAGGGAGCCATGCCGTTCTCCTTGGCCGCCTTGGTCACGTACTCCAGATAATAATGGTCAGACTTCTTCACCGTCTTGTCCGTGGTGGAGTGGCATACGGTACCGTACTCACCCAGGATCACGGGATAACCTTTATCCACGAAATTGGCCTTCAGCAGTCCGAACAGATTGTCGATGTAATCCTCTTGGTTGTTGTTGTCGGCGGTGTAGTATCCCTTGCGGAAACCCCATGCGCACAGTTTGCTGTCGGTGTGCGTGAAATCCATCGGGTCGTAGAAATGCACCTCGGCCATCAGGTGCGACTGTGCCGGATCCTTAGGCATTGTCAAGGCGTCCAGCGCCCTCCACGGATTGCAGCACCATGACTGCACCACCAGGTTACGCTGAGCGTTCTTGCCTCCGGTGGCGCGGACTGCATCGACAAACGCCTGGTTGTAAGCCTCCAGCGCGTCGCGCTCGCCGGCCGACGGCATTCCCCAGTTCTCGTTGTCGCCCACCTTGTTGCGGATCTCGTTGTTGCCCGCGAATATCAGCCGCTGTCCATAATCCGCGAATTCGTTGGCAATCTGCGTCCAGATGGCCTTCTCCTTCTTCACCACGGCGTCACGGTCCTGGGGATTGGCATGCAGCTCAAGCCAGCCGCCGTCCCAATGGGTGTTGACGATCACGTACATTCCGCTCTTGTATGCATAGTCCACAACCTCGCGCACACGCTTCAGCCATTCAGGCTTGATTGTGTACGGCTCCGCGTCCGTGACCAGATGCGAGCTCCACGCGCACGGAATGCGGATGGCGTTGAATCCGGCGCCCTTCACGCCGTCGATCAGTTTCTGCGTCGTGGCGGGATTTCCCCAGGCGGTCTCCCCGTCGGGAACCTCAAGAGAATTGCCTATGTTCCAACCGGCAAATATGTTCTTCACCGCCTGCTGCGCGGTCTCCCCGATGTTGTCGTCAGTCGGATAGGCGATTTCCGGCAACGTGAAATCCGCCACATCCGGATTGTCAGAGTCAACCGGTTCAGCCGGTTTCGCTCCAGCCTGTTCCACATTGACTGTAGCCCTCTGTCCTCCGGCATCTACGGTTACCGTACCCTTCCTTGCGTCGGTGGATGTATTCTCATCGACAGTGACATTGATGGCCCATACGCTTGCCGACTCGCCGTTGCGGACAGCCGTCTGCGGATGCAGCCATGACGCGTCGCTCGTAGCCGTCGGGACGGCCTGTGACTCCACATAAATTGAATTGTCGCTCTGGGCCGCGGGAAACGACATTTCGGTCTGGGCCACCCTGAACGTGGTGGTGGATTCCGGATCGTCACCTCCGCCGCAGGCAGACACTCCGACCGTCAGGGCTGGCAGTAAAAACATTCCTAAAAACCTACTTATTCTCATGATAATTTATCGTGATTTATAAAAAATGGAATAACGGCCGCAGAGCGTCCACATACACCCTGCGGCCATCTCTCTACAACATTAATGTTTGATAATCATATGGTAAGCCATATACTCATCCTTATCCACGGCCTTGGCGCCGAGCCACATGCCGGTCACCTTGCCCTTCTCGTCCTTCTCGATGGTCATGACGCGCAGCGCGTTGTTGGCGTCAAGGTTGAAGTTTGCCCATCCGATCACTGTGAACGCCGGCACCTTGCCCTCGAACGTGAAGATACCCTTGTCGTCCAGAGTGAAGGTGGTGTTCACCACGGTTCCGTCAGGCAGGACGAACCTGGCGGTATTGTCGGAACTGTCTATGGTAAGCGAGAATACTGCATAGAGCGAGGGATCAACCTTGCCGAGCCAGTCGGGATAGTCGGCCTCGCTCTTCCAGGTTATGTCCTTCTCCGCCGCGATCAGGGTGTTGCAGCGGAACACTCCGGCGTAATACACCTTCCATTCCTGCTCGTAGACGTTCATGTCCGAGGGAGATGCCGCCTTGTCGAAACGGTCCACCAGCTGTGCGTTGTAGCCGTCACCCATTCCGGCTCCGCCAAAGCACTCGTCGGACATTATCGACGAGGCGATCAGGAAGCCGAAGGGACCGGGGTTGGACGATACCTGACGCCAGCCGTCGTAGCATCCGTACAGGGCGCGCTGGGCCTGGCTCTCGGTCTTGTAGTAGTTCTGTGAGTTGGGTTCCGTACGGGATGCCACGTCAAGGAAATCCTCCGAACAGGAGCCCAGGGTCATGCCCGCCACTACGGCGAGGGTGATCGTTATCTTGGTTCTTATATCTTTCATCTTTGTGTTCATTATTAATCTCGGTATTCCTTGATGTGTTTAGAATGCCAGGTTCACACCGAACAGTTACGTTCTGGAACGGGGATAGAATACTGGTTACCGATGTCCTGTCCCTGCTGTTTGGAATAGACGAACGCCATCTGCTCGCCGATTTCCAGTATGTCTCCGAACAGTTTATGGTCGGAATTGACACGGAAGTTGTAGCGTGAGAAGTTAGACACATCCGGACCGCCCACGATTCCTTCCTGGTTCAGATAGCCAGCGGAGATGGCGTATGTGCTTATGGCGGAACCTCCGGTGACGCCGAGCGTGTAGCTCTGTGTCTTGGCACCGTTGCTGAACATCTCGTTCAGCCAGTCGGTGTCGATGAGCGAGCCGTCGGGACGGTAAATGCCCTTCATGGATGCCCAGTCGAACGGACCGCCGCCGCTGTTGATGTTGGACTCCTCCATGATGGTCATGTACTCGCGTGCGTTGAGCATATTGGCCTTGTGGGCAACGGTCTGCCATCCAAAGTATCCGTCGAAGGTGACTTTGGCCTTTCCTTCCTTACCGCTCTTGGTGCCACCAGCACCATTTTTAGTGTATTGAGATGGATTTGCTTGGATGCATATAAATCGTAATATACAGTAATTCAACTGAATTAAACGAAGATAGATTTTTGTTGAGCTGTTAATATTCAAAAATTATAGTGACTTTTGTAGTGACTTTTGAAATAAAGTCACTATCTTTGCTGTGCCGAATCTAACCCCTCGGTTCAAGTTCCAATATGGCAAAGACTCTCTCTCGTTTCTACATCCGCAAGCAGGATGAGAACAAAGATATGGCGACTCTGTTTTTCAGAGTCCAGAATAAGACACACAAGGTGGATGCGCTTTTCTCCTCGCAGATACAGATTGATGTGCGTGACTAGCTTGATGCCGTTTCATCGGAAGATAAATGGCTGCGGCACCGTGAGCGTAATTTCAAACTCCACGATATGCTAGCTAGAATTGAGACGGCTGTAAAAAGCGAGGTTGAGGGTATGCACTTCGACCGCAAAAATGTCAAAGCCTCTATCATGGCAATCGCCAATCCAAAGAAGGCGGAGGCGAAGATAAAAGCGCAAAAGGCAGAGGAAGATGCCCGGCAAAAAGAAGAGCAGGAGAAAGCCGATGCCGAAAGGGTTCAACGAGAAAAAGAGGAAGCTGCCCGCGCGAATATCTGGAATTTTCTCAATCAGTTTGTCGATGACAATTAAATCCGGCAAACGTCTCAATGGTAACAATCGTTACACTGCCGGGAGTTGCAAAGCGTGGAGCAGTTTCCGAAAACTGTTCAAAGGTTTTGATCCACGCCACAAACTGACGTGGGCAGATGTTGACCGTTCACTAGTGACAAAATTTCTCGATCACCTTCAGAAGCTCGACTACATGGGCAGCTCTGTCAACAAGTATCTCGTATCCTTCCGAGCTATGGTTGGCTACGCATACGAGGACGGATTGCACAACAATGACCGCGCATTAGGATGTTTCTCCAAACGTAAGGTCGAGAAAAGCGACAAAGCGGCTGAAATCTATCTTACGGAAGCGGAGTTGCAGGCATTGGCAGATATGGAGTTGAACGGTCTCAAAGACCAAGTGAGAGATGTTTTTCTCATCGGTTGCTATACCTGTCAGCGCGTCAGTGACTACAACAATATCCAGTCGGAAGATTTCACTACAACTGCGAAAGGGACACCGATTATACGATTGGTTCAGCAGAAGACCCGCAACGAGGTGAAAATTCCAATAATGAATCCGAACCTCCAGACTATCTGCGAGAAATATAATTATCATCTTCCCTCAGTGGTTGACCAGATTCTTAACCGCTATATCAAGGATATTCTAAAAACGCTCTCGGAAACAGTGCCAACCCTCGCGGTCAAAGTACCGACAAAGCTCACAATGAAGCAGAAAGATAAGGAAGCATTCGGGGAATTAGTAGTCGAGCGTAACGACAAAGGTGAAGTGATAATGCCTCGCTACGATTGCGTCACTACCCACACCGCCAGACGCAGCGGCATAACCAATATGTATCTCTCCCACAAATTCACTATCGTCCAGATCATGCACGTCAGCGGTCACAAAACCCAAAAGACCTTTATGGACAACATCAAGCTATCCTCAGATTAAATCGCCGATGAGATAGACGCCATCGTCAACGGCGCAAAAGAAGAAGTGTTCTGATAGACATGAAGATGACCAACGAATATGGGCAAATGGAAATACTGCGACAGCCCGTCGCATTTATTGAATTGCAGACGTAATTCTCGCACTTTTTTAGTCTGTTGGCTGTTTAGATTTTGTAAAGTTAGAAAAAATCGCTAACTTTGCATCGTCATTGATCGAAGAACTAAAGACTTGGTTGGCCGTATTACCGTAAATGCGGTTTTTTTATGCCTTGTTCTGAAGTTTACGCATATAGTATGCGTGATTGGACTGGTCAACGCAGAAACCGGTGATTAAAGCAAAATTAGGATTTATATACTCTACGACCACCATATAGCCTTTTGCGCGATACCAAAAGTATTCGCTTCTCGACCGGAATTTTCAATATATCTGAACCGCGTGATGCGTTTGTCGGAGGCGTTCTCTAAAATGGGCTTTATCCAATGGACACGCACAGCTCGTTCCGAACGAAACTCTCTCACCGTTTTTGCTGTTTTACGCCTGTCCTCTTTGGCATCCCTTGTTATGACATGGACGAACTTTTCAAGTAGTCCGTCAAACCAATCTGGCAGCCCATCCTTATGTGAGCGATTGTAGGGATAAGGCTTTATTATCAATTCGGCACCATCAAGATTTACCTTTTGGATCAAGACATCATCCTTGAATCTCTCGTGCAGTTCCAATATCTTGTCCTTGTCATCAACCGACAATTCGCAATCAAAATATGGCTGCAACATTCCAAGTATATCGTTATCAGCCATTTCTTTTCTTAGGTTGAAAATCGTAAATTGCAAATTTGTCATCTCCCGGCTCTGTGCCTTCATCAAGATGGTAACCCGACAAATCTTCGATTAGTTTCACAATATGGGATTTGGCCTCGCTTCCATTAAGACCTCTTGCCCTATATGTTATAGCTCCGATTATAATATCGGCGAACTGGATAAACTGCGATTCATGTGAGCGGATATTTTGTAGCGACTGTATCCTGTCGTTCGTTCCTATCATACTTGTCAGCTCATTGTATATCGAGGCAAGTTTGATTTTACCATTATTGTCTTTAAGATCAAGAAAAATTCGGTAAGAATTGGTGCTATCATAATTATGACGGATAGAAAACCGGATAAGACGCTCAACAACTGAATAATAAAATCGGTTATACTCATCACGTTCCAAAGAGTGAGCCTGAATATTCGACTTGTTCTTTATAAGTAGGGATATTCAGTTAATGCCCTCCGAGGAGGGGCGGATTATAGGCCGAGGATGT
>ERZ827108.3308-NODE-3308-length-14010-cov-5.966965_pt1 | contig 14010 bp, 15 predicted proteins | sample MGYA00519921_ERZ827108 | MGnify/ENA primary metagenome ERZ827108 (study PRJEB31778, sample SAMEA3449258) | human gut metagenome | biome: human gut; feature: human-associated habitat; material: faeces | place: United Kingdom | collected 2010/2012 ... | reverse complement strand
AATATTAGCGAAATTCTCTCCCGTGAAAAGGCAAATCAGAGGGAAACCATTAAAATCCCAACCGAAAAACTACGGAAATACGCACCGAACGCTGAAGCGAAACAGCTTGAAGATTTTATCCTCAAAGCCTGTGAGTATTACCGTAAATTCTTAATCCGTCAGCGTAATCGGGACGAAAGGTAAGGAGGACGAAATAATGAAAAATCAAACAAATTGGATCGTTGGCATATCCGACGGCAATTCGCACGAATACAAAATCGGCAATGCGACCTTTACGGTGCTTTCGGAGTTTCAGCCGAAAATATCCGGCGTAACCATTAAAAATCGCTTTGAGCGGACGATCACCGGCGATTTCACAGATTTGACCGGCGAAATTTTCAGCGATAAAATGGCAGCGGAATATGTGTGTTCGACTGCCGGGAAGGAGGACTTATGCAGTCGAAAAAGAAAAGCGAACAAACAGGGATAACGGCGCTTTATTGCCGCCTGTCCCGTGACGACGGATGAGACGGCGACAGTAACTCCATTGTCAATCAGCGCAAAATGCTCACGAAGTATGCCAAAGAAAACGGATTTTCCAACACCCGTTTTTATGTGGATGACGGTATCACGGGCACTCGGTTTGATCGCCCCGGCTTTCAGGCAATGCTTGACGATATTGAAATGGGCTATGTATCCACGGTTATCGTCAAGGATTTATCCCGACTTTGGCGTGACTATGTTACCGTCGGGCAATACACGGACATCTATTTTCCGGATCATAATGTTCGGTTCATAGCAATCAACGATTTAGTTGACAGCGATGAGGGAGAAAACGAGATTGCCCCGTTTAAGAATGTAATGAACGAAATGTATGCCCGTTCGGCAAGCCGCGCATATTCGGCGGCGGACAACTCCGCATCATTTATAGTCTCAAATGTAGCTTTCTCATTAGGAATGTACAGGAGCTTACATTGGCTTATGGGCTTGCTCAAATTATCTATTATAGTTTTTCTTGCATTGTCATTGCGAAAATCGCAAGATGAAAGTATCAGTTTCATTTGACACCTATACCTTTCAAAACCTCGTTGGTAGTAATACCGTCATATGTGTACGGAAGTTCCTTCATAGTAAATGGCAACGGTACCGTACCTTCAAGTTTTATAAGCTTATAATTTGTTCTGAGTCTGTCAGCATTTCTGATAATAGACTCTCGTATGGATGGTTTCTTTATTGGTGCCGCATTCAGAATTATATTCTCAAGATTGCCAAACTCACTTAGCAGAGAAGATGCTGTCTTGGGTCCAACTTTATCGGCGCCTTTAATGTTATCGGAAGAATCGCCGGTAAGGGATTTGAAATCTGCATACTGACTCGGTTCAATGCCGAATTTCTCCCTCAGGTACGCAGGAGTACAGATAACAGTATTATCGCCCCGATATCTGAGAATGGATACGTTCTCGGTGATGAGCTGGAAGAAGTCGCTGTCAAAGGAAGCAACTATTACTTCGGTGTTATCACCGTATGTATGAGCATAGCCTGCAATCCAGTCATCGGTTTCACAAACTGTGGTCTCTGTATGCTTGATGCCCATATAATCGAGTGCAGCGTACACATCAGGAAGTTGTGAGAACGGTGAATCTTCCTCAGGTGTCTGACTGTAATCAACTCGGTTTGCCTTATAGTCGGCGTTCAGCTCGGTACGTTCATTCTCGTGTTCACCATCAAATAAAACCGCAATGTGTGTCGGTTCGGTTCTGCGGATGATCTTGAGCAGCGCACCAACAAATCCAAGGGTGCCTTGGATTGCTTTTCCTTCTGAATTTGTTATTCTCGACGGCATTCCGAAAAACATTTGGAACAGTAGATTGCTGCCGTCAACTATAAGTAGTCGATTCATATCTTTCACCAATTATTACTTCAGTTATAGGGTTATCCAGAATCTCTTCAGGCTACAATTTTTGCCTGATTCATATACGGTAGATTCGTAAACGCCACCATTATTACGTATCGTTTTCTCACTGCCAATATTGCCGTCAATACAGGTTATGAGTAGTTTATCGAGACCGATTTCTCTACAATTTTTCAATATCTTCAGGTACGCCATAAAGAAGCTGCACAGTATTTCACCTCTGTTCATTGTGTGCTTTAGCTGCAAAAGAGGTTGTTTTACTTATAGATTTTTGATTTCTATCTGCCTGCGTATCGGGTGTTCGGTTGTGTGAGAGTTCAAAACCTTATATAAAAGGAAAACGACCGATTTACATCTACAAAATCGGTCGCTAAAATTTTGCCGTATAAAACGGTGGAAACCCCGATAAAATCGGGATTTCCACGGGCTATATCTTTTTTATAGCCTCTTGATGGTGCGGGTAACAGGAGTTGAACCTGCACACCGAAGTACCAGAACCTAAATCTGGCGCGTCTGCCAATTCCGCCATACCCGCATATTTTGTTGACTAAACTATTATACCGTATTCTGAGGAAAAATCAAGCCCAAACAGAGAAAAACCCGGAAAGAGTTTCTCTCCGGGTAATTTCTCTTGAGCAAATTCCTTATGCCTTCTTCTGCTCTGCGAGCGCTTCTTCCAGTGCGAGCGCGAGCTGATCCGGGCAGGAGGTGTTCTTAAAGCCGCACTTGATGCCCTTGCAGCGCTTTACGTATTCGTCAACGGTCATGCCGGCCGCAAGCGCTGCCACGCCCTGCGTATTGCCGTTACAGCCGCCGTCGAATTTCACGGAGCGAATAACGTCGCCGTCGAGCTCTACATGAATGCCTCTGGAACATACACCTTTCGGTGTGAAATCATACTTCATTTTGCATTTCCCTTTCATTCAGAAAATAATTTATCAAATTCGGATTCGGCCGTCGTGAACGTGCCGACCGGATTTTTCTTTGTCGTGTAAAAGCCGTGATAATCCGTGCCGCCGGTGACGGCAAGGTCATACTTTTCGGCTAAGCGAAACATTTCCGCTTTATCCTCCTCCGTGTTGCGCGGGTGATAAACTTCAATGCCGCGGATGCGGTGGTTTCTGCACAGCTCGCGCAGAAGATCCATGCTGTGGTATTCGCTCGGGTGCGCCAAGACCGCGATGCCCTCTGCGGCGTCAACCGCATCCATCACAGTATCGATGTCGGGATAATCCACCTTCTCGTAGGCGATGCCCGTTTTGGAATCATAGAGCTTCTTAAAAACCTCGCCGAACATCTCACTCGCGTAGCCGGCGTCCATTAACGCCTGCAAAACGTGCTGCTTATAGATATTCGTCGAGCCCTCCGCGCGGCGCAGAATCATCTCGCGCGGAATCGCATACAGGCGGCAGACTTTATCAACGGAGCGTAGCATCGCCGCATGGCGGCTGTCCGTCGTTTTTTGCAGCAGCGGCAGCAACACTTCGGGCTTCTTCGGCTTATAGCACAGGATATGCGCTTTACCATGTCGCTTCGGATCTACGGCAGAAATTTCCACACCAGGAATCACCGTCACGCCCGCTTCCCGCCCAAGCTCCGACACGCATTCGCAACCCGCCATGGTATCGTGGTCGGTAAGCGCGAACGTCGTCACGCCGCGGAGCGCAGCAAGCTGTATAAGCTCCTCAAGCGGCGTGGAGCCGTCCGAATATCTTGTGTGGCAGTGCAGGTCAATAGACATTGGTTTTCTCCTTTCGCGGCTTTTCCGGCGGACGCGTCAGCAGCTTTTCGGCTGTGAAGCGCCGGAACCCGAAGTTGAATAAACACAGGTCGATCACAACGATGATCGCTGTCAAAATCAAAAGCGCAATACTGTTTAAGCGATACAGGCCCATGATCTGCCCGATGAAGATGAGCAAAATCGGCAGCACGATATAGCCGGAAATTTGAATGGATTCCGCTGTGGAGCGTGCTTTCACGGTCAGCATCGCAGCAAACGTAACGCCCAGCACCGTGATGGCCGGCGAGAGCAAAAACACCAGAACGAACCATGAAAGGTCAAAGAAAAACGGCGCTTTCAAAACCATATCGCCGATAGCCGTGGCGACAAAGAACAGAATAAACGAAACTGCCGTGACAAGCCCGGAAGCCAAAACACTGCTTGCCGCCTTCACCTGCAAAAAGCGGCGCACGCTGAACGGCGCAAACAGAAGCGTTTCCATTGTGCCGTGTGCCCGCTCGCCCGCAAACGTGTACGAAGCCGTAATGATTGCCGATAAAAGCGGAATGAGCATAAACAGCATCGGCGAGATAAACGCCGTGAAAATGTAGAACATCTGCGCGCGTTCGTCCGTCCCCTGCGGAATGTTATCGAGCAGGTTTTTAAACTGTTCCACACCGGAGGATTCCGGTGAGACCATGGCGGAAACGAACAGGAACAAAAGCGGGAACGCCACCGCAAAAACGAGCGGCAGTGCGATGAGCAACGACAAGATCAGCCTGCGGCGGCACAAAGCGGAAAGGTCCTTCATCGTGAGTGCACGTTCCGCTTTGGAAAACAGCTTATAAAACGGCTTCTTCATGCGGTGTCTCCTCTCCCGGCTTTTTCACAAACGCGTAATAAACATCCTGCAATGTGGGCGTACACACGGATGCTTCGTAAATACCGACATTCTCCCGCACAAGCCCGGAAATAAGCTCCGGCATATCGGCTTCGGATTCGATTGGCTTTTCCCACGCGCCATCACGCAGTGTGAAGTCCTCCGGCATCTTCTGCGTGTCGCTTACGCGAATCACCGCCATGGGCGTCAATTCGGAAGCGGCCGTAAGCGACGAAAGGTCGCCGCTCGCCCGTAAAAAGCCGTGCTCCAGCACCGCAAAGCTTGTGCAGATCTCTTCCGCGCTTTCAAGATGATCGGTGCAAAGCAGCACCGTGGCGCCGGTTTCCTTTGCGTAATCCGAAAGTGTACGCAGCACCATTGCGTCCGATACCGCTTGCTCGCCGCCGGGCAAACCGTCCGAAAACACAATCTGCGGGTGATGCACAAGCGCACGCGCCAGCGATAACCGACGGCACATCTCTGTGGAAAACGTGTAGACCTTGCGGTCGCGCGCGTTCCAAAGGTCAAGCTTCTTCAAAAGCTGCGCCGCATGTGTACGGGCTTGCTCCTTGCGCATGCCATACATGGAAGCGAACATCAGCAGGTTTTCCAGAGCGCTCATGCTTCCAATGCAGGCCGCCGTATCGGTAACGATACCGCTTTTCGCGCGCAGTTTGCGACTCTCTTTCACAGAAGAAAGTCCCAGCACTGTGCTGTCGCCGAGCGTCGGGCGCACAAGACCCGTTAAAAGGCGCAGCAGCGTCGTTTTGCCGGATCTTTCCGGGCCGAGGCAACCGACGATCTCCCCGGCTTCCACTTCAAGGTCCACGCCATTTATCGCAATGATGTCGCCGTATTTTTTCGTTAAATTTGCAGTTTGTATCGCGATCATCTGCTCACCGCCTCTCAGCGCACATCGGAGGTGCCTTTTTCGCGCAGATAGGTTGATTCCAAATCAGCCATGTGCAGCTTCACGGCGAGCGGATAGCGGTCAAATGCCAGGCTGATGGCAAAGCTGCCTCCCTTCGCCGCGTCGTCAAAGCCACCCATGTGCCAGCGGATTGCCATGGCCTCCACGGGCTTTAGACGCATAAAACGCTCGATGAGGTAAACGGATTTTTCACCGTGACCGAACGGGAATGCATCGTCCACCGTGTAAAACGGACGCTTTTCCCACTGCCCGGTCTCGTCATTTTTCACGTTGCGCGTGGAGGTCTTATAAAACTGCGATTTGCACACGTCGTGCAGCAGCGCACATATCGCAAAGCTCTCTTCACTGTCGCCCTCGTCAAACCAACGCTCGCGCATCGCCTTGTAGACATTCAGGCTGTGCATCGCAAGGCCGCTTTCGCAGGCACAGTGGAACTTTGTGCTTGCCGGCGCGGTGTAAAAATCGGTGGTATCCAGCCACGCCAAAAGCTTCTGCGAGCCCTCGCGCGTGATATTCTGTGTATAAATGGAGATAAATTCCTCTCTGTACGGATTCGACATGCTTGTCCTCCCGTAGATAAATTTCAAACTCTGCGTATAGTATAACACAGAAATCACGTGTTTTCAAACAGTTTTGCGGTTTGTAAAGAAAAAGAAAGGTCATCGCAGCAAATGCCGAAATGACCCTTCCGGTAAATCAATGATTGCCCGCGCAGCCGTGCTTATCTTCCCCGCAGCTATGGCTGCCGCAGTCATGACCGCCCTCGTGGTGATGGTGTGCACAGACGGTATCCGGGTTATAGAGCAGTGTGCCGTTCAGCAGCGAATTGACCGCCGCGTCCGCGCTGCCGGAAACACCGGGATACAACTCGATGCCCGCTTCTGCAAGCGCCGTGCGCGCACCGCCGCCGATGCCGCCGCAGATGAGCGCATTCACGCCGTGCTGCTTCAAAAAGCCGGCTAGTGCACCGTGGCCGCTGCCGTTTGTGGGCGCGACCTCTGCATTTTTAACTTCGCCGTTCTCAATCTCATAGATCTTAAATGCTTCGGAATGGCCGAAATGCTGGAAAACCAGTCCGTTCTGATACGTTACCGCGATTTTCATGTTCATGCTTCCTTTCAAATCAAACATCCTATTTTCTGCTACGTGCAGAATATGCTCTGTCTGCGGCTGTGCCGCGTTTCGGCATTTGTCATATTCCGCACGGCTGCACCCGCCATGCTGCGGTGTGCAGGGCAACTGCTCTGCAGAAAACGCCATGCGAGAGAGCTGGCTGCTGAGTTCTTTAAGCGCCGCGCGATTGACGGTGTAGTGCATGAAATAACCGCACTTTTCGCCAAAAATGAGCCCCGCTTCACGCAGAACTTTTAAATGCTGTGAAACCGCCGCTTCCGAAATATCCAGCTGTCTTGCCAGTGCACGCACGCAACAGTTGCGGCGCAGCAAAAGGTGCAGCAGTAAAAGGCGGTTTTCATCTGCCAGTGCTTTGAACATCATAGCCGTTGACCCCATAGCGTCCTCCCGATTAAGCATTTGCTAAATTAAATTATAGCACGAATTTTAATTAAGTCAATACTAAATTAAATTTTCGCCTGTAAAAAAGCAGCACACCGAAACGATGCGCTGCCAAAAACTTTTATGTACGGTCATTCAACAGAACGGAAGCCCTTGCCGATGATCTCGCTCGTATTCGTGATAAACATAAATGCCTTTTTATCGATGGAACGGACATACGCGCGGAGCTTCACAGCTTCACCGCGTCTGCACGCAACCATAACGACCTTGCAGCCCTCATGCGAATACGCGCCTGTGGCATCCACAATGGTCGAGCTGCGGTTCATCTTATGAATGATGTAATCGCAAATCTCCTCCGGGTGCGTAGTGACAATGGAGAAATATTTGCAGAGGTTAATACCTTCAATCACAGAATCGACCATGAACGCTTTGATAGCAAGACCGAGCAGCGAAAACAGGCCTGTGCGGATATCGAATACAAACGTCGCGGAAAATGCGATGAGCGCATCGCTGACGAGCAGCGCTTTGCCGATATCAAGACTCGTGTACTTTTTGAGGATCATCGCAACAATATCCGTGCCGCCGCTCGAAGCGTTGCAATTAAAGAGGATCGCCGAGCCGACCGCCGGCAGCATCATGCCGTAGCACAGCTCGAGGAACGGCTGATCGGTAAGCGGCTTGGAAAGCGGAATGACCTTTTCAAACAGCCACGTCAAAAACGAAAGCAGCATGCTGCAATACACGGTAAGCACACCAAAACCGCGTCCTAAAATGATAAAACCGACGATGAGCAGGATGATATTGATAATCCACATGATATCCGCCGTGGAGAACGACGGAAAAATACGACCGAGCAGAATAGAGATACCGCTCACGCCGCCGGTGGAGAAATTATTCGGAAATTTAAAGAAATAAATGCCGATGGCAAAAATAAAGGTGCCAAACGTGATGAGCAAAAATGTCTTTAAATTTTGCTTTGTAAGCTTTTCTTTAACGTTTTGAATTGGGTTATTCATACTACGCCAACTTTCCTCATTGCAGGCAAGCCGCCTGTTTTTAGTCCGTCTGAGATTTTAACACAGCAAACACCAAAATTCAACAGGAAAGCACACAAATGAATAATTGATTTTTTCTCCGTCATTTTTTGCAAGTTGCGTCTTTCAAAACTTGCTTTACATACGTTTCGAGCGCATTTTGATACGCCGGAAAACGCTCCCGTATGGAGTCGGCAAACGTCTCGGACTGTATGAAATCGCAGAATTTGTCATACGGCAGAAATTTGTAATCGATCGTTTCATTCGCCTGCAGCGTGATTTGGATATCTGCGCTTTCAACCGTTGCGGCATACACGTAAAACACCGTTGGGCCATGCGTCGGACGCAGCAAAAAGTTATGATGCAAAAAGGAGAGCGGTCGAAACCGTTCTCCTTCTTTGCTTTTTAAATCAAATCAGGCTGCGGATGTAATCTGCCGCCTTGCGGATATCGCCCTCAGGGTCGTCGCCGACTTCACGTTCAATCGTCAGGAAGCCCTTGTAGCCGATGTCATTCAGCGCCTTGAAGTACGCCGGGAAATCAACGTCGCCTTCGCCGAGCGGAAGCTCAATGAAGGAAGCGTCGTTCAGCATGTCGGATTCCTCCATACCGTACAGGATCTCCGGGCTGACATAATGCAGACGCTTTCCGTCTTTTGCATGTGTGTGCACAATGTAATCCTTCAGCGTGTAGACCGCCTGAACCGGGTCGTCGCCCGTGACCATAACAAAGTTTGCCGGATCAAGGTTGACGGAAACGCCCTTGGAATGGAGGCCGTCAAGGAACCCCTTCAGCGTCGTTGCAATCTCCGGGCCGGTCTCCACGGCGAAGTGTGCCTGCATGGAGTCTGCATACGCCGCAAGCTGGCCGCAAGCATCCTGCATGATTGCATAGCGCGGGTGGCTCGGGTCGTTCGGCACAACGCCGATATGCGTTGTGATCACATCGGTCTCGAGGTCCTTTGCAAGGTCTACGATGCGTTTGGATTTTTCAATGAGCTCCGGGTTCAGCTTCGGGTCGTTGAAGCCGTGGCCGAGGTCGCCGCACAGCGCAGAGATCGTCAGGCCGTGATCCTTCACGCGCTTCAAGAATTCGCGGCGTGCTTCTGCGTTCATATTCTCAGGCGCCATTTCGCCTTTTGTTGCGTAAACCTGAATGCCGGTCGCGCCGACTGCAACAGCTTTATCGAGAGCCGTGAGCGTATCGGTGCGGAAGCCGTCCATCAGAACGCCGATAGAAAAGGGATACATAAGCAATTTCCTTTCTTAATGCACAGGGAGCTTAGCCCAGCGTGATCTCTTTGTGCTGCTCGGAAGAATCGTAAATCGCCTGCATCATCTGTGCCGTGATGATAACGGTGTCGATGTGAGACGGCAGCTTCTTGCCGGTCTTGATGCAGTCAATGAATGCGTCAATCTCGTTCTGGAAGTGGTCGCGCATCTTAAAGACAGGCTTATACTCCGTGAGTGCACCGTACTCGGAGCTGTAAACGGTGAAATCCTTGCCGTACTGGAGACGGATGCCACCCTTATCGCCCATGAAGTCGATGTAACACTCGTTTTCGCCGATGTTCTGCGCCCAAGCGCCGTGCAGAGAGATGACCGGGCCTTCGGTACGGATCATGCCGACAACGGAGTCGTCCACGTCGTAGGTGCCATCGTACTTCGGGGGGCCTGCCCACATATCGGTATATGCGTAGCCCTTCATGTCCTTGCCAAGCTCGCAGAAGGCTTCACCCGTAACAGTCTTAACCTTCGGGTCACCGCAGCAGTACATAACGATATCAAGGTAATGCACACCCCAGTCAATCAGAGCACCGCCGCCTGCAATCGCCTTTGTGGTGAACGCGCCGCCGAGGCCCGGAATGGAACGGTGTGCACGGAAGCTGGCATGTACATGGTAGATATTGCCGAGCTTGCCGTCGTCGATATACTTTTTGATGAGGTTAACGCTGTCATTGAAGCGGTTGACAACGCCGATATTGAGCACTTTGCCGGTCTCGTGCTGAACCTTCTGCATCTCAAGGGCTTCCTTGTAGGTTCTTGCAGCCGGCTTCTCGCACAGAACATTCTTGCCTGCGCGCAATGCGTCAATGGAAATGGTCGGGTGAACATTGTTCGGGGTGCAGACGGAAACAGCTTCAACTTCCGGGTCTGCCAGGACATCGTGATAATCCACAACAGCGGTGCCGCAGCCGTACTTTTCAACGGCAGCCTGTGCGCGCTCCGGGATGATGTCGCAGAAATACTTGATTTCTGCCTCCGGGTTGTTCATGTAAGACGGGATGTGCGCTGCATTTGCGATCGTACCGCAACCAATAACGGCAACTTTCATTGGAATACAACTCCTTTAAGAATTTTCTGCGGGCTGCGGAAGGTTCTTTTTATCCTCCTCGGCCCATTTTTTATATTCACGCGGCGCCATGCCCACATATTTTTTGTAGGCGCGGCTGAACGCATGGATCGATTTGAAGCCCATCAGCTCGGCGACTTTTGTAACGGAATACCCCTGGCGAAGATACTCGTTTGATTTTTCAAAGCGCCGCTTTGTGTGATAGGATTTCAAGCTTTCGCCCGTAAACGCAGAGAACTTCTGCGCAATATGGGTATAACTGTACCCAAACTCCGCACTGAGCGCGCTGAGATTTTCCATGGACTCAAGGTGCACATCGATGTAATTGATGACATCGTAGACGAGCTTTTCATCGGAATTATTGCTGCCGCTCAGTAAGTAGTTTTTGTAGAACTTTCGGCTGAAAATGCGGTATACGCCGCAGATGATCTCCTGCATGTACGCTTCAATCAAAAGGTTCGAGAGTACGTCGTCCGAAATGAATTCGGAAAGCACGCGCATGAACGTGTCCTGTAAGCTGACCGCGTTATGAAACTGCACCTGCTCGTTCGTATCGAAAAAGCTCTTAAGCTGTGCAATCTTCTCATTTACGATCGGCTCCACAAAATCAAAGCCGAGATAGAAGAAACGCAGCGGTTCGATCTCCGCCGAGATGATGTTGTGCATCTGTCCCTTGCGCACAAGGAGCAGGTCACCCTTCTGCATGGTGTACACCGTATCATCTACATAAAATGCACCGGTGCCGGAAAGCACGTATGTAATCTCATAGACCGCCTGCTCGTGCTCAAAGGTCTGGTAACCTGCTTCGCAGCTTAAGTCCCCAATCTGATACAGAACATATGGCCCGTACAGCATATCCATACCGGCGTATGTATTATCGAAGTGAAATTTTGCCCGATTGACCGGCATTGTGGTATCGCCTCTGTGTTTACGCCCTTATTATAATGAAAGAGCGCAGGAATGTATTTGATATTTTTTGCAAATCAGATGGTAAAAAACACAACTTTACCAGAAAATCAGCTTTTCTTCGCCTCTTTTTCAATGGCATCGAGCTCCCGGCACAAATGGCCGAACAATTCGCCGCTCACAACATTTTCGGTCTCGCCCGTCATGTTAAGCGTCACGCGGTCCAAAAAAGAGGAAAACGCTTCAAGCTCCTCTTCCGAAAAGCCCTGAAACGCCACCGCGTCGATCTGGTCTAACCGCTCGCGGCACATGGCACAGACCCTTTGCCCTTCTTCAGAGATATAAAGCCGCTTGCAGCGCAGGTTTTCCGCATCCACTTCTTTTGTGAGATACCCCGCCTTCTGCAAGCGCTTTGTAGAGAGTGCAATGGAGGCCGGGCTGACGCGCAGATGGTCTGCCACCTGCACCTGTGTGCACCCGGGATTTGCCGCAATGAAATCCAGTACAGGCATCTGGCCGAAATACAGGCCATGCTCCTGCGCCCCACGCCGATGTGCAAGCTGCTGCACAAGCTCCAGCTTATGTAACTTTCTCATCAGTTCATGCAATTCCATAGCCGCACTCCTCATACACCTCTTTGATATTATTATAACCCCGCTGTTAAATTTGTCAACCCATAGTGCCGTTTTCCCGTGCACTTCGGTTCAATATTTTCCTTTACACGGATGCTTTATTGTGCTATACTGTTAGCAGCTTGATTACAACAATTTGGAAGGGGCCTTAAAAATGAATGAAACGATTCAGGTTTTAATGAACCGCAAGTCCGTCCGTGTTTTTGAGGATAAAGAGATCACACCCGAAATCAAAGATATTATCCTCGCCGCTGCCATGCGCGCACCGACCGGCGGCAACTGCATGCCGTACTCCATCATTGACGTGACGGATCAGTCCATTAAGGATAAGCTTGCCGAAACCTGTGATCATCAGCCGTTCATTGCACAGGCGAAAATGGTGCTCATTTTCTGTGCAGATTACCACCGTTGGTACAGAAAGTTCAAAATGGCGGGCTGCGAGAACATTCCCGCGCCGGAGCTCAGCAACATGGTGCTTGCAACGGAAGATGCCGTCATCGCCGCACACACAGCCTGCATCGCCGCGGAAAGCCTCGGCATCGGTTCCTGCTATATCGGCGACATTGTGGAGAACTTCGAGATTCACAAAGAGCTTTTAAACCTGCCCCCGCAGGTCGCGCCGCTTTGCATGCTGGTCTTCGGCTATCCCACCCAGCAGCAAAAGGAAAGAAAGCAGACAACTCGTTTTGCAAAGAGCTCCATCGTGTTTGAGAACCGGTATCGTGAGCTTTCTGAAGATGAGCTGCTCGAAATGATGCCAAACGACCGCACAAAAGCGTTCTATAACCGCAAATATGTTTCCGATTTTGCGCAGGAAATGGTGCGTTCCACAAAAGAGATCTACAAAAACTGGAATTCCAAGGAATAAGCCATGCTGCATATCGGTTGTCATCTTTCTGCCTCTAAGGGCTACTACGCCATGGGTAAAACGGCACTTTCCATCGGCGCGGATACGTTCCAGTTCTTCACGCGAAACCCGCGCGGCAGCCGCGCAAAGCCGCTTGATCTGAACGACGCACAGAAGTTAAACGCGCTTACAGCGGAAAACCACTTTGCCGTGCTGCTCGCCCACGCGCCGTATACGATCAATCCCTGCTCTGCAAACGAAGACACCCGCGCATTTGCCCGCGAAACGATGCAGGATGATTTGAAGCGTCTGGAAGCCACACCGCACAATCTCTATAACTTCCACCCCGGCAGCCACGTTGGACAAGGCATCGAGACCGGCATCACACAGATCAGCGAAACGCTGAATGCCATTTTATCTCCCGAACAGACCACCACGGTTTTACTCGAGACCATGGCGGGCAAGGGCACGGAAGTCGGCTCTCATTTTGAGGAACTCCGTGAAATTCTGGACCGCGTAACGCTCTCCGACCACATGGGCGTGTGCCTCGATACCTGCCACGTGTTCGACGCCGGGTATGATATTGTAAACGACCTCGACGGTGTGTTGGCAGAGTTTGACCGCGTGATTGGGCTTAACCGCCTGAAAGCGGTACACATTAACGACAGCATCTTCGGGCTTTCCTCTCACAAAGACCGCCACGCAAAGATCGGCGAGGGCAAGATCGGCACGGAAGCGTTCCGCCGCATCGTCAACCACCCCGCCTTGCGCCGTCTCCCCTTTTATCTCGAAACTCCAAACGAGCTCCCCGGCTACAAAGCCGAGATCGAGCTTTTGAGGGGGATGGCTGAGGAGAGCTAAAAACATAATTCACCATAACGCTCTAAGCATCCAGGCCGCGTTTGTACCGGCTTGGGTGCTTAGAGTCATTTCACTTTTACTCCCACAACCGCAGCAGTAAATTCCTATTAACTAATAGTGAATATTTCCCGCAAAGCTTTCCCTTTTTAGGAAAGCCTCACAAAATATTTGAAGCGCTCAAATGCGTGCTACCACACTTGTGAAATTTGATGCTACGCACCAAGTGAAATACAATCCGCCCTTAACGCGCACAGTGCATTTCACTGCGAAGCAATTTCACAATAACCGCAGGTTATTATTTCACTCGCCGTAAGGCGAATTTCACAGAAAAAAGGTCTTTGTCAAAAATGACAAAGACCTTTTTTCTGGTGGAGCTGAGGTGCTCAAGGATGAACACCCCTCCGAAGCTCCGGTTTCGCCTTCAAATGCCGTTTCTATATC
>ERZ827108.3305-NODE-3305-length-14020-cov-3.668958_pt1 | contig 14020 bp, 10 predicted proteins | sample MGYA00519921_ERZ827108 | MGnify/ENA primary metagenome ERZ827108 (study PRJEB31778, sample SAMEA3449258) | human gut metagenome | biome: human gut; feature: human-associated habitat; material: faeces | place: United Kingdom | collected 2010/2012 ... | reverse complement strand
GGGAAGGCTTCTGCCAATGGCGAGGCTCTCTCCCCCACCGCCTGCGGGCGGAGCCCCCTCGCAGAGGGGGCCAAGAAACAGCGGGTGCCGCACGGACACCCGCTGTTTTTCATACAATCCGCTGCATTTCCAGCTTGCTGCGGCGGGTGTTCATGCCGACGCTGAGCACAATGCCGACGCAGAGATACATCATGACGACGCTTGACCCGCCTGCCGAGAAGAACGGCAGCGTCACGCCGATGACCGGCAGCACCTGCAAATTCATGCCTATGTTTATCACACACTGCAAAAACAGCGCCGCAAAGATGCCGACGCAGATATTGCAGCCCAGCGCGTCGGGGCATTGCAGACCGGTGCGCAGCGTGCGCAGGCAGAGCGCAAACAGCAGCAACAGCACCGCCGCCGCGCCCAGAAAGCCCAAAACGTTTGCCAGATACGCAAAAATAAAATCGTTCCAGGCGTTGGGCACAAAGATGTGCTCCCCGGAGAGCAGCCCCTGCCCCGTCAGCCCGCCGGTGCCAATGGCCATGGCCCCCTTGTTCTGCTGGTAGGTAATGTCCGCCAGCGCGGGGTCATCGGGGGTGAGCACGGCCAGGATGCGTTTGAACTGGTAGCCCTTCAAAATGCCGGGCCGCAGTGTCAGCAGCGCCGCGCCGCCGATGCAGGGGCCCAGCACCAGTGCCACCATGGGGCACACGCCGCTCATCCGGGCCATCTTCTGGTAAATTTCAGAATACGCGCTCAGTGCCTGAGCGCCCTCGTCGATGCGCACGCCAGCGCTGTCCATCAGCGCCAGCACGGGAGCGCCGGTCTTCTGCGCCAGTTCCAGCAGCTTGACGATCTTTGCTGCCTGCAGCTGGCCCATCGCACCGCCGCGCACGGTGAAGTCCTGAGCAAAAAGGTACACCGGGCGTTCCTCGATGGTGGCATAGCCGGTGACCACACCCGCGCCCTCATCGTTCCGGCTTACCAGCGCGAAGAGCTCCACAAAGCTGCCCGCGTCGGCGATCTTGGCAATGCGCTCGCGCGCGGTCAGTTTTCCGGCATCCCGCTGCTCCTTCAGGCGCTTCTCGTCCCCTGCCAGAATTTCCTGGCGAAGACTGAGCACCTTTTCCAGTCCTTGAGAGTTATGCATTTCCGTTCTCCTTCCACGCCGTTGAATAATATCAGTTGGTTGGATCAAGCCGGAATAATCCAACTTCATCCTGATTTTCACTATTCCATTTCTCCCACCTGTTTTCCTGCCTGATCGTGATATTTTTGACAAAATTTTTCGTTTTTTTATTTTGGACCCTTTTCTTCCCCCAAAAAGGAAAAGACGCGGATCTCATTTTGGAGACCCGCGCCGCGCCGGTCAGGCGTTATGCTCTTTCTGATGCTTCATCGCCGCGCCGATCAGCTCCCGGAAGAGCGGATGGGGCCGGTTGGGACGGCTCTTGAACTCGGGGTGATACTGCACCGCTACGAAGAAAGGATGATCGGGCAACTCCACGATCTCCACCAGATCCCGCTCGGGATTGCGTCCAGCCACGACCATGCCGGCCTTTTCAAAGCGCTCCCGGTAATCGTTGTTGAACTCATAGCGGTGACGATGCCGCTCCCAGATTTCCGTCTCGCCGTAAGCCTTGGCGCTGACGGTACCGGAGGTCAGTTCGCAGCGGTACTTGCCCAGTCGCATGGTGTGACCCAGATTTTCAAGGTTCTGATCCTCCATCAGGCCGATGACGGGATCGGGCGTATCGGGGTCCATTTCAGTGGTATTGGCCATGGGCAGGCCCAGTTTATGCCGGGCAAATTCGATCACGGCCATCTGCATTCCAAGGCACAGGCCCAGAAAGGGCAGACCATTCTCCCGCGCGTAGCGGATCGCGGCCATTTTACCTTCCAGTCCGCGGGAACCGAAGCCGCCGGGCACCACCAGTCCATCCGCGTCCTTCAGCAGCTCGGCGGCGTTTTCGTCCGTCACCGTTTCCGCGGCGATCCAGAGGATGTGCGCCTTCACACCATGGAAAATACCGCCGTGCTCCAGCGCCTCTACCACGCTCAGGTACGCGTCGGGCAGCTCCACATATTTGCCCACCAGCGCGATATTCACCTTTTCCTTGCAGCCCAGCTGGCGTTCCACCATGGCGCGCCACTCGGCCAGATCCGCTTCCGGCGCATCGATGCGCAGAAGCTCCAGCACCTTGTCATCCAAATGTTCCGCGTGCAGAAGCAGCGGCACCTCATACAGGCTGCGGGCGTTCTGATTTTCAAATACGCAGTCCTTGGGCATATTGCAGAACATACCGATCTTTGCGCGCATTTCTTCGGGAATGGAGCGTTCGGCCCGGCAAACCAGAATATCCGGTGCGATGCCCAGCCCGGACAGTTCCTTCACGCTGTGCTGGGTAGGCTTGGTTTTCAGTTCGTTGGCCGCGTTCAGGTACGGTACCAGCGTCACGTGGATATACAGGCAGTTGTCCCGTCCCACCTCGGCGCGCATCTGGCGGATGGCCTCCAGAAAAGGCTGGCTTTCAATATCGCCCACGGTGCCGCCGATTTCGGTGATAACAATGTCGGGAGGGTTCTCCGTGCGGGAAACGGAGAGGATGCGATCCTTGATTTCGTTGGTAATGTGGGGAATGATCTGCACCGTCGCGCCCAGATACTCGCCCCGGCGTTCCCGGTCGATGACAGTCTTGTAGACACGGCCGCTGGTCACGTTGCTGCGCTGACTCAGGCTTTCGTCGATGAAGCGCTCGTAGTGGCCAAGGTCAAGGTCCGTCTCCGCACCGTCGTCGGTCACGAACACCTCGCCGTGCTGGTACGGATTCATGGTACCAGGGTCTACGTTAATGTAGGGATCCAGCTTCTGCATGGAGACGCGCAGCCCCCGCAGTTTCAGCAGCCGTCCCAGCGACGCCGCTGTGATGCCTTTTCCCAGGGAAGAAACCACACCACCCGTGACAAAGATAAATTTCGTTTGCATCCCGAACACTCCCCCCGCATTTGATCCACGTTACCAATCTAAAAATAAAAAACCTTTCATATTCTAGGCACCGTCGAGCCGTTCGTCAAGGATTTATGCAAAGGAAAAACAAAAAATTGACCGCGATTCTTCCACTCCTTTGGGAGGAGGGAAAAGATGCGGCCCATCGTTGTTTTTTTCAAGCATTCACGCCGTTTTCATGCTTCTGCTGAATCTCTTTCATCGTCACGTCCAGTTCCCGGTAAAAATCGCCGATCTGCCGTCCGTCCACCAGTCCGTGGTGGCACAGTACCGTGACCGGCATGGTCACGCGGCCGCCCTCCGCCTGATACTTTCCCCAAACGAAACGGGGATTGCTGTCCGCCGGGATGGGCGTAGGTTGAGTCACGGAAGTGTAATGCACCCACGGCACGGTGGACACATAGAAATATGGCAGCAGGTCCGAGGTATCCTCCTCGATGGTGCCGTGACGGGCCGCTTCCTCCTGCACAGGGCGGGCCGCCTGCAGGAACGGCACGAAATCGTCCCGGCAGTCCAGCTGGCAATAGGCGTAGGTTCCATCCTCCCGCGCCACGGTGTGGGAAGTGGGACACCACGGATATTCCAGAATCTCCCCATCTTTGATCCGCTGACGGAGGGCGGGCACCCGGTTGGCCGCTCGGGCTGCACACCACAAAAACGCCAGGAAGAACGGCACGCCGCTTTCCTTCTGCCAATGATAAAACTCCGTAATATCCACCTGAACCGTCATGCCCACATAGGGATAGCCCATGGTCAGAAAATAGTGAAAGTGCTTCGCCCGTGGATAGGTGCTCAGTTCGATATGAATCGGGGCGGGTGTCTGGATGGTCATGATGGTTCCTCCGTCTTTCGGGATGGTGGTTTTTCGTCTTCATCATACCGCCCTCCCTTCCGCCTTGTCAACGGCATTTTCCAACCTAATGTCCATAAGTCCCTGTTCGAATTGACACACTCCATAAAAAAGGCTATGATAAGATGTATTTTTCCACCCGGAAGGACTGATACCGTGCGCAAAGCGGAAATCCGCTTGAGAAATCGTTTTTTCATTCCCGCCTACTGGCTGCTGGCGGCAGTGCTGGCCTGCATTGTCACCCTGAGCCTCAGTTTTTGGCAATACGGTACGGCGGAAGGGTTTGCGGGCGCCCCATGGCGCTCTCTTATGCAGATCGCATGGCGAACGGCGGCCTATGCGCTGCTGGGTACGCTGCTGGATCGTATGCTGAACCTGTCTGCCGCAGCAAAGTCCCTCTCCCCCTTCGCACTGGGCGGCGGGCTTTTGTTGTGCTGGCTTCCTTATTTATATTGGATCTTTCCCGGCACGGTTTCCAATGACAGCGTTACGCAGGTGCTGGAGATCATCGGCGTGGAAAAGCTGGGCAACGCCAATCCCATTTTCCAGACAGCGCTGATCTACTTCTTCCGTGGTGTCGGCAAGTTGCTGGGCAGCGCGGACGCGGGCGTATTTCTGTACTGCATGGTGCAGGCGCTGCTGATGGCTTGGCTGCTGGGGGCGCTCCTTTCCGAGCAGCGAAAGAGTGGCGCGCCCCGCTGGCTGACGGTGACTTCCTTCCTATTTTATGGGCTATGTCCCGTGTTTCCCTTGTTCGCATTCTGCGTGGGCAAAGACACCAACTTCTCCATGGCGGTGCTGTGGCTGTCTCTGTTGATCGCCCGGCGGCTCCTTTCCCAGTCAGACGGCGAAAAGCCCTCCCGCTGGGAAACGCCCTGCCTGTGCGCGGCGGCGGTGCTTTGCACACTTTTACGGAACCCGGGCTTTTATCTGGCTCTCCTGACCCTTCTGATTTTACTGATCTTTTCCCTTCACGGAAAGCGCCGTGTAGAGGGACAATGGAAATCCCCCGTTTGGGCGCTGGGCTGCATACTGGCGGTTTACGGAGCGCTGCATCTGCTTCTGATCCCGGCGCTGGGCATCGAACCCATGCCAGCTACGGAGAATTGGTCCCTGCCGCTGCAGCAGGTGGCGCGGGTCGCCGCGACCCATCCGTTGACCGACGAGGAAGCCGCCGCCATCGACGGCGTACTGGAACTGGACAAGCTGGCGGAAAGCTACAATGGCGAGCTCAGCGACCCGGTGAAGGATCTTTGGCGCAAGGACTCAACGAAGGAGCAGACCGACGCATTTTTCCGCACATGGCGCAGTCTCCTGCGAAAATATCCGCTTACCTGCCTGAGCGCCACGTTTCATAATACCTATGGCTATCTGTGTCCCGGCTTTTTGAGCCGGATCAAGCCGACCCTGCTCATTGGGCGGCAAAAGACCATGACTCCTGCGCTGGAAGCCGCCTTCCCCTATTCGGTCAACGTCCGGGCGGACGACCTGAAAGCCCTGATGAACCGGCTAAGCGATTTCGCCCCCTTTCGGGTATGGATCGCCCCGGGGCTGTACGCATGGGCCTGTCTGTTCAGCCTTACGCAACTTCTGCGAAGCCGAAAAAAGCGGCTGTTGATCGCCGCCGTGCCCGCTCTGTTTTCGCTGGCAGGCTGCCTGATGAGCGCCGTCAACGGCTACTTCCGCTACGCCATGCCGCTGTACCTGTGTGCGCCGCTGCTTTTGTGGCTGTGCGCCTGTTCCAACCCTCATACAAAGGAGTGAAAAAAGCATGAAGCTATTGGTTGCTCTGCCCTGTTACAATGAAGCCGAAAAAATCCAGAAAGTCATTCAGGAGATTCCCTCTTCTTTTGAGGGGATCGACGAAAGGCGGATTCTTGTGGTGGACGACGGCAGCGCCGACGAAACCGCCAGTCTGGCTCACGAGGCTGGAGCTGTTGTCATTCGCCACAAGGTCAACAAGGGGCTGGGTCAGACTTTCCGGGACGCGGTGGAATACGCCGTGGTTCACGGTTTTGACATCATGGTCAACATGGACGGCGACGGACAGTTCAACAGCCAGAACATTGCCGACCTGATCGCGCCCATCCTTCACAACGAGGCGGATTTCGTCACCGGCTCCCGTTTCATGACCGGCCGGGAAATTCCTCACATGCCGCCCATCAAGCGCTGGGGCAACGACCGCATGACGAACCTGATCAGCCGCCTGTGCCGCCGCAAGTTCACCGATGTCAGCTGTGGCTTCCGCGCCTACAGCCGGGAGACCCTGCTGAAGATCAATTTTCACGGCCGCTACACCTACACGCAGGAAAGCTTCATTTCTTTCTGCTTCGACGGTCTTGCCATCCGGGAAGTGCCCATTGACGTTACCTATTTTCCCGAGCGGAAAAGCCGGGTGGCGGGAAGCATCCCCAAGTATCTCAAAAAGACCTCCGGTATTATCGTAGGGCTGATGCGCGATTATTACCCCATGCGCTTCTTCGGTTCGATCGGAGGTGTTTTCCTGATCCCCGCGCTGGTCTTCGGCCTTATGTTCCTGATCCATTATCTGAAGGTAGGCTACTTCAGCGGCTATCTGTTTGCAGGGCTGATTTCAGCTTTCTGTCTGCTGATCTCCGTGCTGATGTTCTGCTTCGGCGTGGCCATGGAGAGCATGGTGCGCGTCAACCGCAATGAAAACCGCATCCTGTACGAGCTGCGCAAAAATGCGCCCATTCAGCCTGAACATCCCGAAGAGGTGCTGTACAAATGAAGATCATGATTTCCATCGATCACCCCGCGTGGATCCACCAGTTCCGCTACATCATCCAGAAGGAAAAGGAAAAAGGAAACGAAGTGACGGTGCTGGCGCTGGATAAGGACGGCGATCTGGAACTGCTGCGGAGCTTTGGCATTCCCTACATTCTCTGCGCGCATTCCACCGGCAAGAACATTGTAGAGAAGGGCTTTCTCTTTCTGGCCACCTGCCTGAACCACACCTATTACGGTCTGAAATACAAGCCGGATATTTTCATCGGCCGCGGCTCCCCCATGCTGGCCATCGCTGCGTGGGTCTGCCGTAAGCCCCATCTTCTGTATGAAGATACGGAGGTCAGCAAGTTCAGTCTGAATATTTGCAAGCATATCTCCACCAAAATCCTCACCCCCCGCACCTTTCTGACCGATCTGGGCCCCCGGCAGGAACGAGTGGACACCTACAAGGAACTGTTCTACCTGCATCCTTCCGTGTTCACGCCGGATGCTCAAAAGCTGCGGGAGGTGGGGTTTGACCCGGACGAACCCTACATCCTTGTGCGCTTCGTGGCCTTCAACGCCAGCCATGACATTGGTATCAAGGTCATGTCCGACGAGGAAAAAATCGCGCTGGTGGATCGCCTGTCGAAATACGGCCGGGTATATATTTCCTCCGAGGGCCCCGTGCCAGACGAATTGAAGGACAAGCTGCTGAAAACGCCCTACCATCTGATCCACCACGTGCTGGCCTTCGCCCAGCTGGTATTCAGCGAAGGGGCCACCATTGCCAGCGAGGCGGCTGTGCTGGGCGTTCATGCCCTGTACGTCAACACCATTCAGAGCGGCTCCACCCGGGAGCAGAGCGAGCGTTACGGCCTGTTGTACTGCTTCCACGACCCGGACGAGCGTTTCCGTCAGGCGGCGGACAAGGCCGTGGAGCTGCTGGAAACGCCCCATCTGGTGGAAATGGGTCAGGCCAAGCGCCGCAAGCTGCTGGAAGAAAAAGTGGATATCAACGGCTACTTCATGCAGGAAATGGAACGGCTGGTCAAAGTGGGGAGGAAAGGTAAATGACATGGCTGGATCTGGGCAACGGCTGGCGGAACTTGTTCCTGCTTTCGGCCTTTCTGCAGGCCGTCGCGCTGGGGACGCTGTTTGCAGCCCGCCGTTGGTTTTCCAAAGGGAGCCGTCTGGCCTGTTTTCTGACCGGTGCCGCGGCAACGCCCCTGCTGGAATACCTGTGGATGCTGGCACTGGCCTTTCTCTGGCCCAACGCGCCCAAACTGGTCTATATCGGCGTGCCGCCGCTGGCTGCCGGTGTTTTGCTGGCGGTGATGCTGCTGCGCTGCATTCGCCGGATCCCGGCGCTTTTCCGGCGGGGACTGGCGTTTGTCCGCCGTCTTTGCCATTTTGACAAACCCGCGCTGATCGCGCTGTGTTTCGCCCTGTGTATGGTCATTTTGCTGGCCCCGGTGTGCGTCCGCTTTCTGTCCAGTATGAACTGCGCGGAAGCCAGCGACGCGGGCGAATATCTTGCACTGGCGCAGCGCTACTGCACTGACCGAAACGTGGGCGAACTGCTGGAAAAAAACGAGACCGAAGGGCATTTCCGCGGCAACAGCCATTTTCCCTCGCTGGAGCTGTACATGAGCTACGGACTGTTCCATACGGGCGGCGACAGCTTCGGCTACCCTTACGATAAACCCGCCTTTACTGCCATTGGGTTACTGCTGTTCTATGTAGCGGCGGCCTACGGCGCGCTGCTTTTGACCTTCTGCCGGGAAAAAAAGGGCTGCGCGCTGCTGGGCGTTCTTTTGTTCAATCTGGTGCCGAATCTTTACTATTCCGTTGCATCCGCTCCCCGGGATATGTGGCGCATTCTGGCGGTCTTACTCAGTGTATTGGCCTTTGCGGGACTTCAGCCCCGCAGCCGCAGCGTAAAAGCCTATCTTGGTAAGCTGCTGTTCGCCTTTGCCCTGTGCTTTACGGTGATGAGCACCCATGTGGTATGCTTCGTAGTGCTGCCCTTTGTGGTGGTGGCGTGGGTCGTCTGGCGCTGGATGGAGTCTCTGATGCTGCGCCGGGGCGGAGCAGGACGGACACTTCTTTCCTCCATCGGCGTGGCGCTGGCCGGGGCGGCGGGCACCATTACCGCCTATCTGGGCAATCTGTGGTGCTTCCGCCAGTGGGGCGAAATGTCTCCGTGGCGGCTGATGACCAGCTTCACGGATGCTCCGTGGTACGACCTGTACATGAAGATCGAATACAAGCTGGAGGAGACCACCACCCATCTGGATTTCTGGTCGGCCCGAAACGACATTCTGCTCAGTTACGCCACTCCCGTGGGCATCTGGGGCTTCCGGCTGGCGCTGGTGGGGCTTCTGGCCGGGCTGATCTTCGTGATCTGGCGGCGTGTCGCCCTTCGCCGGCAATCCCAAACCCTGCTGATGAACGCCGGTCAGGACGGCCCCACTGCCGTCGTTCTTTCCTTCCGGGAGAACGACTCCTTCCGCACGGTATCGCCGCTTTTGTTCTGTTCGCTGTGTACGCTGCTGACCGCCGCGTCCATGCTGGGCTTTCTGGACACGCCCCTGTATAGCTTTTCCGGCTCGTTCCTGAAACTGCCCCGGTATACGCTGCAATGGTTCCTGCTGGCCTGCGTCATGATCTGTGTCTCCCTGTCCGCTCTTTCGGATGTGTGGCCCAAGCTGTGCGAACAAGGTAAGCACTGGCTGCGCCGTAGGCAATGGCGCAGCCCTGCCGGGCTGGTCGGCACGATCCGGCGACTTCCCGCATGGTTCTGCGCCCTGCTGTGTGTGCTTGGCATGGTGCAGGGCACCCGGCAGACGGGCTACGCCGCCAGTTTCTACCGCAACAGCCGCAATGTGATGGAAAACGAAAGCATCCTCATGGACAACGGCTTCCGGGAACATTACGGTCTGCTGATGACGCTGGCGGACGCGCTCCCGGCTGACGGAACCATCCTTATCACCCAATCCGGGTATCAGTATCCCCTGAAAGGCAAAGGATACCTGTTGCAGAGCAATCCCATCGTCCCGATTCTGAACATGACGGAGGCGGAAATTCCCGGCGAACTGGAGCGGCTCCACGTGGGGATGATCGTCACCAATCCCTCGTTCTGGGACGATCGATATCTGATCAAGTCCACCCTGAACGATTACCTGACCACGCTGCCCTCGGAGCAAATCGTCGAAACGGGATTTCTTCGCTTTTACCTGCTGGATCCCGCTTTGGTTCCCGTGGCGCAGGCTGCGCTGGAAACGACGAATTGACGCTTGCAGCCAAGCCCCCTTTCCCCTATTCTGCCGATTCAATGGAGGTCTCTATGAACTGTCCCAAATGCGGAACGCCGGTCATGCCCGGCGCAGCCTTTTGCCCCATCTGCAACGAGCCCCTGCAGCAGTCGCCAACCATCCCGCCCCAGGGCTTTCCCAACGACCCCAACGCCGTTTACGGTCAACAGCCGGGCTATTCCCAGCAGCCGCCGGTCAACGGAATGCCGGGCGGCTATCAGCAACCCTATCCCAATGGCTATCAGGCGGGGCAGCAGTCCGGTTATCAGCCGGGCTATCCGCCCTACCAGCAGACCTACCCCACCGGCTATCAGCAGCCTTACCAGTATGGGGAAACGCGCCAGAATCCTTTTTCCAGCGCCATGAGCGAGCTGCCCCACGTATTTTCCCTCAGCTTCAAAAACCCCGGCGAGGCTTTCCACAGTCTGTTGGAGCGCAGCGACACCATCACCGGCCCCATTCTGTGCGGCGTGGTGTTGCTGCTCAGTTTCTTCGCCGGAATGACCGTAGCCCGCGGAGTGGTCAGCATTTTCTTTTCCGCCGTCTCGTCCCTGACCGGAGTCAGTCTGGCCGGAAGCGCCAGTTCCATGAATCAGGGCATCAACTATGTGGCCGGGCGCATCGCCCCTTCTGTCGGCGGCGTGACGGTGCTCTGCCAGTTGATCTCCATGCTGGTGCCGGTGCTGGTCAGCGGCATTTACCTGCTGGGCATCTGCAAGGTGCCTTTCTCGTGGCCTGTGATTTTCGGGCTGGTCAGCATCCCCAGCATTCCTTCGGCGGTAGCCGCGCTGGCCGGGATGCTGCTGAGCCTGCTTTCGCCGTGGCTGACGATCGTCTGCGTCCTGTGCGGCATGGCGTTCAGCTACCTGCAGCTTGGAGCCCTGCTGCAATATGTCACCGGGCGCTCTGAACAGCAGCTCTTTCTGCCCAAAACCGCCTGCATCCTGCTCTCTCTGCTGCTGACCCTACTGCTGCACCTGCTGATCGGCGGCGGGCTGATGGGCAACGTGATGAATTACATGATTCAGCTGCTGTCCAACGTGGGGTCTCTGCTGTGAAGCGGCCCGGCAAGCGTTGGCTCTGGCTGATCCCCTGTGTGCTGGCATTGGCGGTCGGTCTTTTCCTGCTGCTGCGCTCACGCGCCGCTTCACTGTCCGCTCCCGCTCCGTCTGCGGCGCTTTTGCAGGCGTCGGACGGTCTGGACGAGATCGAACTGCAGGCGGAGTTTCTGCCGGAGAGCCGCTCTCTCCGGGTCACCCAGCGCATGGCGCTGACTTCCCGGGTCGATGACGCCCGGGACACGTTGGTACTGCGCACCTGGCCCAACGCCTACCAGAGTATGGAGACCTCTCCGCTGACCCTGACGGAGCTGTACGATGCGGCTTACCCGGAGGGCTTTTCCACGGGTGTGCTGGTCATGGAAGAAGCTGCCATCGCCCATGGAGACGGCGCGGCGGAGAAAGTCTTCTACCGCTATACCGACACGGCCAAGACCGTGCTGTCTCTGCCCCTTGCCCAAAGCTGGGGCTGCGGCGAAACGCTGACCGTTACCCTTCGTTATACGCTGATGCTGCCCAAGGCCGCTTCCCGCTACGGGGTGATGAACGGCGTATACGCCGTGGGCAACGCCTTTCCCTTGCCTGCCCTATATGAAAACGGCGCTTACCGTACCGATGATCATTCCCCCATCGGCGATCCTTTCGTCAGCGAATGCGCCAATTTCTCATTGGAGCTGACCCTGCCGGACGGCTACCAATGCGCCGCAACGTCGTTCCCCTCCGAAACCCGTCAGGACGGTGAAAGGCAGGTCATGACCTTTTCCGCTCCTGCCGTCCGGGACTTTGCCTTGGTACTGTCCCAGCAGTTTCAAGCGGTGCAGGCCATGGAGGGCAATGTGCTGGTCAGCGTATATGCTCCCGACGGAAATTGGGCCCGTCAGGCGCTTGCCTTTGCGCGGGCGGCGCTGCGCTGTTACAACGAGCTTTACGGCGATTATCCCTACCCCAGTCTGACGCTGACCGGGTCGACCCTGCCCTATGACGGGGCGGAATATCCGGGGCTGTGTCTGCTTTCTTCTTCCCTGACCGGGGACGAACTGGAAAAGACCGCGGCCCATGAAGTGGCGCACCAGTGGTGGTACGCGATTGTCGGCAGCGACAGTGTGAACAACGCCTGGCAGGACGAGGCTTTGAGTCAGTTCAGTGCGCTTTCCTACTGGGAACGCGCCCACGGAGCCGCCGCACGGGCCGAATGGTACGAACAGGAGATCGCTCCCTCCCTGCGCATCACGCTGAATGCCACGGCTGGCGCGCCCCTCAGCTGGTTTTCCAGTCTTGGCGAATACAAAAGTCTGGTTTACGACCGGGGAACGGCGCTGCTTTGCGCGGCGGACGAGCTGCTGGGCGGACGGATGAACGATTTTCTTCGCTTGTACCGGGAACGATGTGCATTTGGCATGGCCTCCCGGCAGGATTTTCTATCCCTTCTCACCGAATATTCCGGTGAGGATTTTACGCCCCTTTTCGAGGACTATCTGGACACGCTGATCACGCCCTGACTGGGCGAACCTGCAATACGAAAGGATGATTTCATGGACGCATCCCTGATGCGGCAAAGTGCGCTGCTGATTCCCGCCTATCAGCCCGACGACCGTCTGCCCCCCTACGTGGAGGCGCTGAAATCGGCCGGGGTGGGCAAGATCATTGTGGTGGACGATGGCAGCGGCGACAAATTCCAGCCCTTGTTCGGGTCCATTCCGCAGGATGAGGTCACTCACGTCATTTCCTACACGCCCAACGGCGGCAAGGGACACGCCATGCGGGAGGGAATGCGCTATCTGCTGGATCACTGCCCGGAGCAGCGCTTCATCATCACGGCGGACAGCGACGGACAGCACACCGTCCGGGACGTGCTGCGGATGATCGAAAGTCTAAGCGAAAACCACGAAGGTCTTCTGCTGGGCAGCCGGGATTTTTCTCAGGAGAACGTGCCCTTCAAGAGCCGCAACGGCAATCGCATCACATCCGCGGTATTCAAGCTGCTTTACGGCGTTTGGGTCAGCGACACCCAGACGGGTCTGCGGGGCTTTGAGCGTTCGCTGCTGCCCCTGATGATCGACGTAAAGGGCGAACGTTACGAATACGAAATGAACGTGCTCATCGAATGCGCCCAGAAACACATTCCCATGCGCGCCCTTCCTATCGAGACGGTTTACGAAAACAACAACGAAGGCTCGCACTTCCGGGCCTTCCGGGACAGTGCCCGTATCTACGGCGTGATCCTCGGCGGTTTTTTCCGTTTCATCAGTTCATCGGTCATTAGTTTTCTGGTGGACTACCTGCTCTATTTGCTGCTGAACAACCTGTTCAAGCTTTTCTGCCCCGGTTTGGAGCACCAGTTCCGCTTCCTTTTCATCTCCGTTCTCAGCCGCATTGGTCTGGCCACGGTCATTGCGCGGGTCTGCTCCGGCACGGTAAACTATCTGATCAACCAGAAGATGGTTTTCCACTACCACGGTTCCGGCAGTCGCAGCTTTGTGCGCTATCTCTGCGTTTTCGTTCTCAACATGCTGCTTTCCGCCGGTCTGACCAGCACCCTGCACCTCTGGCTGGGCTGGAGCGACAACATCTCCAAGATTCCCGTCGATCTCCTTCTTTTCTTCCTCAGCTACTACCTCCAGCGCAAATGGGTCTTCCAGCAGCAGGGCTAAAGCCCTGCACCCATTTCTGCGCGCCATGCGCGCAGGGTGCTCGGGAGACATGCGGCTTGGCCGTGAAGCTACCGCCGCTCGGCAACGGGCCTCGCGGCTCGCGAGTCTGGTGCGACTCCCTGTTTGGTGGCCGATTCAGACCGCCATTCGGCGACAGGCCTCATGGCTCGCTGAAAAGGCCAGCGTGCAAAAGAACACACGCTGGCCTTTGTTGCCACGATAATATTCCGCCCCGCAATGGGTAAGCCTGCCCGCCGTCCACTGTGGGGAAGCACAAGCCTCCCTTTTTTGCGTGGCAAAACAGCCAAGTCGCAAGAACCCTTTCAAGCCGCAAGAGGTAAGTATGCCTCACGCCAACTACGGGGATGCAGAGCGGCGATAGGCAGCGGAGGGAAAAAGCCTTGCCCTTTTTGAAAGAGGAA
>ERZ827108.3301-NODE-3301-length-14031-cov-2.738337_pt1 | contig 14031 bp, 15 predicted proteins | sample MGYA00519921_ERZ827108 | MGnify/ENA primary metagenome ERZ827108 (study PRJEB31778, sample SAMEA3449258) | human gut metagenome | biome: human gut; feature: human-associated habitat; material: faeces | place: United Kingdom | collected 2010/2012 ... | reverse complement strand
AGATAGCAGCACTGTTTTACAGATACTTCATAACCGCGGCCCCCTCACGCCGGATGAAATTTACTTGCTTTTGGATTCATCTGGGCCGTGGCTATACTCAAACATTTCATACCTAAGAAGGAATGGATGGATAGTTGCAGAGCTCCCGAAAGAGATGGAAAACTGTAATGGTGTTTTCCCGGATACTAAAATAAGCATTACAGAAACGGGGAAAGAGGCTCTATATGATCATCTTAATCGGGAAAAGATAGAGCGGAAAATATCCATTCGCTACTGGATAACAACTGGCATATCTCTGGTGGCCCTTGCTGTTGCTATTATTTCAATAGTCCTACAATTCCAATGATATTAAGAATAATAGCTGCGGCCATAATACCCCACGTGATGTACCATGCCCAATCCGGGATGGAGTAACGTGTTTGTTCCCGCTGTTCCCATTCCAGGATAGTATCATCGTTCTCTTCCCACTCGGTGGGACCTTTATTTTTTCTCATTCCATCACCTCCTCTTGTTCCTCTCCTTCCGCCCGTGGTAGAATGGGCAGAGAAAGGAAGTGTTAAAATGACCTCGTCAAGAGAAAAATTATTAAACCGCATTCGCCAACATAGCTTTGAGCATAATGAACCGCTCTTCATTGAGTTAATGAACGAAGCCGGAGAATACATCGAAAACGTGAATCAGCTTATGAACGACGATGATTGGCTCACACGAGAAGGATATATTTTCCATCCCGCAAGCGGCTGCGGTTACCTTGTGTTGGAGCTCACTGAGAAGGGCGAAAAGTTTTTTTCTCAAACGTCAAACCCTGATCGAAGCGAAGTTTCTTTTCATTTTGATGGCGCCACCATTCATAACGCCACAATTGGAAGCGGAAATAGCGTCGGCTCTATGGTGTATAATGGTGCATCCGCCCTGTCTGAGTTGGAGAACGTCATCGCCCAACAACCGTCAGCGAATCAGGCGGCTCTTAACGAGATGCTGGATCTCCTCCGGGATATTCAACGCGCTCAGCAGCCCATCGAGAAATCCCGGTTCGCTCGTTTCTATGAGCTTGTCAAAAATAGTTCTGATCTTGTCCTTCCGATTGGAAAGTTCCTGTTTGAATTCGTCTTCGCTCCTCGCGGATGACTGAATAAAGCCCTGTTGTTTGGCCCAAAGTTCTACTGCTGAAAAAGTCAGTTCAAGGCACAGCAGCAAGGTTTCATTTTCTTGTTTTAATTTCTTGATCGCTGCGTCTTTTTCACTTTGAGTTTTCGTGTCCATTTCATCACCTCCTCTTTTTTACTCCTCAAGTTTAATTTATCACACTTAAAGAGTTATGTCAACGTCTTTTTACTCCTCAGGTGTGTTTTCTCATTGACAAGCGAGATAGAATATGTTTTAATGCACAATAGGAGGTGCGACTATGAGCGATATAAATAGCCGAATCCAAAGAGTAATTGCAGAATCTGGTTTAACCAAAACGGCATTTGCAGCCAAGTTGAATGTGTCACAGCAACATGTTTCAAGGCTCTCAAGTTATGGGGCCCCCAGTGAACGAACAATCGTTGATATCTGTGACAAGTTTGGCGTCAATGAAACCTGGCTGCGAACCGGAGAGGGGCCTATGTACAAAGAGGTATCCGAGGAAGAGGCTCTGTCAGAGTTCTTTGGGCGCATGTTAAAAGAGGATGTCCCGTATAGAAACGAGATCATCCTCTGTCTGAGCCGGATGTCCCCAGAGGGATGGAAAGCCGTTGGGGACAAGATACTGGAGATTGCAGATGAGATAAAGAAAAATAGAATTGAGGAAGAGTAAAATGGGCCTTAGATTTAGAAAATCAATTAAAATTGCCCCTGGAGTAAAAATGAACATAGGTAAAAAAAGCGTGGGTATCAGTGTTGGAACCAAAGGAGCTCGTATGTCAATCAATAGCAGCGGGCGAAGAACCACATCTATTGGAGTGCCAGGGACTGGCTTGTCTTATGTTAAGAGTTCAGGTGGAGGGGGCAGTAAAAGAAGTGCAGAATACTCCTCCTTTTCTGATGAGCCAGAAGAAGAAAACGTCAATTATGATCCCTCTTTCTATCGCAAAAAAGCCCGGAATGTAAAAATCAATAGTATAACGCTTCGGATTACTCTGATTGTTTTAGCCGTGCTATTTCTGATTTTGGGGATTGCATTTCCGGTTTGTTTTGTCCTATGTGCTCTTTGTATTGTTGGGTTTGTCCGACTCAATAAAAAATGGAAAGAGATATATGAAGAAGCAACAAAAGAAGCTGAAGTTTATGAGGCCGTCCATGAAGAGATGAAAGAAATAGACAGACTGCAAAAAGAAATCAACGAAGCGGACTCTCTGGCAGAGGTCTTTTTTCTCTATGAAGAAATGGAGCCTGTTGTAGAAGCTATCCGCGTAAAAACCTCTGCAATCAATCCAGAAATTGGATGGGATACCAGAAAGATATTGTCGGATGCTTTTGAAGGGAAAGTTGATGACCTGATGGAAGAAGAGTACCGTTCCGTATTTAAGGCCATCGGAAAGCTGAAAACGCAAAAGGGGATTGATGGGCATATTCAAAGATTCCAGGCTATCTTTGATGGGAACATGGAGAAATTGACCGATGCTCAAAAAGCAAAATTAAATGGATATAGAGCGAATCTGGAGCGTATCAAAGACATGATCCCCACGCAGTAAATGAAAAAGCCAGCCCCATTGGGCTGGCTTTTGAAAAATCAGGATCTGAGACCCTTGATGAAACTAAGTACAAGTCTAAGGCTTTTAATGGATAGGAACTCTAAACGAACGTGGATCTGCTGGACAATTTCTTTTTTCTCCATATAATTTCCCTCCATACTTTTTTTCGTAACGTATTCCCGGCGTGGCTGATATAAGAAAACCTCTTCCACACCTTGTCCTGAATGGGTCCAGGCCCCCGGCCTATTGATAGAGTGGTCACCGCGATTCTTCATGCTATGTCCTCCCCATTATAGAACAGATGTTCTGCGATCTGCAAGGCGCCAAAATAAGAGGAGATATATTTCTGGACTAATTTTCGGACCGAAGAAAATGTTTTTTATAGAATACCAACAATTTCCAAAAACCGCCATGTCCATATAATGGAAAATTTTGGCATACCCCAAGGCCAAAGGTGTGCATAATTGACAAAAACGACATGTTTTGACTTTTTATTACTGTGCAAAAAAGGAGAGATATCATGGAAAATACTCGAAACAACAAAAAATATGAATATGTCAGAAAGACATTTACTTGGGAGGGGAAAAGATACGACGTGAAGGGGAAAACCATCGAAGAAGTATATAAAAAAATCGCAAAAATGAAAGTATCTTTAGAACGCGGAGAAATTGTGATAAACGCCAATACAACCGTTGACCATTGGTTTAAGGAATGGGTAGAAACCTATAAGAACGCCGCCGGGCTCACTCCCAAAAGTCTAAAGATGTACGACGAGAAATACAGGAATTATATTCAGCCGGTTATCGGGGCAATGAAACTGCGTGACGTGAGAGAGATCCACCTGCAAAAGATTCTCAACGATCAGGCCGGACGATCTTATTCGCATGTGTCAAAGATTCGTCTGGTGCTCAAAGAGATGTTTTCTCGTGCCAGGAAAACAAGAATTATCACCTTTGACCCGGCGGAAGATTTGAAACTCCCTGCTACGCAGAAAAACAGCCATCGGGCAATCACAGAAACGGAACGGGCTGCCATCTTGTCTTTGGCGTCCACCCACAGATCCGGCCTGTGGGTCTTAATGATGCTGTATGCGGGGCTTCGCCCTGGGGAAACCGTAGCCCTCAACTGGGCGGATATCGACTTTGAGCGGAATGAAATCCATGTCCATAAGGCCGTGGAAAGTGGGTCCGAACGGATCAAAGAAACAAAAACAGAGGCAGGAAACCGTGATGTCCCTATGCACACGGACCTAAAATATCATCTCCTCCGTGTGCAAGGGAAACCGGATTCCCCTGTATTTCAAACCGGTGCTGGAAACCGGCACAATCATAAAAGTCTCCAACGCCTTTGGAACTCCTTCGCGCGGGACCTGGACATAAAATTGGGGGCAGAACTTAGGAGGAATCAAATCATAAAGCACGCGATTGCCCCAGACCTCACCCCGTACTGTCTTCGCCATACTTTCTGCACCGATCTCCAGAAAGCAGGGGTCCCCATCAATATTGCAAAGGAGCTCATGGGGCATTCTGATATCTCTGTAACCGCAAACATATATACCCACAAGGACCCGGGCACACTCCACGCAAATATAGAAAAGCTGGCAGCCTCTCAAGTGTGCTATACTGCCAGCGCATGGAATGACTTTATCGTTTTGTTTTCTGTTCTCCCCGACCTCAATTTTCCGGGATTCATATTGTCCAGCAGCACTTTTTCTGGAGGGATCAGCGAAACCATACATGTGGAAAATACCGTGGAAAAAAATGAGATGTTAGCGTAAATTCACTGAAATAAAAGGAAGTACAACGGCAGTTCTCTCTGCTTCCGGTTCTGAGGGTTGGGGGTTCGAGTCCCTCCTGGCGTGCCAAAAAAACAGTGTGTTCTTATTTTACAAGAACACACTGTTTTTTTATTTTCCCCTGCAAAGAGCGGGAAAGCCGTCCTCTCTCCCCCAGTCCACGCACCAAGCCCGCTCTCCAGGCATAGAATGGCAGCGGTTCGAGATTCCTCTGTGATCTCCACGATCCATGGCATGCCAAAAGGAGGCAAGATAGGATTTGTTTCTCACTCGTCTGAGCAATCTGCTCTGCGTCAAAAGCATTGTCACCATTCTGCTCACCCTGGTCTTTGGATACCTGACCATCACCAATCGGGTCTCCGGTCAGGATTTTCTTACGATATTCTCGGTGGTCATTGCTTTCTATTTTGGAACGCAAAGTCAACGGCTCTATGACAATGACACCACCTCCAAAGGGAAATCGTAGCCTTGGCCTTGCAGCCCTCATTCTTTTGCGCGGGAGGAAGCTCATATGAATTGTTATGGATACAACTATTACAAAAACTGCTACCCCAACCCTCTCCCGGAGGAGCAAGTGGTCTCCGGTCTCCAGGGACCGCAAGGTCCCCGGGGAGAACAAGGTCCCCAGGGAGAACAGGGCATCAAGGGAGACACCGGGTGCCCTGGCCCCATCGGTCCCCGGGGAATGGCAGGCCCGCAGGGCCCCCGGGGACCCCAAGGGGTCAGGGGCGACATGGGACCGAAGGGAGACCCTGGCGCCGTAGGACCGCAGGGACCCCGAGGTGACCCCGGGCCCATGGGCCCCCAAGGAGACCGAGGACCCGTAGGGCCCAAAGGGGATGCAGGCCCCATGGGGCCCACCGGTCCGAGAGGAGAGCGCGGTGAGCAGGGAGAGCGGGGCCCCGCCGGGGAACAGGGACCCCAGGGCGAGCAGGGCTATGCCGGTGTGCGGGGGCCCCAGGGACCCCAGGGGGAAATGGGCTGCCCCGGCCCCCAGGGCGAACAGGGGCCCCAAGGAGAACGGGGAATCCAAGGGGAGCGCGGTGAGACCGGTCCCCAAGGGGAACGGGGGGAGACCCCTACGGTGGCAGTCGGCACCGTGCAGCTGGGCGACCTCCCACAGGTCATCGCCAACCCCACGGAGACCGGCATTTCCCTGGACTTTGTGGTCCCGCTCGGCCCCACCGGACCCCAAGGGGAAGTAGGTCCGCAAGGCATCCAGGGTCCCCAGGGCGCACAGGGGGAAACCGGTCCCCAGGGCCCCACAGGCGCTTCCCCCACGGTTTCGGTGGGCACCGTCACCGCCGGCGAGGACCCTCAGATCACCGCCGTCCCCACAGAGACCGGCGTTTCCCTGAGCTTCGTGGTCCCCATTGGCCCCACGGGGCCCCAGGGCGAGACCGGCCCCCAAGGAGAAACCGGCGGCACGCCCACAGTGGCGGTAGGCAGCGTCACCGCCGGGGCAGATCCCCAGGTGACCGCCATCCCCACAGAGACGGGAATCTCCCTGGATTTCGTGGTCCCCGTGGGGCCCACAGGGCCCCAGGGAGAAGCAGGCCCCCAAGGAGAACAGGGGGAACCCGGCCCCCAGGGCGCGGTGGGCGCCACCGGACCCCAGGGTCTGACCGGCGCCACGCCCACGGTGTCCGTGGGCAGCGTCACCGCCGGTGACATTCCCCAGGTCACCGCTACCCCCACAGAGACCGGCATCTCTCTGGCCTTCGTGGTCCCCGTGGGGCCCACAGGGCCCCAGGGAGAAACCGGCCCCCAGGGCGAGAAAGGCGAGGCAGGTCCCCAGGGCGAGACCGGTGGGATCGGCCCCCAGGGGGAGAAAGGTGATGTAGGTCCCCAAGGGGAATCCGGTCCAAAAGGCGACCCCGGCACCTCCCCCAAAATCACTGTGGAAGAGGACACCCCCACCACCTATAAGGTAAAGTTCACCGACGACACCCAGGAGATCGTCAGCCCAAACCTCCGCTCCAACCTGAAGGTCTATAATAAAAACCTCTCGGTTGCCGGCAGTTCCCTGGAGGTTCCCCTGGAAAATCTGATCCTCACGGCGGAATACTCCGGGGTGGGAACCATTCGGCTCTCCCTCCGGCCCAAAGACACCGCCGCCCCCGTGCTGGCAGATGTCCGACGGACCAGCATTTACGGCGGTCTGGGCGCAGTGGAGGTACAGACCCTCGACAACACCAAAATCTCCACCAGGACTGTGATAGACGACATCGTGTACGATCAGTCCGAAGAAATGCACTGGATCCGGCTCCGGCAGCAGGACCCCAGCACCAGCCTTTGGTCCATGTGTGAGGTCCGCACCTTCTCCTCCAAGCTGGGTGCCAGAACCTCCATCTGCGTGGATTGGCTCTATACCGGCGTCACATTTTAACATCACAACGTGCAAGCGCCCCTCTGGATCAGAGGGGCGCTTGCCGTTATCCCGTGGTCACATCCCGCCCGGCCATGCAGCGGATGGTCAGGAAGGAAAAGAGGGCGATGCAGACCCCGCAGGCCAGCACAAAGGGTCCCACCTCCAGGGAGAGGTTGGGGTTATTGGCCCGCATGCCCAGGCAGAGCAGGGAATATGGGCAATACAGTCCGGCCCCCTGGCTGGTCATCACCAGGCCGGCAATGCCCCCCACCAGCCCCAGGGCCACCGGCGGGGCGAAGGAGCGGATCACCAAGCTGAGGAAAAGCTGCACCGCACACACCGCCATGCCCCCCAAGGCCCCGAAGAACATCCAGCCCGCCAGCTGAAGGGGCAGCCCGCCGGACACCCCTGCCAGCTGGCCGCTAAGCAGATACAGTACCCCAATGCAGACCTGCCCCAGCACCGCCACACCGGCGGCCAGGAGAAACTTGCTCCAGTAGAGGTCCCGCACCGGCACCGGGGCGGTCATCAGGCTGTTCCAGTTGTGATCCGTGTGCTCCAGCCGCCACTGCCAGGCACAAAACACACCAAACTGCGCCGGCATGAAAAAACTGGCGGAAAATATGCTGGCTCCACAGACTGTACCATCCATTGTCCAGAATCTCCAGGTTTCCCAGATAGTTCAGGGTTCCCATAATCGCAGGAAACAACGGCAGGACCAGAAAGACCGCCCACACCGGGCTCCGGCGGCATTTCATTCCCTCACTGCGCAATGCACGAAGCAGCACCTTTCATACCTCCTTCCGAACAAACAGGCCCCGGCCCACCGCCAGCACGACGATCATCCAGAGGGCCAGCAGGCCGAATTCCAGGGGCTGGGTCTGGACCCAGTAAAACTCCGTGGCCCGGGTGACCGGGTCCCAGTTCATGCCCGCCTGGATCAGCACCCCATAGTACCCCCAGATGACGCACCGCTGGACCCACTGGGGAAAAAACAGGGCAAACAGCCCCACAAAGCTGCCGAAAATCCCCACCGCCAGCGGCACCGCCTGGTTGACAAACCAAAGGGACAGGCCCTGCTGCAAGGCATAGATCACAAAACTCACCCCAAAGCAGAGGGCAAAGGAAAGCAGCAGCTTCCCCCAGGGGATCTGGGTCGGAAACCCCACCGCCAGCCCCAACAGACTCAGGAGCACCGTGCGCAGCAGCAGCATGCCGCCCACCAGAATCGCTCCCCAGGCCAGCTTGGCCCCAAACAGCCGCTGCGGCGTGGTCACGGTCTCCCAGAGCTTCCAGGTGCTCCCCTTGTGCTCCATCTCACAGTTCCGGCTGGCCAGGGCACTGATGGTGAGGGGCAGCATCACCGCGTCGATGACCGCCAGGTTATACAGCAGGGACATCCAGCCCTGGGCCAATTCCCTCGGCTCCATCTGGGTCAAGGTGCGGCCCATCCACGCCAGCTGCACCGCCACAAAGGCCAGACAGATCAGGGCAATCTTTCTCCGGCGGCATTTGAAAAACTCCATCCGCAGCAGCTTCATAGGCTCACTTCCTTTCCCCCTGTGAGCTCCAGGAAGATGTCCTCCAGGCTCTTCTGCCGCTCCTCCAGGCGGACCAGCCCCAGGCGTCCCTCCACCAGAGCCCGGCACAACCCGGCCGCCTGCTCGTCCGGGAGAATGGGCAGGACCAGATAGTCCCCCTCCTCCGTCCAGCCGATGCCCTTCTCCCTGAGCACCTGGGCGGCCAGCGCATTGTTGGTGGTTCGCAGGGCCAGATGGTGGCGGCTGCGCCCATGGAGGGCGGCCAGGGTGTCCTGGAACACCAGCACCCCCTCCCGGATGATGCCCACGGTGTCGGCCATCTGGTCGATCTCACTGAGCAGGTGGCTGGAGACCACCACCGTCATGCCAAACCGGCTGGGCAGGTCCCGGATCAGCTCCCGCATCTCCTGGATGCCCGCAGGGTCCAGGCCGTTGGTGGGCTCGTCCAAAATCAGCAGCTTGGGATAGCCCAGCAGGGCCGTGGCAATGCCCAGCCGCTGCTTCATCCCCAGGGAATAGTGGCAGACCTTTTTCCCCCGCTGCCCCTCCAGCCGGACGATCTCCAGCACCTCCCGGATGGCTTTTGGGGGAAGGCCCCGGAGGGTCTGCACAATCCGCAGGTTCTCCTCCCCGGTGAGGTGTCCGTAATAGCTGGGGCTCTCAATGAGACTGCCCACCTGGCGCAGCACGGCAATCCGGTTGCCCCGGTTCATGGGCTGGCCAAACACCTGAATCTCCCCCTGGGTGGGGCGGACCAGCCCCAGGATCATCTTCAGCGTGGTGGACTTCCCCGCGCCGTTGGGCCCCAGGAAGCCGTAAATGCTCCCCTCCGGCACCTGAAGGGCCAGGTTGGTCACCCGCATGACCGTGCCATAGCGTTTGCACAGGTTTCTGGTTTCAATGATCGGCATAGCGCAAACCTCCTTACAGGGCAAAGAATACCGCGCCCGCCTTACAGCCCCATGAAGGCCACCTTACGATTTCCTTACTTTTTTCCCAAGGTGGCTGGAAATACCCCGGAAATCCGTTATACTATTAAGAACAATAGGAGGTGTATTTCAATGGCTTATCAGATTTTGGTGGTGGACGATGAACCCGCCCTCCGGATGATGGTGCAGGAAATCCTGACCCAGGCCGGCTACGCCGTCTGCCTGGCCGGCAGCTGCAGGGAGGCCCTAACCCAGCGGGCCCAGGTCCATCCCGACGCCATTCTCCTGGACGTGATGCTCCCCGACGGCGATGGGTTCTCTCTGCTGGGCCAGCTGCGGCAGCAGGGGGACGTCCCGGTGCTCTTTCTCTCCGCCCGGGATGAGGACGAGGCCCGGCTCCGGGGCCTGGGACTGGGCGCCGACGACTACATCACCAAACCCTTTCTGGCCCAGGAGCTGCTGCTGCGGCTGCATGCAGTGCTCCGCCGGGTGTACCGCGCCGCCTCCGAGGAGGAGCCCGCCCGGCTGGGCGGCACGGAGGTCCATTGGGGGACGGGAACCCTCCGGCGGGATGGCCGGGAGGTCCCCCTCACCGCCAAGGAGTTTGCCCTGCTGAAAAAGCTCTGGGAGAACCACGGCAACATTGTCACCATCGACGCCCTCTGTCAGGCCCTGTGGGAGGGGCCCATGGTGGGCTATGAGAACACCCCTCATGGTCCACATCCGCCGCCTACGGGAGAAGCTGGAGGCCGACCCCTCTCACCCCAAGCACCTGCTCACCGTCCGGGGCCTGGGCTACCGTCTGGTGCGGGAGGCAGCCCCATGAAGTTAAAGCACCTCTGGAAGGCCGCCGGATTGGTGGCCCTCTCCGCCATCCTGATTCTGACCCTCTGCCTGGCCGGTCTCCTGGCCCTGGTCCTCCGCTCCGCCCAGATCACCCAGTTCTGGAACGCCCCTCTGACAAAGCTCTCCCAGTCCCTGGTTCTGGAGGAGGGCCGCTATCACTTCACAGGAGAGGACCTTTTGGCACAGCAGGACCTCTGGCTCATGCTGGTCGGACGGGACGGTCAGGTCCTGTGGCAGTACAACAAGCCGGCGGAGGTCCCTGACCAGTACGACCTGCTGGATGTCGCCGCCTTTACCCGGTGGTACCTGGAGGATTACCCCGTCCAGACCCGCATCCGTCCAGACGGTCTGCTGGTGGCAGGCGCGCCCAAGGGAAGCACCTGGAAGCTCACCATCTCCCTCTCGGAGCAAATCCTCCACCTGCTGCCTGTCTGGGGGGTGCTCCTGTTCTTTCTCTCCCTGATCTGCGTGCTGGCCCTGGCCGCCCTTCTGCTGCGCCGCTGGTTCCGGCAGGACCAGCAGGCCCGGGATGAAGCCCGGTCTGACTGGATTAACGGCATCTCCCACGACATCCGTACCCCCTTGAGTATGGTCATGGGCTATGCGGGACAGCTGGAGGCCGACTCCGCCCTGCCCCCGGCCCGCCGGGACCAGGCCGCCATCATCCGCCGGCAGAGCCAGACCATCCGGGACCTGGTCAACGACCTGAACCTCACCATGCGTCTGGACTGCCAGATGCAGGCCCTTCGGAAAACCAAGCTGGACCTGGCCCCCTTCCTGCGCCAAACCGCCGCGGATTTTCTCAACAGCGGTTTGGCGGAGGGTTTCTCCCTGGCGCTGGACCTGCCGGACCAGCCCCTGCCCAGCCTGGAAGCCGACGAGTTTCTCCTTCGCCGGGCCCTCAACAACCTGCTCATCAACTGCGTCCGGCACAACCCCCCGGGGGCTGTCATCCGCCTGGGGGCCCGGCAGACAGGCAAGGCATGCCTGCTCTGGGTGGAAAACACCACCCCCAATGCCCCTGCCCCACCACTGTACCAGGAGGAGGACGGTGGCCCAGCCCACGGAACCGGGTTAAAATTGGTGGCCCAGATCGCCGCGGCCCACGGCGGGCAAGCCACCTTTTTCCAGGGGGAAACCTTCCTCTGCCAGCTGCGCCTGCCCATGCGCCCCTCTTAATGGGATGGCTCCCCCCTTCCACGAAAAAAATCACGCCGGTTCTGGTTTGTCCTCCAGAACCGGCGTGGTTTTTCTTGCCCTTATCTACTTGTCGTCCGTACCAAAATTCCCGCCAACTCCTGGGCCGCCGGGGCAATCTGCGCCTCCATCCGGTCCCGAAGCTCACGGGCCTGTACCTTTTCCCGGGCGCGGATGCCGCCTGTCGCGGGCCGGCCGGGCCCGCAGAAACAGTTGCTGAGTGCGGCCATGCGCCAGAGACCGGCCAGATACTGCCGGGCCCCCATGGGCTTGAGCACAGATTCCGCCGTGGCCGCGGTGCGCCCCTTTCCCTCGGTGTGCAGCTTGGGGGAATTGGCCCGGCGCTTTTCTTCCAGGAGAAGCAAATCCAAAGCGATCTCCAGCCGGAAATGGGAGGAGCCCTCCTCCATCCAGCCATAGATCACCGGGTGAACCGTGTCGTCCAGCATGTGGTGCAGGATATAGCCGGCAGCAAAGCTGCGGGCTGTGGGGCTTCCCGTCTGAATGGCATCGGTCAAGTCAGGCAGAGACTCCTCCCGCCACCGCTTGTGGAGACGATCAGAGATTTTCTTGGTCCAAAGGGAGAAAATCAGCGGGTCCGGACCATAGAGGCCCAGGTGGAACACCGGCAGATCCTCGGTGCAGAGTTCTCGCAGGTCTGGAGGCAGCTGCCCCAGCACCTGGAGGCCGAAGTAAGTATGGGCGTTGTGATTGGCCAACCATACCACCTCCATTCCCCTTTAGCATACGCTGATGTCCCGTCAGAATCTACTGGAAAATATGAACAATTTCTAAATTCTTGTCCTCAGATCAAATACCCGCCATTGGGCGAGAGCACCTGCCCGGTGAAAAAATCCCCTGCCGGGGAGGCCAGAAACCAAATGGCCTGGGCCACATCCTCCGGGGTGCCCAGGCGTTCCAGAGGGGTCTCCTCCGCCAGGGCGGCCTTGGTCTCTTGGGAGAGCTGACGGTTCATCTCCGTGTCAATGACCCCCGGCGCCACGCAGTTGACGGTGATCCCCGAGGGGCCCAGTTCCTTGGCCAGGGCCCGGGTCAGGCCGATCACCCCCGCCTTGGCGGCGGAGTAAGCCACCTCACAGGAGGCCCCCACCTGCCCCCACATGGAGGAGAGGGTGATGATCTTTCCCTGCTTCCGATGGATCATGTGGGGCAGGGCCGCCTGGCAGCAGTGAAACACCCCGTCCAGGTTGACCCCCAGCATCTCCCGCCAGTCTGCCTGGGTGATGTCCGTGAACAGTTCCTGCCGGGCAATGCCCGCGTTGCATACCAGTACATCCAAGGTGTCAAAGTCCCGGAGAAAGGCCGCCGTCATCTCCCTCACTTCCCCCGGTCGGGACACGTCGCAGGGGTACAGGCCCACCGGGACCCCCAGCTCCCTGAGCTCCTCCGCCAGGGCCTGGGCCCTGGCCTGGGCAGTGTGGTAGTGGATTCCCACCCCATAACCCTGCCGGGCAAACAGACGGGCAGTGGCCGCCCCGATGCCCCGGGAGGCTCCGGTGATGAGCACGGATTTTCTCTCAGACATTGAATCGGAACAGGACCACGTCCCCGTCCTGCATCACGTATTCCTTCCCCTCAGACCGGACCAGGCCCTTCTCCTTGGCCGCGGTCATGGAGCCCCCGCAGGCCTCCAGGTCGGCAAAGGAGACCACCTCGGCCCGGATAAAGCCCCGCTCAAAATCGGTGTGGATTTTTCCGGCGGCCTTGGGGGCTTTGGTCCCCCGGGTGATGGTCCAGGCCCGGCACTCATCCTCCCCGCAGGTCAGGTAGGAAATGAGGCCCAGCAGGGTATAGCTGGCCTGGATCAGCCGGTCCAGGCCGGACTGCTCCACCCCCAAATCCGCCAAAAACAGCGCCCGGTCCTCCGGGTCCATGGCGGCAATGTCCGCCTCCACATTGGCGCAGATGGGGATGACCTGGGCCTCTTCCGTCTGGGCTGCCTGGACCACCGCCTGGTAATAGGGGTTCCCGTCGTGGTGCTTGAACCCCTCCTCGTCCATGTTGGCGGCGAAGATCACCGGCTTCAGGGTGAGCAGGTCGGCCGTGTGGAGGATTTCCCGGGCCTCTTCATCACAGGGGTAGCTGCGGGCGGATTTCCCTTCGTTGAGCCAGTCCCGCAGGCCCTTGAAGACCTCCGCCGAGTGGAGGAACTTCTTGTCCCCCTTGCCCGCTTTGGTGTCCTTGTCAATCCGGCGCTCCACCATCTCCAGGTCGGCCATGACCAGCTCCAGGTCGATGATGGCAATATCCCGGGCGGGGTCACAGCTGCCCTCCACGTGGATGATGTTGTCGTTGTCAAAGCAGCGCACCACGTGGACAATGGCGTCGGTCTCCCGGATGTTGGCCAGGAACTTGTTGCCCAGGCCCTCCCCCTTGGAGGCCCCCTTCACCAGGCCGGCGATGTCCACAAACTCGATGACCGCCGGGGTCTTCTTCTTGGGCTGGTAGATCTCGGCCAGCTTGTCCAGCCGGGTGTCAGGGACCGTGACCATGCCCACATTGGGGTCAATGGTACAGAAGGGGTAGTTGGCGGACTCCGCCCCCGCGTTGGTGATGGCGTTGAAAAGGGTGCTCTTGCCCACGTTGGGCAGGCCCACGATGCCTAATTTCATATATACTCATTCTCCTTCGATTTTTCCTTGATTTGCAAGGGCTT